>Ga0209345_10004727_pt1 | contig 12995 bp, 11 predicted proteins | sample Cruoilmetagenom7_FD_187294 | JGI IMG/M metagenome (GOLD analysis project Ga0209345, IMG submission 187294) | Oil polluted marine microbial communities from Coal Oil Point, Santa Barbara, California, USA - Sample 7 (SPAdes) (version 2) | ecosystem: Environmental > Aquatic > Marine > Oil seeps ...
AACAGGGCAAGGATGCCTAGCCCTGTCAGGGATAAGATAATCTGCGGTTCAAGCAGAGTATCAGGCGAGAAATTTGGCTTGTTCAATAATTCCTGCATGGATACGCCTACGGAAACATATATGAATGTTCCAGGGATAATACCTAATAATGTACCAAGGAAGAAAGTCTTCAGAGGTATTTGCAATATGCCTGCTACCAAGTTGACTATGACAAATGGGAAAACAGGTATTAAACGGAGAGTTAGCATGTAAGAAAATGCATTTTCCTCAAAACCTTTCCGCATTTTTTTTGTCCATTTTCCGGCTTCTTTTTTGATAGCATTTTTCGAAGCCATTTTTGTACTTAAGAATATCACGCAAGCTCCAAAGGCGGCTGAAAATATAATACATATTGTACCGACAATTTGGCCAAATAGAAATCCACCAATTAAAGTCATAGCTGTTGCAGCTGGAATGGATAAGCTGACTATCGCAAAATATAGCAGGCAATAAATAGTAAGTGACAATAGCTGATTTTCCTTTACGTATTGCTGTAAAAAGATTTGGTGTTCACGCAGTGCATCGAGGCTAATATAGCGATGAACTCCAGAAATCCATATAAGAGCAGCTATAGCAACTAATATGAACAAAGGGGTAAATTTATATAATTTGCGCAGATGTTTCAAGTGATTAATAAGGTTTAAAGGCCTCGTTGAATATACAGACGATTTTTTTACCAGCGCGAAGTGTTAGTTTGTAAAAAACCTGTTCAATGACTACCATATTTCTGTTATTTGGATCTAATCGGAAATTGACCATTGATTCGCGTAAGTCGTCTTCAACTGCAAAGATAGCAGGGATTTCATTGTTTTTATCACGGAACTGAAGGTAGGTGAATTCTCCATCGTCAAAAATTTTAATAGGAGCAATTTCTTCATTGCCGCTTATGGAATAGTGGAAATTGAATTTTTCAGGATGACTTAAATCCGGTCCAACTGTTGCACCACTTGAGAATGTGCGTATATGCTCTTCTTCATCTTCATCAGGATATAAGAACTTTACATTAAAGACCATTGCAGGATCCCTGATATCCAGAGTTTCTTCTGCATATAGTTCGAAGAAATATGTCCTTTTATTGGTAATAAGAGTCATGTTTGTGGTGGCATCTTCTTCCATCGGTTTGATAAAAATTCTATGACCGGCTGGAACAATTTGCCAGGATGTGGTGTCTCCCATTGAAATACTAACTACTTCTTCATCTTTAGCCAGTTCAATACTTGCCTGATAGCCGTAATAACCGGTGAATTTAAATACGTCATTGGGGTTATAAACCATTACACGAATCCGGCTATCAATTGGAGTGGGTCTTGATTCACGGATAGCATGCGCAGATTGCGCAATAAAAAATAAAATAGCGAGTGTAATAAGTTTTTTCATATTTTATTTGCTTCTTCTATCTTTTAATAGTTTTAACTGATAATCCGTTACTGTGAAGTGAAATCGTGAACCGTTAGGTAAATTAGGGTCAATTTTATCAACTTCGTAGTCAATTGTGGCTTGCCAGACCATATTTTCAACAATTTCTCCGGCGGAATTTTGTGCAGTGGAGTTAAATTTTATAATGGCTTTAGCCGGACTGGGGTACTTTGCTGAGATTACAGTTGCAGTTCTCTGAATGGTTTTTTGATAGAGCATTATCGGAGAAGACGGGTTGTCAATATTCATAAAATTATAAAATCGGCGGAAGACTATGCGTGTTGAATTGTTTTTAACAAAGATAAATTGCTTTTTTAAATTATCATAATTATAGCTCTCTCTGGTTGAGACATAGTTTCTGAGTATAATATCTGCGACTGAGGCTAGAGGATCGTTTTTTATCTGGTTGGCACGAATTATTTGCGCTGTTTTATTGGAGGCAGAGTCAGCATTAATAGAATATTTTACCTGAATTACTGAAGGAAAAAGACCTCTAATATTAACTACAACCCCTAAAAATAAAATACAGATAATAATGCTTAAAATGAATATAAACGATCTTTGAGAGAAAGGATGAATGTATTTGTACTTGTACCAATGCCTGGCATCTATGAAATAATCCCCAGATTTAATGTATTCCTGTAGTGATTTATATAATGGTTTCATTGAGCTCCAGTAGAAATGTCCGTAAGCTTTATTGTATAACTTCCGGGTGAAAATTATAGATATTTCTTCTAACAGCTATAGGATCGATCAACAAAACCCTTTCAGGTAGCTGGAATTATGCACAAATGCAACAAAATCTGTGCTTTTTATTGTATTTTAAATCCGAAGAGGAGTATCTGGCTTGAAGCTCTTGAGGTGAGAAGTGGATTTAGGTTACTCTCAAATAATATAAACGGTAATTGGTGCAATATTCATTATGAAATTTTCTATTAAGAATATTCTGTTAGCCATATCTTTGTTCGGGATTCTGTCCTGTACACCAAGTGCACCTTATGAAATTAGAAGCCCTTGCGTTTCAATTGAAGCTTATGACCATACTTATGGGATTAACCCATGCGTGCGCAGGCCGGTTAATATGAATTATGCCATCACCTAAATTAAAAAAACGAAAATTGGAAAATAACGTTTTAACACCGGATTTTTGTGTTATCGGCGCAGGATCGGGTGGACTTTCTTTTGCAGCAGGTGTTGTGCAAATGGGCGCAAGTGTGGTGGTGCTAGAGAGAGGTAAAATGGGCGGTGATTGCCTGAATTATGGTTGCGTGCCGTCAAAAGCCCTGATAGCTGCTGCAAAATCTTTTCACGAGAATGTGCAGGGTTTAAAATTCGGTTGGAAAGCGTCGTCTGCTAAAGTAGATTTCAAGAAAGTTCAGGCACATATCAAGAATGTGATAGCAGCAATTGCTCCTAATGATTCAGTAGAAAGGTTTGAAAGTTTAGGAGTTAGGGTGATAAAGGCTGAAGGAAAGTTTGTTAGCGCAGATACTGTAAAGGCCGGTAAGCAGCTCATTAAAGCCAAGCGTTTTATTATCTCTACGGGTAGTAGCGCCTTTGTTCCAGATATACCAGGCCTTGATAGCGTTAAATATCTTACGAATGAGACAATATTCGACTTAAAAACCCTACCTAAAAATTTGGTGGTTATTGGCGGTGGTCCGATCGGTATTGAGATAGCTCAATCATTTTCCAGGTTGGGTAGTAAGGTGCTGGTACTAGAAGCATTTACCGCACTTCCTAAAGATGATCCGGAAATTGTCAGTCAATTGAAGAGTACTATCAAGAAAGAAGGCGTAGTACTTAAGGAAGGAGTTTTGATAACTGAAATTAAAAAATCTGGTCGTGAAACGGAAATTCACTATAAGCTTAATGGTAAAAAATATTCTGCTAAAGCTAGCCAGTTGCTAGTTGCTGCCGGCAGGAGGCCTAATCTATCTTCATTAAACCTGAAAGAAGCTGGAATCGAATCAACCCCAAGAGGTATTACAGTTGACAGATTTTTGCGTACTTCCAATAAAAGAGTATTTGCCATAGGTGATTGTATTGGTGGATATCAATTCACTCATGTTGCCGGTTATCATGCCGGTTTGGTAATTCGGAATTCGATTTTTAGATTACGCTCTACAGTCAAGACTATTCAAATTCCGTGGGTAACTTATACCGATCCTGAGATCGCTCATGTCGGATTTACTGAATCTGAATTACTTGAACAAAAAATTAGTCATAAGATCCTGTCTATGGATTTGTCTGAAAATGATCGTGCGCATGCCGAACATAAAACCAACGGGAAAATAAAAGTGCTGGTTTCTCCTGGCGGAAATATTCTTGGAGTTACGATAATGGCAAGTGGAGCAGGGGAAATGATAGTACCGTGGGTGCTTGCAGTTCAGAATAATCTGAAAATATCGGCAATTGCCAGCCTGATCGTGCCTTATCCTACATTGTCAGAAATTAGTAAAAAAGCCGCCGGTAGCTATTTTAAAGATAAGATTTTCAGTCCGTTTATGCAAAAAACAGTAAAATTTTTAATGCGCATTAGTTGTTAACGCAAATTTTTGGTTTTGCCGCGATTCTGTATCAATAATTTATTATAAGAAAATACAGAGAATATTGTGAACATTATTGCAGATGCTTATAGATAGGGAGAAATTAATATTGGCGAAGATTGCAAATAATATATTTTATACGCTGAAAATAGGATTATTATTAGCTGTAATTTCAGTATCTTCCTGCGCTACTGAATTTCGTGCTATTAATGTTTCTATATTAAAAGAAGCAGATGAGCTTCCCAAAATAGGAGTTCTTAAAGAAAAGAAGGGGTATATGTATCTTAAATTAGATGATGAATATATTCATAAATTATATCCTATCATTCAAGAATTTGATGATAACGCCCAAGAGCCACCTTATTTTCGGACTTCTGAAAGCATTGGAGCACATGTCAGCGTCATCAATAAAACAGAATCACAACGTCTTAATATTATGGAAATAAATAAAAATTTTCATTTTACAATTAATAAATTAAAGTTGGTTGGGTCTAAGAGTATAAGATATTATGTACTTGAGGTAGAAAGTCCGGAATTAGAAGAACTTAGACAAAAATATGATTTACCAAAATTTTTACAGGGGTTTAAATTTCATATTACACTTGCAACAAAAGAACCGTCATAACCAATATCTATAATACTATTAATGCGAATTTAGGATAGGGAATAAGCCTACAATTGCATCTCGCTACGCTTACAGGGGAGCAGGCGTAGTGGTTGCCGCGTTATGCTTGGCAGGTGAGAGAGAAATTTGTGAGTGCTAATTTTTTAGGAAGATGGTAATAGTAAAAGTAATAAAAAACTTTTTTCTCTACAAAAGCTAGAACCCTTGTATGCCTTATAAAATAAGTGGTGGAGATGGAGGGAATCGAACCCACGACATTCTGCTTGCAAAGCAGACGCTCTACCCCTGAGCTACATCCCCGATAAGACTTGCAGGGAATTTATATACTTCCTTGCAGGCCTAGTCAATAGATTTTTTGTAGGGTAAAACTACTTCTCTTTAAATCCTTTGAACATGGCATCAAAGACCGGGTCCAGAAGATATCGTAGCAGGGTTCTAGTCCCTGTAACAATTTGTACCTCGGCTTGCATTCCTGGCTGTAATCGTAAGTTACGTGGTTCTGCCAATCTATTGAATTCTTCCATATCCAGTTCAATACGTGCCAGATAATAACCACCTGCAAGTTTTGGATCCATTTGTTGACTATGATCAATTACAATATCTGGTGACAATGATACTACCGTGCCTATAAATAACGGAGTAGTCCTTGACTTAAATGCGCTAAAACGAATTTTAGACAGGAGTCCTATTCTTATTGAGTCAATATTTTGCGGTGGTATTTTAGCTTCAATTATTAACATATCATCGCTGGGAGAGATCTCCATAATTGGTTGGTTGCCTTGGATTGAGCTACCAATTGTGTGGTAATTTAAATTATTGATTACACCATCTACAGGTGATTCAATAGTCACTCTTGTTAGAGCATCTTGATAATAGAAGAATTTTTCTCTACGATCAGCCAAATTTATTTGAGTGTCTTTTAGCTCGCTAAGTGCTTGTGTTGACGATTTGCTATCCAGGTTTATCAGCTCAATTTCGATTTTGGTGATCTCCTGGTCGGTTCTGGAAATTTCTGTGTCAGTCATTGCAAGTTCGCTGTGTGCATTGGCTTCTTTTGCTTCAAGTTCAAGTAAAGTGGCTTTATGGGCAAATCCTTTCGCTTCGAGCTTTCGATTAGCGTCCAGTCTATCTTGCGTAACTTCCAGAGTTTTTTGTAAGGCACGTTTCTTTGCCTTGTATCCTTCTATTTGCTTCTCTGACTGCTTGATTCTTTGTTTCAAAGAGTTTTGTTCAGCTAATTTTAATTCATTCTTGGATTTGAATAAATTATTTTGAGTTTCAAGTATTTTAGCAACTTCCGGCACATCTTTATCTTTGAGCAAGAATAGAGGGTAAGTAATTTCATTATCTGCATTAATTTCTGCAAGCAAACGGTTTTCAGAAGCTAAGTAGGTTCTATATTGATTCAGATTATTCTCGTATTCAGATCTGATTCTTGTATCATCAAACTCTATTAGCTTATCACCTTTTTCTACTTTATCTCCCAGTTTGACGTAGATTTGCTTAATAATACCACCTTCCTGGTGGTTGATATTCTTTTTGTTACTATTACTGATTACCGTGCCGATAGCCACAGCTGCGCTGTCTAGTGGAGCTGTGGCAGACCAGAACAAACCTATAAATACAAAGAAAACCAGCACAAAAACACCGAACATTATTGGAGCTCTAGCACTTTGAATTACATCATTAGTCTTATTGTCATCTTTTTTAATGATAAAATTAATGAACTGATCAATAAATTTTACGCTGTTTTGCATGCCTTGCAAAACAGCCATTATGATCCCTTTAGCAGTTAATTTTCTCAGTATCTTTGCTATTCTTGGTACGTCGTCAGGAGGTAATTCTACAGGAGTTTTTGTATTATCGCCCTTTTGTTTCTGTATCATCATTTGTTGCAACTGTTGAAGTTGTTTCAATTTTTCCGGTGAGAGTTTATTATTATCTGACATATTTAATCTATCTCGTATTTTCTAGTCATCAATATGAATCATGCCGTTTTTAAGCATTTTAATCCTTCCCTGGACTTCTTCTTTTGAACCAAAGCTTGCAACAGATCCATCTTGAATTACCATGATTTTATCAACTTTAGATAAGATCGATGTACGGTGTGAAATAACTATTACGGTTATGCCTTTTTCCTTGGCTGTTTGCAGAGCACCCGCTAATGCAAGTTCTCCGGCTTCATCAAGATTGGCATTCGGTTCATCTAATATAACGAGCTTGGGATTGCCGTAAAATGCTCTGGCAAGCCCGATTCTTTGACGCTGACCACCTGACAGATTTGATCCACCAGAGCCAATGTCAGTGTCATAACCATCAGGAAATCTAAGGATAATCTCGTGTCCACCACACATTTTTGCAGTTTCAATAACCATTTCCGGATCGATTTTTTCCGACATGCGGGCAATATTTTGCTTGATACTACCACTGAAAAGTTCAATTCCTTGTGGTAAGTAGCCGACATGTTCTCCGAAATTTTCTCTATTCCAGGTGTAGACATCACCGCCATCAAGTCTAATAGAGCCAGATGAAGCTCCCCAAACACCAACAATTAGTTTTGCAAGTGTAGATTTACCGGCCCCACTAGGACCGATAACAGCCAGAATTTCACCGGGCTGAATTGCAAATGATACACCTTTTAGAATATGCTTAGGCATAGGAGGCTGTGGTGCACCTTGAGGAACAGGTGCTGCATAATATACATTTTCTGCTGCTAAATGCCCATCTACATGAGTAATTGGCATAGATTGATCTCTTTCCTGGTACTTGTCGAAAGAATCATTAATGTTCTTGTATGATTTTATTGCCCCGCTAATGCTTTTCCACATAACAATAGCATTATCAAAAGGGGCAAGGGCACGACCAACAATAATAGAGCTTGCGATCATACCACCGGTAGTCATACCTGCACCATTTGTTGAAACAACAACATAAGCACCGGTACCGGTAACTGCCATCTGCATAACATTACGCACAAATCTTGAAAAATTTGAAATAACACCGTTTCGGTAACTTGCAATGGATTGCTTTTCCAGAGAAGCTTCGTTAAATTTAGCCCAGTTCTTTTTTATGTTGCCGATCATGCCCATCGCTTCTACGGCTTCAGCATTTCTATTAGCAATTTCAGCTTGACTCATACTTTTAATAGAGAATTCAGTCGCCTCTCCAAGCGTTCTGTTGGTAGCTACCGCATTGAAGAAGGCAAAGGACACAATAATAACAGCACCAGCAATTGTTATAAAGCCAATATAAGGGTGTATCAGGAAGATCACAATTATGTATACAATACTCCAGGGAGCATCAAATAGGGTATTAATACCTGTGCTTGTTAAAAAAGTCTTTACCGTTTGAAAGTCACGTAGCATTTGGCTGGATGCAGGATTTACCTTAGTAGCAGAGGCTGAAATAGAATGACCAAAAATAATCGGCGATAGATTGTTGTCAAGCCATTCACCGACTTTAATTAAGGTAAATGACCTGGCAATTTGCAACAGCATATGTACGAAATAGACGCATGCTATTATTACTGACAGCATCAAGAGAGTTTCTAAATTTCCGCTGCCAATCACTCTATCTAGCACTTGCAAAGAGTAAAGTGGGGTAACTAACATGAGTAAATTTATAAAGAATGCAAAAACAAATACTACTTTGAAAGCTGCTCTACATTTTTCAAGAGCTACCTTTAAAGGATTTTCTCTTTTTTCTATTTGGTTAAATTTTTGTTGCATAACAAGTATTTCATCACTTAAAAATTTAAAAAATCATTCCTGCGCCAATTGTATATTAAGTTTGACATTTTTACAAGAGCATTAATTTTTATTAATATTACTCCAGTGGTGCGTTTATTTAGTGCTAATTATAAAATTTCACCTGGATTCATGTTTTATTATTAAAATATTGTAATATCTCTTTATTTAACAACTTACTGTCCACACTATATAGCAATAACCCAGCAAAGGCAAGATAGGGAATGAATAGGTCGTGACATAATAAACTGATTTTAAGTACTGCATTTTGAGCAGTAGTTTTATAGTTATGTAGCTTACCTAATTTACAGCTATAAATATTGCTATTGTTTACAAAAAGCGATAATTGTTTACCATTTCTTTGTATCGAAGTACAGATTTTATCTATATCACCTTGGCTTCCCGTTATCACTAAAGATAAACTGGATAGGGTCTGAAAAACAAATTGCGCCTTCAATCCATAGCTATCAGCTATATTTGCAATAATAAACTTTGCAATTATGATGTTATCTGCAAGGTCAATGATATCGTTGCCTCTGATCCCGATAACGGATTCTGCAGGAGTTACGCCATGGTAGTGTGCGGCTGTTTTTATATTGATTCTTTCAAGAGTAGCAACGATATCACTTCTGAGATTAGCATGACTATCTATAGGGTCAGCTATCAATGTGTAGTCGCTTTGGTCTTCTTCTGTAGAGACCCAGAAGCTAATTTCTGCATTTAGAAGGGGTTTAAATGATTCTGTTGATTTGCTTAATAGTTTTGCTGATAACTTGCGTGCATTGTGTTTGCCAGCAATGTTTTCACAAAAAAAGCTTGTAGTCGGAAAACTCCTGAACGGGTCGACAAACCCCTTAGTGTCTATTGGTTTAAGGTTAACTTCATTACTGCAAACGAATGATCTTCCTTCTTCAAGGTTATTAAAAGAAGTGTCTATTTGTTTCAAAGAGCCGTCATCACCAAGATATTTCAGCGAAACAAATTGTGATTTATTCTGCCGTGCCAGTTCAATCTCAGCCTCAGATAGTTGCATAAATCGTCTCTACTTTATCACCTCTTCAGCAATCTGGACTGCATTAAGAGCAGCCCCTTTGCGTAAATTATCGGCACATACCCACATATTAATACAATTCTTGCGCGTGAGATCATTTCTAATACGCGAGATATAAACTTCATCGTTTTCAACAGCATCAACAGGAGTTGCGTATTTCATTTCATTTTCCAGGTTATATACAATAACACCATCAGCTTCGTCGAGAATCTCTTCAGCTTCTTTTGCGTCAAGCTTATTCTCAAATTCTACATTAATTGAGATAGAGTGCGAAACAAAAACAGGTACTCGCACACAAGTTATTGTTGAACTGATGTGATTCCCCATTATTTTCTGCAGTTCTTGTTCGATTTTATATTCTTCATCTGTATAACCATCTTCTCTAAAATCACCTATTTGTGGAAACAGGTTGAAAGCTATTTGGTTCGGGAATGTTTTAGGTTTTAGATGCTCAAAGACAAATTTTGCTTTTGTTTGCATATAGAGTTCATCCATTGCAGCTTTGCCGGCTCCTGAAACAGATTGATAAGTTGATGCCACAACTCGTTTGATTTTTGCAGCATTATCAAGAGGTTTGAGTGCTACAGCCAGTGGAATCACACAACAATTTGGATTGGCAATTATACCACTCTTAAAGTTTTTCAATGCATTTAAATTGGCTTCCGGTACGATAAGTGGCACGTTTTTTTTCAGTCGGTAGAAAGAGGATTTATCAATTACGATGCAACCTTTGCTGCTAGCTTCGTTTGCATATTTTTCTGAGACTTTTGATCCGGCGCAGAAAAATGCTATATCAATCTTTGCAAAATCTAGCATGTTCATCTGCAGAACTTTGATTGTAGTGTTTCCAAAACTGACTTCTTTTCCTGTAGAATTTGCTGATGCTGCAGCAAATATTTCTTTTATGGGAAATTCTCGCTTGCTAAGGTAATTTATAACTTCTCTTCCAACATTACCGGTAGCTCCGATCACTGCTACTATATATTTTTTACTCATAGATTTTTGTCAATTAGCTCCTGATTGGTTGATCCACTTAATATGTGGGTGTGAAAATGAAAAACCGATTGCCCGGATGAAATTCCTTTGTTAGATACAATACGATATTCATCAGCACCATTTTCTTTGGCAATAGCTGCTACTTTTCTAAAGTAATGAACTATTTCATCAGCACTTGCTCTTGCAGTAAAGTCGGTAAAATCTGTATAATTTCCTTTAGGTATTACCAGAAGGTGCGTTGGAGCAGCAGGTTTAATATCTTTTATAACGATCAGCTTGTCATCTTCGTATAATTTTTCTGCTGGAATTTCACCGGAGATTATTTTTGCAAATATATTATTTTTATCGTACATCTACAGATTCTCCTGATGACTTTTTCTCATATTATATTTAACTTCGGCTTCTTCTTCATCACCGGCAAGGATTATGTCAGATAATTCCAGGCCATTCTTTTTAGCATAATGTTCTCGCATTTCGTCTGCAAAGAATCCAAATATGAATAATATAGCGATATTGATGGAATAGGCAATATGTGAGATTGCCAGAGTTTTTATAAGCAAGCTCACAACCATTGTAAAAAAAGCGATAAACCACATTTTATGATATAATGCCCAAAAGCAGTTGAAAATTCCGGCGATGAATGAAAAGCCCTGCTTGATTAATATAGGGTCATTCTCCTTTTTACTTGAATCCGTGTATACAGAGTATATATTCATAAGTTATTAAGTGCTTGCAATTTGGAATGTAAGTAATTATCTATCACTTATGTGATTTACACAAGTTCAAATCAAAAAAGAATATAAATATTATCATGTCAGAAAATTCTTCAGGTGTGCCGAGTCTTCGAGGTACTACAATTTTATGTCTTAAAAAGGGTAGGGATGTAGTCATTGCAGCAGATGGTCAAGTGTCACTGGGAAATAGCATTATGAAAGCTACTGCCAGGAAGTTACGTACACTCTCTGATAACAAAATCATTGCAGGGTTCGCAGGCTCTACTGCCGATGCGTTTACCCTGTTTGAGCGTCTTGAAGCAAAGTTGGATAAATACTCTAATCAGCTGATGCGTAGCGCAGTGGAGTTGGCCAAAGACTGGCGTACCGACAAATATTTGCGTAAGCTTGAGGCCATGCTAATAGTAGCCGATAAGGACAATATCCTGATTGTAACAGGAAATGGGGATGTCATTGAACCGGAAGATAACATAGCCGCAATTGGTTCTGGTGGGCTATTTGCACTGTCTGCGGCAAAGGCTCTGATGTCTGTGGAAAATAAGATGAAGGCAGAAGAAATTGCTTTAAAGTCAATGCATATAGCTGCTGATATTTGTGTGTTTTCAAATCATAATATTATAATTGAGAAAGTTGTATGAGCGTGAAAGATAAAATGGGATTAACTCCAGCTGAGATAGTTGCCGAGTTAGACAGATTTATTGTTGGCCAAAACCCTGCCAAGAAGGCGGTTGCTGTTGCATTGCGTAATCGCTATCGTAGAGCAGGTGTTGAGGAGCCAATGCGTAGTGAAATTGTTCCAAAAAATATCCTGATGATCGGTTCTACCGGTGTTGGTAAAACAGAAATTGCAAGACGCTTGGCGAAGCTTGCCGAAGCTCCTTTTATTAAAATTGAGGCAACTAAATTCACAGAAGTTGGTTATGTTGGTCGTGATGTTGAATCCATAGTACGTGATCTTGTTGAAATTGCTGTAGCCTATCAACAGACAAAGGCTAAAAAAGAGGTTGAAGAAAAAGCAAGGCTTAGGGCTATTGAAAGAATTTTAGACTCAGTAGTTGGTAAATCTGCAACGCCTGAGACAAGGGATAAGTTTCGGGTAAAGATTCTAAACGGCGAGCTAGGTAGTACAGAAATTGAAATTAGTGTAAAAGATATAGGTCCGGTTGGTGGCGGTAGCTTCGAAATTCCTGGAATGCCAGGAGCAGCAATGGGTGTACTGAATGTAAGTGATATGTTGGGTAAGGCCTTTGGTGGTGATAAAATGAAGCAAAAAAAGTTTGCCGTTGTTGATGCACTTGAGATAATAACCTCAGAAGAGTCTGAAAAGATGATCGATGAGGATAAAACCATTATGAACGCTGTGCATGCGGTGGAAAATGACGGTATAGTTTTCTTGGACGAGATAGATAAAATTACCTCCAGAGCTGAATCTAAAGGTGGTGAAGTCAGTAGAGAAGGCGTACAGAGAGATTTGCTCCCTTTAATCGAAGGTACAAGTGTGGTTACCAAATATGGAACCATAAAAACCGACCATATATTGTTTATAGCTTCTGGAGCTTTTCATTTATCCAAGCCGTCGGATTTGCTTCCTGAACTTCAGGGAAGGTTGCCAATACGTGTGGAAATGTCTTCTCTTACCAAGGATGATTTAGTTAAAATTCTTACTGAACCTGAATCCAGTTTGATTAAACAATATATTGCATTGATTGCAACAGAAGGAGTAGAGCTTGAATTTACTAAAGATGCGATTGAAGAGATTGCTACACAGGCAGCGAATTTTAATATTGAGATAGAGGATATTGGTGCTAGAAGACTGCATACTATCCTGGAAAATTTACT
>Ga0209345_10004728_pt1 | contig 12989 bp, 16 predicted proteins | sample Cruoilmetagenom7_FD_187294 | JGI IMG/M metagenome (GOLD analysis project Ga0209345, IMG submission 187294) | Oil polluted marine microbial communities from Coal Oil Point, Santa Barbara, California, USA - Sample 7 (SPAdes) (version 2) | ecosystem: Environmental > Aquatic > Marine > Oil seeps ...
CCCCGCCGCTACGCTGCAGGGAGGAAAGATTTGCCGATATTCTCACCTTGCGTCATCCATAAGCGCGCGCATTTGTCTTATGCTGCCGTCGAGTCCGCTGAAAATCGCTTCGCCGACCAGAAAATGGCCGATGTTCAGTTCCTTGAGCTGTGGGATCGCGGCAATCGGAATGACATTGTCGAAGGTCAGGCCGTGGCCGGCATGGGGTTCGATGCCGTTTTTCGCGGCCAGCGCAGCGGCATCGGTGATCCGGCGCAGTTCAGCTTCCCGTTCGGTTCCGGTGACCTCGGCATAGCGGCCGGTGTGAAATTCGACCACCGGTGCACCGAGACGGATCGCTGCCTCGATCTGGCGCGGTTCGGGTTCGATGAACAGGCTGACGCGGATATTTGCCTCTCTCAGCTGTCCGACAAAATCGGCCAGCCTGTTGTCCAGGCCGGCGGCATCCAGTCCGCCTTCGGTGGTCCGCTCCTCGCGATTTTCCGGCACGATGCAGGCTGCGTGCGGTTTGTGGCGCAGCGCGATTTGCAGCATCTCGTCGGTCGCGGCCATTTCCAGATTGAGCGGGATGGTCAGCTTGTCCATCAGCACGACCAGATCGTCATCACGGATATGGCGCCGGTCTTCGCGGAGATGGGCGGTTATGCCGTCGGCTCCCGCTTCGGCTGCAACCAGAGCGGCGCGCACCGGTTCGGGATGGTCGCCACCGCGTGCGTTGCGGATGGTGGCAACATGATCGATATTGACGCCAAGTCTCAGATAGTCCGATGGGGTCACGCTTGCGATGGCTCCGCGCGGCTGCCCGGCTTGGTCGCGGGAATGGCGGCCAGTTCGGGGGGCAGTTCATCGGCGGCATAGGACGGCACATCAAGCGTCACCAGCGGGAAAAAGGGCACATCAAATTGGGCAGCGCCATTGGAACGGTCGATCAATGCGCCCGCGGCTATCACGTCCCCGCCGGCATCACGGATTGCCTGGATGGCTTCGCGGGAGGACAGGCCGGTGGTGACGACATCTTCCATCATCAACACTTTCTGGCCCGGTTCGAGGCGGAATCCCCGGCGCAATTCGAACGTGCCTTCCGGCCGCTCCAGAAACAGTGCGTCGAGGTCGAGTGCCCGCCCCATTTCATGGCCGATGATTACGCCGCCCATCGCAGGGGATACGACAATATCTATAGAACGCCGGATATTCGGGGGAATTTTCTCGGCGAGTGCGTTAGCCATTCGGGATGCACGTGCCGGATTCATCAGCAATCGCGCACATTGCAAATAGCGGCTGCTGTGGCGGCCCGAAGAGAGGATGAAATGGCCTTGCAGCAAGGCGTCGCAGTTTCGGAATTCCGCTAAAATTTCTTCTTCTGTCAATGTTTTGTCCCTGCTTGTTTCTCGCCATTCTGTCCAAATGGGCATATTGGCACCGCATTGCCAGAAAAATTAAAGTCAAAAAACTGAAAAAATATCTATTCGGTAGCTTGAGGCTTGCGACATCCATGCCTATAAGCCGCCCCAATCGGACTATTCCAGGCCGGGCTCGCTGATTCCAAATGTCGGGCCATTGCCGGAAAACTACCGAAACTTGGGGTAAGATAGGGTTGAGCGATAGTATGACTCATTTTTTGAAAGCTTGGATTCTGGCCATCGGTCTGATTCTCACACCGACTGCATTGTCGGCGCAGGAAGCATTGCCGTCAGCGCCAGTCGTGGATCCGGCGGCGGCCAGCGAGCTTGAAGCGGCAGATGCACCAGCAGCGGCAGCGCCTGCATCAGGCCTTGATACTGCTCTTTATACTCCGATGAAGCCGACACCGGGCATCGGTATGCCGGTAGATGGCAATATTGATTTTCAGGAGCAGTTCAGCCCGACCGGTGAAACCGCGCACTGGATCAATAACGCGATTCTGGTGCCGATGATGTTTGGCGTCAGTCTGATTGTCCTCTTTCTATTGTTCTGGGTCGTTTTCCGTTTTCGTCGTGGTGCCAACCCCGAGCCGTCTAAAACGACGCACAATACGTTCATCGAAATTATCTGGACGGTCATTCCTGTTCTGATCCTTGTGGTTATCGCGGTGCCGTCTATCAGCCTGCTCGCCCGTCAGTTCGAACCGGCACCGGAAGAGGCGCTGACTGTGAAAGTCACCGGCTATCAATGGTATTGGGGTTATGGCTATCCCGACAATGGCGATTTTGAAGTCATTTCCAATATGCTTCCCGAAGAAGAAGCCGAAGCGCGCGGTGAACCATTTCAGCTTGCTGCGGACAACCGCATGGTCATTCCGGTGGGCAAGCCGGTCAAGCTGCTGATTACCGCGGCGGACGTTATCCATAGTTTCGCCATTCCTTCGGCATGGTTCAAGCTGGATGCGGTGCCGGGGCGGATCAATGAAAAGGTTCTGCAGATCGATCGTGAAGGCGTATATTACGGCCAGTGCTCAGAGCTTTGCGGCGCGCGGCACAGCTTCATGCCGATTACGGTTGAAGTCCTGTCCGAAGAAAAATTCAACAACTGGGTTCGTGCCAATGGCGGTACGGTCAAGGGCGAGGCAGAAGAGCCTGTCGTGACCGAAACCGCTGCCGTTGACACGACTTCCGAAATTGCGCCTGCCGATGCAGCCGCTGCGACCAACTGAGGGTTAGAGCAATGACAACAATCACAGCAGATGGCCATATCGACGATCACGCACATGATGCGGATCACAAGCCAGCCTTTTTTCAGCGCTGGTTTATGTCGACCAATCACAAGGATATCGGCACGCTCTACCTGATTTTCGCGATTGTCGCGGGCATCATCGGTGGCGGAATTTCCGGCCTGATGCGACTGGAGCTGGCTGAGCCGGGTATTCAGTATCTGCAGGCGTGGGCGACCATGTCCAATGGCAGCGAAGCCTCGATGGATCAGGCCTATCACCTCTGGAACGTGCTGATTACCGCGCACGGCCTGATCATGGTCTTCTTCATGGTCATGCCGGCGATGATTGGCGGTTTTGGCAACTGGTTCGTGCCGCTGATGATCGGCGCGCCGGACATGGCCTTTCCGCGGATGAACAATGTCAGTTTCTGGCTGCTCGTTCCCGCCCTGCTTCTGCTACTCGGATCATCCTTTGTTCCCGGCGGTACGGGCAATGGTGCCGGTACCGGCTGGACCGTCTATGCGCCGTTATCGACCAGCGGGTCTATCGGGCCTGCCGTGGATATGGCGATCCTGTCGCTCCATCTGGCGGGTGCGTCGTCGATTCTCGGGGCGATCAACTTCATTACCACCATCTTCAATATGCGCGCGCCGGGTATGACCCTGCACAAAATGCCGCTGTTTGTCTGGTCGGTTCTGGTTACGGCATTCCTGCTGCTTCTGTCCCTGCCGGTGCTGGCTGCAGCGATTACCATGCTGTTGACCGATCGTAACTTTGGCACGACTTTCTATGATGCCGCGGGTGGCGGTGATCCGGTGCTGTATCAGCATCTGTTCTGGTTCTTCGGACATCCCGAAGTCTACATCATGATCTTGCCCGGTTTCGGCATGATCAGCCACATCATCTCGACCTTCAGCCGCAAGCCTATCTTCGGCTATCTCGGCATGGCTTATGCGATGGTTGCCATTGGTGTCGTCGGCTTTGTGGTCTGGGCGCACCATATGTTTACCACCGGTATGTCGGTTAACGTGAAAATGTATTTCACCGCAGCCACCATGGTGATCGCGGTGCCGACCGGCATCAAGATCTTCTCGTGGATCGCGACCATGTGGGGCGGCTCGATGACTTTCAAGACACCCATGATGTGGGCGCTTGGTTTCATCTTCATGTTCACCATCGGTGGCGTGACCGGTGTCGTGCTTGCCAATGGCGGCATCGATGACAATCTCCACGACACCTATTATGTGGTTGCCCACTTCCACTATGTGCTGTCGCTGGGTGCGGTCTTCTCGATCTTCGCCGGTTTCTACTACTGGTTCCCGAAAATGTCGGGCCGGATGTACAGCGAATTGCTGGGGCAGCTCCATTTCTGGATCTTCTTCATCGGCGTGAATATCCTGTTCTTCCCGCAGCATTTCCTCGGACAGCAGGGCATGCCGCGTCGCTATGCCGACTATCCCGAGCAATTTGCCTATTGGAACCAGATCAGCTCGATCGGCTATGCCGTGATGCTGGTCGGGGTGTTGATCTTCTTCGTCAACATCGCCTACGCCTTTGTGGCCGGCCGTCGGGTCGAAGGCAATTACTGGGGTGAAGGTGCAACGACGCTGGAATGGACCCTGTCCAGTCCTCCGCCATTCCACCAATTTGAAACCCTTCCCCAGATCAAGTGATCTGAGGACGAGTCGAAAGCTTGGAACGAGAAATGACCACCGCGTCACACACTTTTCACGGTCTGGCCAGCGCGAAGGATCTCTTCGCGCTGACCAAGCCGCGCGTGATGTCGCTGGTCATATTTACCGCCTTGTGCGGATTGCTGGCGGCACCCGGGCCGATCCACCCGGTTATCGCCTTTACGGCGATTCTGGCGATCAGCCTTGGGGCAGGGGCTTCGGCCGCACTCAACCAATGGTATGAGTCCGATATTGACGCTATCATGCAGCGGACCAGCCAACGGCCGCTGCCTGCCGGCCGTATGGACCGGGACACAGCGCTGCATTTCGGCGTCGGCTTGTCGTTCTTCTCGGTTCTGCTGATGGGCTTGGCGGTCAACTGGTTCAGCGCGATATTTCTGGCCTTTTCGATTTTCTTCTATGCCGTGGTCTACACCATCTGGCTGAAGCGCAGCACACCACAGAATATCGTGATCGGCGGCGCCGCCGGGGCGTTCCCGCCGGCAATCGGCTGGGCTGCGGTGACCGGTGATGTCACGATGATGCCGTTCCTGCTGTTCGCGATCATCTTTTTCTGGACACCGCCGCATTTCTGGGCGCTCGCCCTGTTCATGAACAGCGATTATAGCAAAGCCGGTGTGCCGATGATGCCGGTGGTCGCCGGTCGCCAGTCGACCCGTAACCAGATATTCGGTTACAGCCTGATATTGGCAGCGGTCGCGGTCGCGCCCTTCGCCCTTGGTCTGGCCGGGGTCGTCTATGGCGGCGTGGCGATTGTGCTGAGCGCGATATTCTGCGTCCTTGGCTGGCGTGTGTGCCGCAGCAAAACCACGCGGCCTGACGACATGGTCGCCGAAAAGCGGCTGTTCAAATTCTCTATTCTGTACCTGTTTGCGCTGTTCGCAGCGGTTGTCGCCGATCGGATAATGGTCGCATGAGCGAAATTGATAACGATAAAGCGCCCATGAGCCCGGAGGAACAGAAGGTCTATCAGGCACGGCAAAAGCAACGGGCCATTATCATGGCCTGCCTGCTGCTGTTCATGGTGGTATTATTCTATCTGATCACGATTGTGAAAATCGGGTCCGGTTCATGATGGCTACTGTGCAACCTTCTCTTTCCGGCAAGAACCGGCGCAGCGCGTTGATGGCGGGACTGTTGGGGCTTGGCATGCTCGGCCTCGGCTTTGCTGCGGTCCCTTTATACGAGGTTTTCTGTCGCGTTACCGGCTATGCCGGGACCACACAGCGGGTGGGCGAAGCCAAGGCTGCAACGGTTCAAGCGACCAGCCGGGTGATGTCGATCCGATTCGATTCCAACGTCAACACCGCGCTGCCATGGTCGTTCAAGCCGGAGCAGGCGGTCGACCATGTTACCGTCGGCGCCCGCGACATGGCGGTTTTTATCGCCACCAACAATAGCGACCAGCCGGTCGTCGGCACGGCGACATTCAATGTGACGCCGTTGCTGGCTGGTCAATATTTCAACAAGATCCAGTGCTTCTGCTTTAGCGAGCAGTTGCTGAAGCCGGGCCAGACGATGCGGATGCCGGTGCTTTATTATGTTGATCCGGCGATACTGGACGATCCGGAAACAAAAGATATCAAGGAAATTACGCTTAGTTATACCTTTTATCGCTCCACGAACGAGCAGGCGCTGGACGCCGGTAAAGGCGAAAGCTAAGAGAAATTTAAGTCAAGGTTAGGGAAATATTATGGCCGGTGCCAAAAATCATGATTATCACATATTGCCGCCAGATATCTGGCCGCTGGTTGGGTCTTTTGCCGCGTTTGTCATGGCAATCGGCGGCATTCGCTGGATGCACGATATGGCGCATGGCGGGCTTATCTTTGCCATCGGCACTGCCGCTCTCGCACTGACATTTTTCACCTGGTGGTCCAATGTGATCAAGGAAGCCCATGCGGGCGACCACACACCGGTGGTTCAGTTGCACCTGCGCTACGGCATGATCCTGTTCATCGCTTCGGAAGTCATGTTCTTCGTGGGCTGGTTCTGGGCATGGTTTGATTTCTCGCTTTTCCCTCAGCCACTTGAAGTTGTTGATGGCGTCGTCACCAATTACATCGGACAGGATGGCGCTGCCGCCCTTCTGCAATGGCCGCCCAAGGGCGTCGAAGTGCTCAACGCCTTTGAATTGCCGCTGCTTAACACGATGATCCTGCTCTGCTCCGGCACCACAATTACCTGGGCGCACCATTCGCTGATCCATGGTGATCGCAAAAGCATGATTACCGGCCTTTGGCTGACGATCATTCTGGGTATTCTGTTCTCCTGCATTCAGGCTTATGAATATAGCGTTGCGCCATTCCCCTTTGCCGGCCTCAATTACAGCTCGGCCTTCTATATGGCGACCGGGTTCCACGGCTTCCACGTTCTGGTCGGCACGATCTTCCTGATCGTCTGTCTGGTGCGGGCATATAAGGGCCACTTCACCCCGAAACAGCATTTCGGCTTTGAAGCGGCAGCATGGTATTGGCATTTCGTCGATGTCGTCTGGTTGTTCCTGTTCGTCGTCGTCTACGTCTGGGGCGGATGGGGCGCACCGGTTCACTAGGATAATATGGTGAACGATATCGAAAATAAAAAAGGGCAGCCGGATGTTCTTCCCGCTGCCCTTTTTGGCCTTTGCCCCAATTGCGGGCAAAAGACGCTTTTTGCCGGGGTCACAAAATTCTCGGATAAATGCCGCTCCTGCGGGCTGGACTATAGCCAATATAATGTCGGAGACGGACCGGCAGCCTTTCTGACAATGATTGTCGGTGCTCTGGTTCTGGGGCTGGCGCTGGCCGTAGAGTCTAATTTTCATCCGCCCTTGTGGGTGCATATTCTGCTCTGGGTTCCGCTGACCATTCTGGCTGTTGTCGGGTCGCTCAGGGTTTCGAAAGGGATATTGCTGATTCTGGAACATCGCAATCAGGCCCGGGAGGGCAGCATCGAAGACCGCGATGGTCAATGACCAGACGGTTACCGATATTTGTTACGATTCTTGTGCTGGCGGCCGTCGCAACCATGATCGCTCTGGGTATATGGCAGTTACAGCGGGCGGCCTGGAAAAACGGCCTGCTGGAAAGCTATACAGAGGCATCGGATATGCCCGCCATTGCCTATCCTGCTGTACCGAATGTGGAGGATCCTCCTTATTTTCGCAAATCCAGCGTCAATTGCCTTGAAGTGATCGGCTGGCGGTCGACCAGCGGGCGCAATGCCAACGGGCAATCGGGTTGGGCTCATATCGCCCAGTGCCGGACCGCAGGAGCCGAAGGACCGGGCGCACAAGTGGTTGTGGGCTGGTCATCGAGACCGGACGATCCGGAATGGGAGGGCGGTATTGTTGATGGCATTATCGCGCCCGACAGCCAGTATGTCATTCGTCTGGTAGCGAGCGAACCCGTGGCCGGACTTCAGAAAAGTCAGCCACCGACGCTGGAGGATATCCCCAATAATCACCTGTCCTATGCCGTCCAGTGGTTTCTCTTTGCCGGAATAGCGCTGGTCATTTTTCTGATTGCTCTACGGGGGCGTAACAAGGGCGTTGCCCAATCCGCCAACTTGTCCTAACCCGCTCGCCATCATGGAATATATCTCTACCAGAGGCGCAGCGCCCGCATTGAATTTCGAACAAGTAACCCTGGCCGGTCTGGCTGGCGATGGTGGACTTTATGTGCCGGAATCCTGGCCATCGTTCAGCGTCGACGAGATCGCTGCAATGGCAGGTCTTTCCTATGTTGAAACCGCCGTCCGGGTGATGTCGCCCTTCGTTGGTGAGGCGCTTGACGAAGCGGAACTGCGGGAGCTTTGCGAGCAGGCTTATGGCCGGTTCGCTCACGCAGCGGTTACACCGTTGGTCCAGCTTGATGGCCGGCAATGGTTGCTCGAACTGTTTCACGGTCCGACGCTGGCGTTCAAGGATGTCGCCCTGCAAATGCTCGGTCTGCTGTTCGAGAAATTCCTGGCCCGTCAGGACAAGCATCTGACGGTGGTGGGCGCCACTTCCGGTGATACCGGTTCGGCCGCGATCGACGCGCTGGCTGGGCGGGACAAGGTCGATATTTTCATGATCCATCCCGAAGGCCGGATATCCGATGTCCAGCGTCGGCAGATGACCACGGTCCTTGCACCCAACGTCCACAATATCGCGATCGACGGCAGCTTCGATGATGCCCAGGCAATGGTGAAGCGCATGTTTGCCGATCAGGAGGTGACCAACCGTTACGCTATCTCCGCGGTGAATTCGATCAACTGGGCGCGTCTGATGGCGCAGGTCGTCTATTATTTTTATGCTGCCGTCCAATTGGGTGCGCCGCATCGCAAAATCGCTTTTTCGGTACCGACGGGCAATTTCGGCGATGTCTTTGCCGGCTATGTCGCGTCGCAAATGGGATTGCCTATCGAACGGCTGATCGTGGCGACCAACGTCAATGATATCCTCCACCGTGCGCTAAGCGCCGGGGACTATTCCACCGGGACCGTGACCCCTACAGCAGCGCCTTCGATGGATATTCAGGTCAGCAGCAATTTCGAACGTCTGTTGTTTGATCTGGAAAACCGCGACGGTGTCAAAACAGCTGCACGCATGGCGGCGTTTGAGCAGAGTCGCAATATGCAGCTTGATCCCTCCATGCGGGAAAAAGCTGCTTCCATTTTTACCAGTCACCGGGTCGATCCGGATGACATGTCGCTGGCGATGCGCTGGGCGCAGGATTCGGCCGGTCATGTAATTGATCCGCATAGCGCGATCGGCCTGTCGGCGGCGCAACATGTCGATCTCGATCCATCGGTGCCGGTGGTGACGCTGGCAACCGCCCATCCGGCAAAATTCCCCGACGCGGTAGAACGGGCAACCGGCATTCGTCCGGCCTTGCCCCGCCGCGTTGGTGATCTGTTCGACCGCGAAGAAAAATATACGAAGCTTCCGGGCGATTATGATTCGGTGAAGAAATTTATCATGTCCAACGCGACACCGTCCGATGGCTGAAACACAGCCAGCTCCGCTATTGATGATCAGCGATCCGCGCAGTGATTATGCGCTGATCGATTCGGGCCACGGGCGGAAGCTCGAGCGCTACGGGAAATATCATTTCATCCGCCCCGAGCCGCAGGCGATGTGGGCACCGTCGAGCGATGACTGGCAGGCGGACGGGGAATTTATTCCGGCATCGGACGACGATGGCGGTGGCCGCTGGCACCTGAAGCCGAATGTCCCGGAAGAGGGGTGGCAGATGGACTGGGAAGAGGTCAGCTTTACCGCCCAGTGCACGCCATTCCGCCATCTCGCCTATTTCCCCGACATGGATCCGGTCTGGCGCTGGTTTCGCGCCAATCTGAAAGATGTTGAATCGCCGCAGATGATGAATCTCTTCGGCTATACCGGCGTCGGGACCCTGGCGCTGTCGGCCGCCGGAGCCAATCTGGTGCATGTCGATGCGTCGAAGAAATCCGTGACCGCAGCCCGCGATAATGCTGCTTTGTCGGGCATGACTGATCGTCCGATCCGCTGGATCATCGATGATGCGGCCAAATTTTCTGCGCGGGAAGTCCGGCGCGAACGGCGCTATGACGCGATCTTGATGGACCCGCCGAAATATGGTCGCGGACCGGATGGGGAAATCTGGCGGCTGGAAGAGCATCTCGCCGGGCTGGTCGAAAATTGCGGAAAGCTGCTCGATGGCGACAGTCGCTGCCTGTTTCTGACCGTCTATGCCGTGCGCATGTCGGCGCTGGCACTTGGTTCGCTGCTCAACGAAAAACTGTCCCATCTCGGCGGGACAATTGAGGTCGGTGAACTGGCGGTTCGCGAAGAGGCGCGGGGGCTGCTTTTGCCGACCGCGATTTTTGCCCGCTGGTCCGCCTGACTTGCCATTTCGCCGCTAACATGGTCTGAGACTGCACATGACAGATACTTTGCTTTTGGAAGTCAACGATCTCGATGTTGACGTGCTCACCGGAATCTATTCCGAAGAAACCCATTTGCCGCAGCCCTTGCGAATCTCGATCGCGGCGGAGATGAAGGTTCAGGAACGCTATGAAGCGGACACACCGCTCGACCAGTCCAAAAATTACATGGATCTCAAACATGCCGCGACCGAGGCCCTGCCGGAAGGTGTCCATTTCAAGCTTATCGAAGCCGTGGCTGACCATATCATTGAAACGCTGTTCCTGCAGGATGCGAATATCCTTCGGGTCACGGTGAAGATCGTCAAGCTGCTGATCTCCGAAAAGGGTGAGCAGATTGGTATCACCCTGAGTCGGAGCCGACGATGACGGCGCCGCTCGCGCTGGTTACCGGCGGCGTGAAGCGTGTGGGGGCGGTAATCGCGGCCAGGCTGGCCAAGGCCGGCTACGCGCTGGCGCTGCATGGCAATAGCGACGCGATTCCCGAAGAGGCGCTCGCCGACAGACTGCGCGAAACGGGCTGTGACTGGCATGGGTTCCAAAGTGATTTTCTCGACGAAGGCGCCGCCGAAGCGCTCATGGACGATGTTGTCGTCCATTTTGGGCGCGCGCCGGATCTGCTGGTGAACAGCGCGTCGATTTTCGGGCAGGATGATATCACAACGATAAGCGAAAAAGATCTCGCCGACCATTTTCGGGTTAACAGTCTGGTTCCGGTGATGTTGACGACCGCGCTTCACCGGAACCATCCGTCGGGAAGCGCGCGCGCGTGCGTCGTCCATATTCTCGACCAGCGCATCCGCAATCCCAATCGTGATCAACTGGGATATACCCTTTCCAAGCAGGCTTTGGCCGGTTCGGTTCGCGCCCTGGCGGTGGCCTGTGCGGACCGGTTGCGGGTCAACGGCGTTGCTCCGGGCTTGACGCTGACCGCCGGGGAATATGGCGCCGACCAGCTGGCGAATATCCGGGAAATGATGCCGCTCGAGCAGCTCCCCGCCCCTGAAGATGTTGCCGATGCTGTCCTTTATCTGGCTCGTGCCGAGACGGTGACAGGGCAGATCATCTATGTCGATGGTGGCGCCAATCTGAAAGCTTTTGACCGCGATTTCGTCCATCTCGGCAAAGACTGATTTGCCCGATACGCTCCAAAGGACAGGTTTGAACCGGTTCTGATCCAGCCCATAACTTGCATATTCGAAGTCCGGTCATTCTCGCGACCGGAATAGAGCAACATGTATTTTTGAAAGGCTTATCATGCGAATTTCCCCCAAAATGATTCTGACCACCACCGTTGTCGTCGCTCTTGCGGCTTGCTCGACCGAAGCGCCAAAGGCCGCTGTCGATGAAGGTTCCGCAGATGCCATGATGGATTCTGCCGCCACCGCGGAACCCGGCACAATTGTCGATGTTGCGGTTGGCAATGAGGATTTCTCGACTCTCGTCGCGGCTGTGACTGCCGCTGACCTTGGCGCGACATTGAGCGGCGACGGTCCGTTTACCGTCTTTGCCCCGACCAATGATGCATTTGCCAAGGTAGACCAGGAGACATTGACGGCGCTTTTGACCCCGGAAAAGAAAGCCGACCTGACCGCGCTTCTGACCTATCATGTGGTCGCCGGTAAACTGACTGCGGCCGATGTCGTAAAATCTATCACCGATGGCGGCGGCATAGCGACACTGACCACGGTTCAGGGCGGTGAGCTGAAAGCCTCGCTGAATGGCGATTCGGTAATTCTTGAAGATGCGGCGGGCGGCAAGTCGACGGTAATTCTGACCGATGTTGAAGCATCCAACGGCGTCATTCACGCGATCGATACCGTTATCATGCCTGGCTAGATTTCATCCCCCGAACTAGGATGGAGTGGAGAAGGTCTCGCCCCTTGGCGGGACCTTTTCTATTAGGCATATTGAGGGTTTCTTTCTCGTGCCGGGAGGCGTAGTTCGCGCCTACGAATTTCATCAATGTTTGCCCGCATAGTGCGGCAAACAGTATGACTACAAGAAAGGAAATTCATGTTTGAAGCCCCCAAGATTATTCTGGCATCGGCGCTGTTGGCGATGCTGCCCGCCTGTTCTTCGGAACTGAGCAAAGAGGAACAGGAAATACTCGATACGCGTCTCGCCGACGAGCAGAAGCCGACCAATTTGATCGCTGTTCTGCAGGCCAATCCTGACCTCAGCACCGCAAGCACATTGATCGGCTTGTCCGGCGTGGGTGCGGAATTGAGCGATGATGGTACTTTTACCGCTTTTGCTGCGACCAACGAAGCATATAATAAACTGGACGCTGACTTGTTGAGCGGTCTGATGCACAGCGACAACAAGGATGAACTGATAAAGGTCACGAAATTCGAACTGGTCGATGGTAACATGACCGCTGCGGACATCGCCAAGGCAGTTAAAGATGGCGGCGGCACCGCCAGCATTGCCACCCTGCAGGGCGGCATGATCAAGGCTACGATGGACGGCGACAAGATCGTCCTTGAAGACGGCGCTGGCAACAAGGCCAATGTTATCGAAGCGGATGTGGAATCCTCCAACGGAACGATCCATATCATCGACGCGGTTCTGATGCCCGAATAACGCGCGATATTGATCGATAAAGAAGGCCTCGCAGATTGCGGGGCCTTTTTTGTTGCTGCCGGCTCGGCTAATATCCTGTCTGCACAGAAGGAGCGAGATATGCCGCAATATTGGCTGATGAAATCGGAACCGGATGAATATGGCTGGGATGATCTTGTGGCAGAGGGAGAGGGCACATGGGACGGCGT
>Ga0209345_10004729_pt1 | contig 12989 bp, 17 predicted proteins | sample Cruoilmetagenom7_FD_187294 | JGI IMG/M metagenome (GOLD analysis project Ga0209345, IMG submission 187294) | Oil polluted marine microbial communities from Coal Oil Point, Santa Barbara, California, USA - Sample 7 (SPAdes) (version 2) | ecosystem: Environmental > Aquatic > Marine > Oil seeps ...
GTTCAGTAACAAGCTATCTGATATTGATAATATCGCCAAGCCTTTTATAGATGTATTGCAAAAAAAGTATGGATTTAATGACAGCAGGATATATGAGCTTCACCTATCAAAACAAATAGTTAAAAAAGGCGAAGAATATATAAGTTTTTATATAGGGGTAGTTGGTGATTAAACAAATAGTATTAGGTATGTTGTTAGCAGGGTGCATGTTTTTAACTGGCGTAGAGGCTTGTGAAAACGATCTTACGGACTACGAAGTATTAGTAGAGATAACAATTGATGGCCCTAGTGGGTGGAAATTTAAGAGGTGATATATGTTAGATGGAGCGCATTATTTTGAGTGTAAATGTGGAAGTACAGAGCATACATTGAGATTTACATTTGATAAAGGCAATAAAGAGCTATATACAGATATTTACTTAAATCAGTGGCGTCCTTTATGGAAAAGAATATTGGTAGGAATTAAATATATTTTTGGATATAAATGTAAATATGGCGAATGGGATTGCTGGGTACTAAATAAAGCCGATGCAAAACGATTACGGGATATGTGCAATGATTTTATTAAGTGTGGAGAGATAGAATGAATACAGCTTTTATAATTTGGATTATTGGGTATTTATACACTTGTGGAAAACATCAGAAAGCAAAGGAGCTAATAAAAGAGTCGGGAATTGAATCAACTGATGATGGATGGCTTGAATACGTAGTTTTACTATTTGCATGGCCTCATTACTTAGGACATAGGTGATATATGAAATACTCTCCAATTTCAACGTGTATTGTATTTGGTCTGACTTTATTGTTTTGGGCTATTCTGGCTTATGGGTTACTTTCTTAAAAATTGAACCCCAAAGTAAAGACCAACTACAGCAACAAAGGCTATACCTAAATTAAATGATACCATTATCTCTATCATTGATTTAACTATCTCTGTTTTACCAAGGATAGCAAATACCATTGCTACAGACCCCCATAAGAGGGTATATGCGACTATTCCAAAGGCTAACCAGCGCCTAGTTACACTACGTATAGAGTTTTCGTTTGCTGTCGCTTCTACGAGCTTTAAATGGGCATCTATGGCCTTGCCAGCATGTACAGCTTTTTCCTGATCTGTATAGCTTAATCCATCTATAAAGCCGCCAACACCAGATAATACCTTGTCTGCTGTGTCTAGTGCTTTACCTGTATTTTCAGAGCCGCCAAATAAACTTGTTAATCCACTAAACAAACTCATGCTTTTTCTCCAACTGATTTACGCCATAACTTGAATAGCTGCTCTAATGTTCCCGTAACCTTGTTATCACGATACCATTTATAGATGCTATCCTTTCCTATGTAAGTTCTCATGGGGCCGCCGCAACAGGTCGTGAATCAATAGCCAGGTCGGTATGAAAGAATGTATCTGTTGTGCAGTTTACTTGACTTGAATCAAGATTAAGTACAGCGGCGCCATCATCAAATACGTAAACAAGGTTATCTGATGGATCGCACGTATAAAATCCATCGCCAACACGATAAACCGTTGCTATACCTTCTGGAAACCCTTCAAAACCATCATAAGTCTCTGCGCTGAAGCTTTCACCATCAAATGTTGGTGTTAAGTTGATTTCTCCATCACACCCCCATAAATTAACCGCTATTAGTGTGACTACTGCAAGTGTAATTAATCTCATAATCAATCCTTAGTGTGGTGTTTTTCGATGTGTTCAGCCATTTTATTCTGTGAATCATTCACAAGCCTTCTTGTCTCCTTGCTATATTCCTTTAGGTTAACGTCATTATCTGCCAATCCATCATGACAAGCATTAATCTTATTAATGATATTTCTCTCGACCAATTTTAAAATAAAGCCAAATAAAACGATAAAAGCACTTCCAACAGTAAACAATGAGCTTACTATTATGTCTACATCAATCGTTACGACTTCTATAGGAGAGGGCACTTTTCTTACGTCCCCTTACGGCTATGATTATGAGGATGAAGCCAAGAAAAATTAGAGAACCAACTATGAACATCATCATAACCAACTCCAACTAAGAATATAACCAACTGCAACCAACAGTATATTCCCATGATTAATTCATAATTACCCACTGTAAGGCCAGTACCATAGTGCAAGAGAATTGGATTAGAGCAATGAACTAATCCAGCTAAAGCCGATAATCCAGCTAACCAGAAAGATAGCTTAGTATTTAATATCATATATAGCCCGAAAAACAGGATATACAAAACGCCTTTATATGGAAACATCCATTCGCCACCTGGAAGACTTGAGTGTATCCACCACTCATCAAATGCGAAAAACCATATAAAATCAGCAACTAAAAGAACTGATATTGCTCTAAACTTTGTATTCCAAAGACCTAAAGCCATGAGAGCCGTGATAATCGGAAATATATAGTCCATTATTTTGGCTTTCTTACTCTTGGCTTTTTCACTTTAACTCGTTTGCTTCCCATATTATTCTCCAAGTAAGTTAGTTCTAAAATCATCAACAATTACTAGTCTAAACTTATCATCACTAGATAGTATTGACATAAATTCATTATAACCCGCTTTGCTGGATTTTATACCATCACTGCTACCCAGTTGTCCGAATTCCTCACCAATCAATATACAACCACGTGAATCATCGTCTAAATTACCTTTATGAAACAGTATGTGGCTTCTATTCCACACATTAGTCACTTCAAACGTATCACCAAAACGAGGTGAATTAACCCGCTTACACGCATATTCACCTGAAGGAATGCACGAGCCTGGAACATCACCGACACTTGGCCTATTATCTAGCCATTCTCGCTCTAAGGTTAAAGCAAACGGGATATTTTCAAAGACAATCGCGCCGAATGTACCTTGTTTGTCTGTGGTTACTCTACGTATTATTAGGGTTTTCATAGGTTAACCGGATGAAAAGGCCCGTTAGACGACTGATTCCCTATGTCTACGCCTCCAAAAGAGGGTATAGGCTGATCATAAGTATCTTGGTTTGTTATTAGCCCAGTTGTTCCAGCGCCAACACAAGGGCTTGATTCGCTTAACTTGTAGCTCGATGTCAATAGTGGATCGGAATCAATGACGGTAGTTTCAGTTATTCTTGCGTCTGCATTAGCCGCAACGCTCCAAGCTGATAGAATAGCGTACTCAGTAATGCCTAATTTACCAACTATGGCTCCATTAGTTACATAATAAGCGTTAGTCGTAAAATCAACATCTTGATAATTGGTTCCAGTAGTGCCACCAACGGCCACGCATTGAATATTTGTCCCTGTAGTGCCGCATATAACTATGTTATTTATAAATTTAGCTTTAGTTACGACGCCTCCAGACTGAACGACCATCCCATGTCCTTCTACATCTGTAGGGTTATGAATTATTACATTGTTATAAAATAAGCCTGTGCTGTTTGAATTTGCGGTATAAGAGATACTATTTACAAGCGCGTTAATCAATAGACTTCCATGAAGCTCATTATTGCCACCTGATGCGGTAGAATCTACATAATGCTGGTAATTATCTTCCAATCTAGCCGCATAGACTTTATTGCTAGCAGATGAGGTTTCAACATTAAACCCAAATCCTCCACCACTAGCGTCAGATTTCAACCCTAATCCACAACCTGTAATTGTCGGACGTAAAAAAGTATTGCTATCTGAGTTTGTTAATCGAACACCGGCGAACATGTTTGTGCATTTATACCCTTCGATAGGCAGACCATTCCAGTCATCAATATGCAGCCCTACATGATTTGAATTTGTATTAGTAAAAGTAGCCAGTCCATTGCATGTTAGGTTTAATATTTGGCCTGTAGTTCCAGCCGTTGCATTGTTTCCCCATATATATACTGATTGAGTATTGCCAGGAGTCACCGCGTTATTATTGACTGTGCAATTATTTATCTGCCAATCTGTATGACCAGTTCCAAGCATGTAGATTCCGCGCACATTTTCTGTGAATGTAAGATCAATATTATCAATTATAATTCCAGCGGTCGTGCCGTTGTAGAATATACCTGCTGTTGTTCTTGCGTTTGTCATCACTAAGTTTTTAACCGTGATATACGAACATCCATTAAAATAAAGAGCAACCGTACCAGCTTCAGCGGCCAATATTCCGTCTTCATAAGAAGAATCAAAAGTACTAGCGTCTCCGCGCCATGTTATGCGATTTGCATCACTTGATCCTGAATCACCGACAGCTAGTAAGAAATCATCAACGTGAGTGCCGCCACCTATCCAGACAGTATCCCCATCACCTATTCCTAATCTAGCATCAAATCCAGCGAATGCATCAGCATAGCTTGATCCATCAGCAGCACCATAAGGGCCGCCAGACGAAGGTCTTATAAATACATCAGCCATGATTAAATCCCCTGAGTAATAGACACCAACTGGGTATCCGCTGCAACCGCTGGCCCTGCTGCAACATGAGTTGCCAAAGCAGGAACGCCTAAAATAGCAATTCCACCGCCTGGAATATCAACATTAGAAGGCATGTAATAGCCTGTAGTTGCTGCGCCTGCTGCAATGGTTAGATTAGCTAATGCGTTAATTTCACTAGTGCCAAAGACAACTCTAATGGCTTCTGTTGTCACGCCTTGATTAACAACGTGAACACGGCCAGCGCCTAATGCTACGCCAGTTGCTAAGGCTAACGCCTCACCTGTCGCAGACATTGTTAAATCGGGATCATATTGAGAAGGCTTAAAACCGTCTGCTGTATGAGTTGCACCGCCTGCGCCCCTATTCGGAACAGGATTGTCATTTTCATCCAATGAAAAACCTAAAGAGCCTCCGCTTACTTGATGATCTGTCATATTATTTACTCCTAAATTTATTTAAATATATTTTTAATTTAAAACCCATTCCAATCGTGTGAAATAACTTTCGCACCGCTAGCCACGCTTTTTCCTGTTGGAACAGCATCAGCAATAGTAATCGACACACCGGCGCTAATAGAAGAAATGGTTGACCAGTGCCAATAACCATCCGTAAGCTGCACACCCATTGTATCGCTAGCTGAGAAGCCTGTAGTCGCTGTGACGGGTATAACTGTATCAGTCGCTGCGGCAGTAGCATCTGTAGTTGTTTGATATACGCTCCAGACGTACCACCCCTGACCAGATACGGTTGGCGCAGAACTGTATACCAATTGACCAGCTCTCCAAAACCCCCTATTAGGCGGGCTTCCACCCGGCGCGGTAGATATTGGCGAACCTGAATGAGCCCCTGAAAATATAGGCTCCACCATGCTCTGAGTAGTCACAGGCTGATCATCATATACCTCTACATTTTGATCTATCACTATATTCGAATTTAGAGGCACAACCGTTCCAGAGCTAATGAAAATACCCTGCTTCCCGGATTGATCTTGTGCGTTATTATAATATCTTCCTCCAGATACATGAACAAATGCGCCCCCGGCATCACCAACAACTAAACCGTATTCTCTATTATCTGATGCCTCGCTATTTAAAAGCGATACATTTTCAGACCCTTCCTGAATCTTAAACCCAGAGCCTGCCATGTTATCTGCAACACAGCCTATCAACCGAACGTTTTTTGATCCGTTAATATTAAAGCCTGAACATGAGTTCGGGGTAGCCTGTGTCCATGTTGCAGTTCCATCTGCCGTAGAAGCAACCCATGTTGGCTCAGTACCACCAGAGGTTCCAGCATCACCAGCGCCTATTTCGTAATAATAACTGTCCAAGGTAGTAGGCTGAACAATGTCGCCAACAGCATAGGCCGTATTTGCTTCCCATCGAGCTATTTTATTAGTCGCTTTGCAATTATTTAAGGTAATAGGAAACTCGCCCTCATTTGATATTTGAAAGGCGTTGCTATTTAGCACATCGTAACCGTTCCATTCTGCAATGACGTTAGTTAATGTTATTTCTTCAGGCCTAACATCAGTTGTACCTACATCGGATGAACTCAAAACAACGGCAAAAGTTCCTGTTGTATCTGCTCCGGTTTTAGAATAACAATTTGTTAATTGATTTCCACCCCATCTGATCGCATAAGCAGCATCAATCCAGTTTTCTACCACAACATTAGCTATGACATTACCAGATGATTCATTTATGACCAGGCCCTGCCTACAGTTCTTAAACGTAATATTGGTTATAGTGTGACCATTAGCTCTTGATGTGGTTGTTGTATCATTGAAAATAGCCAAGCCTTCAGACAGCGTATTGTCTTCAATTAGAACATTATCAACCTTGCAATTATGCGAGTTTTCAAGATAAAGGTTATTATTTGAAGCGCCAAGCCTTGAATCGTAAACATCACATCTTGCGCTTCCAGCCCTGATAGTTATACAGGCTTGATCACCTGTCATATGAGTATCTTCCGCACAATCATATATATATGCGTTCTTAACTACACAGTCTGTACTAGCAGAAGAAATGACGATTCCATGCCACGGATAGCTGCTTGGATAAGTGGTTACGTTATATTGATTATTAGCGTCATTGCCATCAATAACAGCTCCATCAATAACTACATTAGACTTGCCTGATATTGTAAGAATACCAGATCCTGCGGTTATCCCAGATAAGTCCGGCTGCTTTAAGCTCGCACCTTTTGAGAATGTTATTTTTTGATTGCTGACAGGACGCGCATCAGCGCATAAAGAAACGCCTTTTTTACCAAAATTAATATCGTAACCCGTGTTAAAAGCATCTTGTATAAATGTTGTATCATTCGTTATTCCATCAACCGTTTGACCAAAAGCAACGGGGTCGATTGATTGATCTTCAGATAAATCTCGCTGCCATGCTATTGAGCCATCACCGCCGGTTGGAATAAATACTGTTCCACAATATGCAGAGCTATCATCTGAATACGTACTAGCCGCACCAAAAACAGGTCTAAACAACCCTCCATCGTCACTCTCAATAAAAAGAGACTTACCAGATACAGGCGTCAATAGTACCGCCGCTGCTTTATTAGCTACAGTATAAGTCCCAGAAACGGAAGTATTGCTGCTTTGTGGATCAGCGTTTAGATTATCGGCAAATTGAATGGCGTTAGTTGTATCATTTGCGTCTGCCTCTGCTGCGGTAGGGAATAACCATAGATCGTAATCACCATTAATAAACGGGATAAATCGTGCGCTTCCAGCCGTAATAGGGAACCCCTGAGCGTCTATCTCAGCTTTTACTAGTAATGTGCCGCCTGTTGCGTCTGTCGCCATGCTAAGGGGCGTAGTTGTGCCTTGGTCGTACGCTTTTAACCAGTTATTGGCGTAATCTTCGTATTGGGGTATGGTTAGTGCTATTGGTGCGAATGCCATTACTTGTTATCCTCTTTTTTTGTCTCTTTTGCCGCCTGAGCAAACGCGCCTATTAATGGTGTTAATTCATTAGTAAGCAAGCTAGCCTGTTTCGAGTTGCTTTTAACTCTGCTTAGTTTAACTAGCAAATTTCTTACCGCCTTGCTTTCAAATGCTCTTCCTAGTCCGCCAATAACAACAGCGCCCGCTATGACAGGCTTAGGGGCTAATGCAGCCCCACCAACAAGCCCTATAGTAGAGGCTTCAGCTTGGGTTGCAATACTTGCAGCTTCTTCTTGGGCTCTTCTAGTTATATTTAAAAACTTTTTAACACCATCAATTTCTCGTCTAGATCTGCCTTTGAAAAATACATCAATGGCTTTTCTATTATTTACGCTATTCAGATCATTCAAAAATCTAGTCGGATTCCCGTTCGCCTTTTCTAGTGCAGTTTTTAATATTTGCTGCCTAACCGCTTCACGCCCACTCAAATCGAGGTTATTGTGCAATCTTTGAAGTTCGCTAGATTTTCCGCCTTTAATCGTAGTATTAACTACTTCAGGCTGTAATTTACCCTTAGTTAATGCTCTTTTTAGCTCAGTATCTTTTGCTTTTGCAAAGTTATCCTTAAATATTCTGTTTGATGCCTTCCATTTACTTGCAGCTTTTGCTAATTCTCTGTTATCACCTGCTAACTTACCTGCACTTGTGGCAAAGTCATCCAAGTCTTTAGATAATGAACCAGCTACAGTTGTAAGAACTGAGTCCCCGCCAGATTTTATTGCGCTCTTGGCTGACCCTATGTCAGCTATATCATCAAAGATAGTGGTTCTTATGTTTTTAAGCCTAGAGAAATCGCCAGCAAGTTCACCCTTGATATTCGCCAAAGTATTTAAAAGCTCTGCATCACCCCTAGCCCCAAGAGAGGTTATCTTTGCCATTTCATCATCTATTGTCTTTAGAGCATTTACAGGATTAACATCACCTACAGTATCAAGCTCTTTAAGCGCTTCAGTTCGTAGTGTGGCCGCTCTTTTTTGTGACTTCTTAAACACATTGCTAGCTGAATTTACTATATTCTTTTCAAAAGCTACTCCTGGGTCTATATTGAACTCTTTAGCAATGTCATCAAGAGCATCTATTCTTGTTTTCTGTTGAGCCGCTCTGACCTTACCAGTTCCAATAACTGGAACTCGCTCTGTTACTTTTTGAAACGCTTTTCCAACAAATGTTTTAGGCGGTATCACATCTGATGTTAATACAGTTCCTTTATTTAACGCGTCCTTCAAAGTTCCCTCTATTGGAGCTCTTGTAGCCCTTGCTATCTCTTTTGTTTTTCTAGCTCCGCCCGCTCCTGTAAGACTTAGAACGGCAGTAGGGATAGTTTTACCTATGGCTCCACCTACAGGGCCTGCTATTTCCGCCCCTACGTCACCTAAAAATTGCTCAGTTTCCTGCAATGTAGAGGCTGCTGGCTCCAATAAATCTGCAAATTGCTGCAACCTCCTCATTCCTTCTTCACTTTTAGGCAGCAAAGTTAATGCATCTTGAACTCTTTTTACATTTTTAGCGGCCTCTTCAGAGCCAGCAAATGGAAGCGTAGCAAGGCCAGCCAACCCAGATACAGGCTGCGCTGCTACCGTGCTTAATAATGTAGCGCCAGGCTGCAATGCTTCAGGAATTATATTAAACCCTTCGTCTTGCCTGTCTTGAGGTGGTGCGCCTGCTGGTATCTCTTGACCTGTAGCAGGCGGCACAAAATCACCTCCATCTTGAATTATTGGTTCTTGCGTTAATTCTGGTTGAGCTATAACCTGTTCTCGTTTCTGCCTTAATTCATTGAGACGCGCCCTAGGGCTTAAAGCTGTTTGTGACTGCTTTAATCTTAGCTCTTCAAGTCTTGCTCGGCTTCCCATTATTGACCTGCCTCTAGTGCTTCTAATTCTGCTAATTCTGCCTCTTCTTCTGGCGTCAAAGGCTCCTCAGTCAATTGAGCTTCCTTAGTTTCTTTTTTAAGCTGATTTCTAGCTGCTGAATTCTCAAATATACCTCTAACTTTTGTTAATTCTTTTCGTGCTAAATTATCGCTTATTAATGGGTTAGCCAAAACAGTAGCCGACTTTTCTAGTGTCTTTGTTTCGCTATCAGATATAGTCCCTTGGCCTTTCAGCTTTTCCCTTGATTCAAGCGACAAAAGACCTATAACTTGATCTATCTCAGCCCTAACATCTAATGTCTGCTGTGACTTAAGCAAGTCAGGAGAAGTTGTTGCAACCTTACCAAAACCTACAGAAAATCTATCATCCTTTAGCAGCCCGTTTATCTGATCAATAGCAGATAGCGCCTCTGACCGCCTTGTATTCTTAGCGTTTATTAATTGCGTCCGTTCATTTTCATTCTTTGTTTTTGTCTCATCTATCTTTAGCTTATTCAAAGCTGTTTTTTGCCTAGCAGATATCGTCTCTTCTTCTATTCTCTGAGCTTGTGTAACAGCTTGCTCTGTTTCTACTTCTCCCACTTGCCTTTGTTCCGCAACCTTTGTTTCAATTTGTGTTGCTTGTTTTTCTGCTGCTGTTTGGCCTAGCCCAGAAACAAGACTAACTTCGCCTACTGGTTTTGCAGCGCCTCCACTAATAGGAGCTAATACAGATTGCACGGAACCATCTGCTGGGTTCCTTCTTGTTGTTCCAAAGAATAAATTACCTTCACTGTCTTTAAATGTCTGCTGACCTCCAAACTGTACGCTTCCTTTTGCAGTAGCATTAACTTGTTGATCTAGCTCAATAGCTTGTTGTGCTTGCTGCATTAAGCCTTCAGGATTAATTTCAGCCATCAATATAGCTTCTTGAGTATCATTATCCTGTATGTCAGCAGCTCTCAATCTTTCAGCTCTTTGTTCTAATATACGAATAGTTTCTTCTGTATTTCCTGCGCTTAATGAAGGCAAGATAGATCGTGCGCCCACTGCAAGAGATTTAATGGTGCGCTGCTGATCTTCATTGAATCGTTGCTGAGAAGTAGGCACTAAGGCCTCTTGTTGCTGTGCCTTAGCCTGCAATATTCTTTCTCGCAAAGGCGCTTCTCTGGATTGTCTCTGAATATCCTTAAACCGCTGAACATTTAACAGGGCATTACCGAATACGCCTCCTATGTCTCTTACTCTGCCTTGTAGTGGAATTAAGGGATTAGTCGCCATGTTTTACACCTAACATAGAATAATTAACCTTTAGATAACCGCCATCATTAACAACAGCGTCAGGTGTTATTTTCATGACTTCCTGAGCGATAACACCAAAGCTTTCACCGAACAAGCCGAGCTTGTTAGCTACTTTGTTCCATGACCATGTGTAAATATTATGGCCTCTTTCAGAGCCTATCTTTTCGATGTTTTCTTTTAGATTTCTGTCAGATGCAAACAATAGACCGCCAGTTAATGCCGTTCCAAATATGTTAGATGCGCCCTGTTGCTCTGCTGTAGCCGCCCCAACTTTACCAGCTGCCTCCGCTCCTGCTGCATCAGTAATTAATCCACCTTGAGCCGCTGCTGTGCCTGAGCCTATGTTTAGTAGGTCTGCTATGCTTTGTTTTTGACCTTGAATTAATGGAGAAGCAGACAAAAGAACATTATCACTTAATTGCTGAAGCGTATCACCCGCACTTAACCTGCCTCGTGCAGCCGCTAAGTTTTGCGTCTGTGTGTTTGCGCTTGTTAAGGCTTGCTGGAATAAAGGATTGTTTTGCAGGAAGTCAAATTGCGCTTGTGGGTCTGTTAAGAATGAAGCCTGATCAATTCCCGTTAAACCAAGCTCTCTGAATGGCTCGAACTTTTCAGCAGCATCTAATGCAGCCTGAGCTTGTAGGTCACCCGCTGCTGTCGATGCGCTTGCTACACCTGATCCTGTCAATTTTCTGACGAAGCCCATTAATTCATCCTCATGATAATAACATCGTGTTTTATGCCGTTCTTGACATAATCATTTTCGATGCTTCCTGTCTCTGTAAACCCAAACTCTTTAGCAAAGCTAATTACATTAGGGTAACAAATCGGAATTTCGGAATAAATATAGGCGTTTTTGGCTTCACCGAATTTTAAAGCCATTCGCGCAAATTCTCTTGCGTATTCTTTACGGTACTCAGGCAATACTTGAATGTGTAATTCAATGCCCTTGTTAGTGGTATGATAGACCATTATTCCTATAATGTCACCCTCTACAAAACCGCCTATATACTCTATATCACTGGTTAGTGGTATATTGCAGTTTTCTACATCTGGGCTATTATCATCATTGATTAGATCATATATTTCTGGATGGCATAGAACAGCTTTTATGTGTTCTATGTTGGTTATTTGCTCGACTATCATTAAAACAAACCATCCAATAAGGCAATGGCATCAGTAAGCTCTAATTGCGTATCAAAATTCAACCTGTCCCTTCCGCTGCCTATGCCTAGCTCTATAAAATAACTTCCATCAGTTGCGGTATCTTGATAATTATAGATATGAGCAATAATTGATCTTTTGCCATTCCCATTATTATCTGTATAAATCAACAATTTATTTGTAGGACCACCAACAGTTAATGTAGTCAAATCTCTTCCCCCCATTCTATAACAGCGTCAACAGTTGCGTTGCCTGTATATGTAAGAATAATCATGTCACCATGAGTTAGATAAAAATCAATAGTGTCTCTACTTGGATTATCTACAAACTCAGATGAGTTAGCCTCTACTTTAAACTCTGTAATCTGCACAGCATTAGCGGCCACTATAGCGGTTGCAGCAGTATCAACCTCAACAAATGATCCATTACCTATTGCCGCAAACGCTTCGCCAGTCAATGAAGCAAGGGTGTTTGATTGCCACACCTTCACAGTAACTCGCGCTGTAGAGCTTGCTGTTACCCGTGCAAATCTTAAATCTCTAGTGTTGATCTTTGTGTTAATAGTGAGCGGATTATAGATAGAAACTATCGGATAATCGGTATTATTACCAGCTTGTGAGCCTATTGCAGAGCCGTATTGCTCTCTTCCTGCTGTTCCGTTCTCAGAGGTTATATCCACACAACCAACAAGAATCGACACATCTTGTGTCGCGCCTTTTGTGCATTTGTATGATGCTGGCAAAGCGGGGTTTTCAATACTTAAAGCCGTTAGCGTTCCCAATAACGAGAATGTATGAACAAGCTGCAAGTTTATAAAGAACTTATAATTACCAACACCGCGCCATTGATACTGAATGTCGTAAACATTGCCCTTGGTTAAATCAAAACCAGTTACGCTAGAAGTGTTAATTAATTCTTCTACATCTGCGCCACCTCCTGACCGCCTAACCGCATACAATAAGCCGTCTGCTTTTACTCTGAAGAAAATACCATTCTCATCATTAAACAGACCAAAATCAACTTCTCCATCATTCCCAGCACCTGGAATAATAACGGCAGTAGAATACAAATGGCCTCTATTTGGCTGATAACGTGGATGTCTACGACTATGAACTTCAACCGTACTAACTACATTTGCATCTGATGTATCTAATACCAAAGCTCCGTTTGCGCTATACATTCCATTAGCATCTGCCGCTGTTAGGGCTGTCTCAGCAGTACCATTTAATTCTGCTGACCACATAGAAGGCGGTATATCAAACGTCCATAAGCCGTGAAATAAACTTTGTGGATATGATATTTTAGGCGCTCCCCATGCGTCATTATT
>Ga0209345_10004730_pt1 | contig 12988 bp, 18 predicted proteins | sample Cruoilmetagenom7_FD_187294 | JGI IMG/M metagenome (GOLD analysis project Ga0209345, IMG submission 187294) | Oil polluted marine microbial communities from Coal Oil Point, Santa Barbara, California, USA - Sample 7 (SPAdes) (version 2) | ecosystem: Environmental > Aquatic > Marine > Oil seeps ...
CGGAACCGATTGCTGCCAGACCTGCGCCGATGTGTGCGAGTTCGCCTTCCATGTGAATTCTCCTTACGATTGGAAGTTGAGTAGATAGTGAGACGGAAGTAGCCCGCCTGTCGTTAGTGGTGTGGGTGCAGCGCGTCCTTGAGGTACACGCATGTCAGGATCGTGAAAACGTAGGCCTGAATAAAGGACACAAGGACCTCCAGACCGTACATCGCCGTGATCCCGAGGATCGCGATGGGCGACACAGCAACCAGTGCTGCAAAACCCGCGAAAACTTTGATAACTGCGTGGCCCGCCATGACGTTACCAGCCAAACGAATGGAGTGGCTCACGGGGCGTACGAAGTATGAAATCAGTTCGATAATTGCCAGAACGGGGCGCAGAGCCAGCGGTGCGGAAGCAACCCAGAACAAGCTCAGGAAAGCGGTGCCGTTTTTGACAAAGCCGAGAACCGTCACAACGATGAACACTGCCAGCGCCAACACAACCGTCACAGCGAAGTGAGATGTGGGCGTGAATGCTGTCGGAAGCAGGCCAAGGAAGTTGGCGCAAACGATAAACATGAACAGTGTCATGATGTAGGGGAAGTATTTGACACCCTCTTTACCGCAGATGTCTTCGACCATTTTGTAAACAAAGCCATAGGCCAACTCGGCGACGGACTGCATCCGGCCCGGAACGACTGCGCGCTTTGACGTCGCGACAACCAGCAACAGGAACACTGCGATAACGGCAAAAGTGGTCCACAACGCTGCGTTCGTGAATGTAGACCACTGTACCGGACCGTCACCACCCAATGGGGAAACGATGAACTGATCCATCGGGTGAAAGACCAGACCGCCTTCTTCCGCGCCTTGTGCTTCTGTTGCCATCTCTAGGCCCCTTCACTCATCGCCTCGGCTGAGGCGGTTTACGATTACCCCCTGAGGGGCGTTATTCTTCTCCGGCCTCTTCGGCCACTTTTTTGTCCTGCATTTCCTGCGCGGATCGAAGCATCGTCTTTACTCCGGCCGCGAGGCCCAACATGACAAACAGCACCATAAATATGGGCAGCGTTCCAAAGAACAGATCCAGCCCGTACCCGATGCCGAAACCGATCCCAAGACCGGCCACAAGCTCTATCACCATCCGCCAGGCCATCTGCGCCTGTGAGTAGTGTTCATCCGCGCGCGGCTTTGGCTCTTGCGTGCCTTTAGCTGCTGCTATCCGCGCCTCAATCGCTGCCATTTCCGCTTTGCGATCTTGGTCGTTCACAGGTGCGCCCCCGCTTGGATGTCTTGCAGGTTAGGTACTTCGCCGCCCGAACGGAGTCAACGGCCTGAACACGCAACGCAACACGCTGAAATATATAATAAATAAATTTATCCATTGTTTTGGGATCGCTGTTTAACCGACCAAAACATCAATTTTCGCGCCTGATCGTTATTCAACCATCCGGTTGATCTTTTGTCTGACCAGCTGCTGCTTGTGCTTTCGCCCACAGGAACGACACGCTATTGGTCTGCCTTATGAAACCCTCACTCGACACCACCTTTGCCGCCCTGTCAGACCCCACCCGCCGAGCCATCCTTGCGATGCTACTGGAGGATGATATGGCCGTCACCGATGTGGCCGAACCATTTGATGTGTCGCTAGCTTCGATTTCCAAACATCTGGGGGTGCTGACTGCCGCAGGCCTGATCACGCAAGAAAAGCGCGGTCGGGTAAAGTGGTGCAAACTGGAGCCCGACGCTTTGCGGGCCGCCTCGGTCTGGATGCAAGGCTTTGGCCAGTTCGAACCTGTGCATCTGGATGCGTTTGAGCGGTTCTTGGAAAAAGAACTGGGCGAAGCCGACGATCCGTCTACCTGAAATGCAAAAGAGAGCCCGAAGGCTCTCTTGAACTCTTACTAACCCAAAACGGGTTGTTACAATACGAACTGGACGATAGCCAAAACGATTACAACGAGGCCGACAAGATAAATGATACCACGCATTGGGTGTTCCTTTCTAATATTAGCTTACCGGCTACATTGAACCGGTCCGTCGGAAGGGAAGTTGCACAATAACCCGGATCACCGAGGTAAAACATGAACCGGCCAATTGGGCAACTTTCGCTCCGTTATCTATCAAACGCTACCCAAACCAATCTGGTTCCATGAAGAAGCAAATTTAGTTTTGAACGGCCTTAATGGATAGCGCGTCGTCGTCCCGGACCAAAAGCAACAAGGCAACAACGGTCAGACCGGTCCCTGCGAGGATCAGCGCCGGTGGCAGGCTGTTGCCCAATGCCGCCTCCCAAACGATCACCCAACTTGGTACAAGATAAGTATAGGCCATCACCTTGGCTGAAGGCAGGCGCAGCGCTGCAAATTGCACCAATACGAATGTAATGGCGCTCGCTCCGAGCGAAACATAAAGAATGGTGACCCAAACCATCGGGCGCAGCGCGTGCCAATCCGTCGCAAGAATATCGCGGGCACCGATCAACCCCAGCCATATCGTTCCGGCAACAAGGGTCCCGAAGGAGAAGACAACAGCTGTCTCTCCGCGATTAAGCAAGCGTACAAGCGGAGTATAGACGGCATGCGCGATACAGCCGAAAAAGAAAATAACCTCGCCGCGCCCGACATCAAATGCGAACAGCGCAACAACGTCGGCACGAAAAATGACCCATACTGCACCCAGTCCTCCGACGCACAGTGCCAGCCCCATTCTCGGCGTGATACGCTGGCGTAGCATGATCCACGCAAACACGCCCGACATCGCAGGGACAAGCGTGAACACCGCCGCCGAACTGACTGGCGCCGAAGTCTTGAGCCCCTCAAACATCAGCACAAAATAGATCGCAAACAATCCGCCCAACAGCACGTACCGCCAAGGCGCCGCGAAATCGCTGCGCGCGAAACCTGTTGTGGCAAAAGCAACTGCCCCCACTGCCGCACCCGCGATCAGAAAACGAACAGCATTCAGCGCCAGTGGCGCGATCTCATTCGCGACCATCCCGCCAAGAGAGAAAGAGCCTGCCACAAGCGCAGAAAAGAGCAGCATGGCGAAATGCCCCTGCGCCTGAGGTGCCATCAACCATTCTCATTGATGCGAGCCTTGAGGAACTTCACCAAAGCCTGCACTTTGCTGGTCCGGTGCAAGTCTACATGCGTAACCAGCCATAGCTGCGCCGCCCACTCTGCCCTAGGCGGGGCAACTTGGACCAGTTCGGAATGCGTTGCTGCATCCTCCTCCGTGAGAAAACCGATCCCGGCGCCGGCCCGGATAGCCAGAAAAATCGCATGTGCGTCATCGCTTCGGTAGACAATGTTTTTGGGAGGGACGGTTGTCGCTAGCCATTTGTAGAAAGGAGCGCGCGTATCGGTATCGTCATGCCCGACGAACCGGTGGTTTGAAAAATCTTGGGTATCTTTGGGGACGCCGTGCTTTGCGATATAATCCCTTGATGCATAAAGGCCGACAGCCTGCGCCGTCAGCGGCTGAACAACATTATCGGGTTGTTCGGGCGCTGCTCCGGCGCGGATCGCAACGTGCGCTTCGCCGTATTCCAACCGGAACAACCGGTCGCCGGTCAGATAGCGTACGACAATACCGGGGTGCTTTTTCTGAAATGCCACCAACATTGGCGCAATCCGCGGCGTCATCGCTTCGACTGAGGTCACGACCAGATCACCCGATACGTCTGTGCCGTGCCCATTGATCCGACTAAGCAACTGGCTGAACTGATCCTCGGTGGCTTGTGCCACCCGCAGCAGATCCTCCCCCGCCTCAGTGGCAGTGTAGCCACGCGCATGACGCTGGAATAATTTTATGCCCAACCGTTTTTCCAATGCATCAATATGCCGAATTACGGTCGCATGGTGCACCCCAAGGGCCTCTGCTGCGCCACTTACCGTACCCATTCGTGCTACTTGATAGGCAGTCCTCACCTCGTCCCAGTTTTGCATGTCGCGGCTTCCTGTGCGCAGATGAACATTTACGCGCCCATTTTCGTATATTCGCACAGAAGTGCAAGGGCGTGTGCGTCCATGACCCGCTATACTTGACTCAGGATCGCCATCAGCCTAAACGACATGCAAATCTCCGGAAGCAAAGCCTTCCGGTCCTGTCCCGATGTCAGGATCGCCCCCAGTCAGCGTGTTACGCCCACTGGGGCATTTGTGCATTCACGCGGTGGCTCCTACATTGGAGACAGACGCAACCGACGAAAAGGGGCTGCTGCCCATGTTTGAGAATCTCAGTGAACGCCTCTCTGGTGTTTTTGACCGCCTGACCAAACAGGGCGCGCTTAACGAAGAGGACGTAAAAACCGCTCTGCGCGAAGTTCGCGTGGCTCTGCTGGAGGCGGACGTATCGCTTCCGGTCGCGCGTGATTTTGTCAACGCTGTGCAGGAAAAAGCGACTGGTCAAGCTGTGACCAAATCCATCACACCCGGTCAGCAGGTCGTCAAAATTGTTCATGACGCACTGATTGATGTCCTAAAGGGTGAAGGTGAGCCAGGCGCGTTAAAGATTGATAACCCGCCGGCCCCGATCCTGATGGTCGGCCTGCAAGGTTCCGGTAAAACAACCACAACTGCCAAGCTGGCAAAACGTCTGAAAGAAAAAGACGGCAAACGTGTGCTGATGGCCTCACTTGATGTGAACCGCCCCGCCGCGATGGAGCAGCTGGCAATCCTTGGTGTGCAAATCGGCGTGGACACCCTGCCGATTGTTAAGGGCGAAAGCCCCGTAGCAATCGCCAAACGCACCAAAACTCAAGCGGCGCTTGGCGGCTATGATGTCTACATGCTCGATACAGCGGGCCGCCTGAGCATTGACGAAGAGCTGATGGCGCAGGTTGAAGCCGTCCGTGATGTCGTCACGCCGCGTGAAACATTGTTGGTGGTTGACGGCCTGACTGGTCAGGATGCCGTCCAGACCGCAGAGAATTTCAATCAACGCATCGGCATTTCCGGCGTTGTCCTGACCCGTATGGACGGCGATGGCCGTGGTGGTGCGGCGTTGTCGATGCGCGCCATTACAGGCAAGCCGATCAAATACGTTGGTCTTGGCGAAAAAATGGACGCGCTTGAGACATTCGAGCCAGAGCGTATCGCGGGCCGCATCCTTGGCATGGGCGATATTGTCGCTCTTGTCGAAAAAGCCCAAGAAACCATCGAGGCTGAACAAGCCGAAAAAATGATGAAGCGCATGGCGAAAGGTCAGTTCAATATGAACGACCTCAAGATGCAGCTTGAGCAAATGATCAAAATGGGCGGCATGCAAGGCATGATGGGCATGATGCCCGGAATGGGCAAAATGGCCAAACAGGTTGAGGACGCAGGTCTTGACGACCGGATTCTCAAACAGCAGATCGCCCTGATCAATTCCATGACCAAGAAAGAGCGCGCCAATCCCGCCTTGCTTCAGGCCAGCCGTAAAAAGCGCATCGCCAAAGGCGCCGGAATGGAAGTGAGCGACCTTAACAAGCTGATGAAAATGCAGCGCCAGATGTCCGACATGATGAAGAAAATGGGCAAGATGGGCAAAGGTGGCATGATGAAACAAGCCATGAAGCAGATGATGGGCAAAGGTGGAATGGACCCTGCCGCGATGGCACAGGGCATGGACCCGAAAGCGCTTGAGGCAGCGGCCAAGCAGATGGGCGGCAAACTGCCCGGTCTTGGCAGCGGCATGGGCCTGCCGTCGGGCCTGTCCGGCTTTGGTAAAAAGAAATGATCAGCTGTACCGTCAGATACGAGATCGACCCGGACAAACTGCCGGAGTTCGAAATCTACGCGAAGGCGTGGCTGCATCTTGTCAAAAAGCTTGGCGGGACGCATCACGGCTATCACATGCCGCATGAGGGTCCGAACGACATCGCCTATTGCCACTTCTCGTTCGCCTCATTGGCCGACTATGAAGATTACCGTGCCCGCATGTGGGAGGACGCCGAATGCTTGCGCGCCTATGAGCACGCCAAGCGCACCAAGTGCATCCGCCGCTACGACCGCTCCTTCACAAAGCCGCTTTTCGATGGCGCAACAGTAGAGGAGTTGGGCCTGTGACCGATCCCGTCAAACTTGCCGCCGAAGTCCTTAAAGGACACCGCGCCAGCATCGACCGCCTTGATGCGATCCTTGTCTATACGCTGGGCGAGCGGTTCAAACACACTCAGGCTGTGGGAAAACTCAAAGCCGAGCACGACCTTCCCCCGTCCGATCCGGATCGCGAAGCGAGCCAGATTGCCCGGCTAGAAGATTTGGCAAAACAGGCCGACCTGGATCCTGAATTCGCCAAGAAGTTCCTCAACTTCATCATCGCTGAAGTCATTCAGCACCACAAACATCACCAAGATATAAACTAAAGGAAACTAAATCATGTCCATGAAAATTCGTCTCGCCCGTGGCGGTTCCAAAAAGCGCCCTTTCTACCGCATCGTTGCAGCTGACAGCCGCATGCCACGCGATGGCCGTTTCATCGAAAAGCTGGGCACATACTCCCCACTGCTGCCGAAAGACAGCGAAGACCGCGTAAAGATGAACGTTGAGCGCATCGAATACTGGATGAGCCATGGCGCACAGCCAACAGATCGCGTTCAGCGCATGCTGGAAGCTGCAGGCGTGAGCCCCAAGAAAGAGCGCAACAACCCTAAGAAGGGTACGCCAGGCAAGAAAGCGCAAGAGCGCGTTCAGGAGAAAGCCGACAAGGCCGCCGCAGCAGCAGAAGCAGCCGCAGCACCAGCCGAGGAAGCACCAGCAGCAGAAGAAGCAGCGGCTGAGTAAGTCAGGAGGCCGCCCCGGCATGCATGCGTTTTCGGATGACTTCCGTGCCGGGCTGACCGACCTGATGCGATGGCGCCGCGATGTGCGCCATTTTCGCACAGATCCCGTGGATGAGGCACTTGTTCAAGAGTGCCTCTCCACACTCTCTTTGGCCCCCTCTGTGGGGCTTTCAGAACCTTGGCGCGTTCTGCGTGTCCGTTCTGACACCGCGCGCGAAGCCGCACTTGCCAATTACCAAACAGCCAATGAAAAAGCGCTTGAGGGATACTCCGGCGACAAGGCCGCCCTTTATGCATCCCTTAAACTGTCCGGCATGCGTGAAGCGCCTGAACATCTCGCTATTTTCTGCGATGACAGCACGCCGAAGGGCGCAGGGCTTGGTGCAGCGACCATGCCGGAAATGCGCCGCTATTCAGTGGTGGGGGCGATCACGTTGATGTGGCTGCATGCCCGAACTCTGGGGTTGGGTATCGGCTGGGTTTCCGTTCTTGATCCCCAACGACTTTGTCGCGATCTTGATGCCCCCGACGACTGGTCGCTTGTCGCTTACCTTTGCCTTGGCTGGCCCGCCGATGTATCCCTAACCCCAGAGCTTGAAACCAAAGGCTGGGAAGCGCGCGCCGCTGCCCTGCACATTGAGGAACGCTGATGTTCAAACTGCTGAAATTTGTCGCCACACTGGCCTTGGGTGCCGTGTTGGGATTTTACCTTAACGGGATGCTGATGCGTGCAGAATGCTCGGCAGGAGAAGGTCAGTGGACCGGTAGCATTTGTGTAGATTCGGAGTTGCTACAATGAGCGATACACATATCTGTGTCGGTGTCATTTCGGGAGCCTACGGCGTAAGCGGCGAATTGAGGATCAAGAGCTTCTGTGCCATCCCCGAAGATATCGAGACGTATACTCCGCTAACGGACGAGACCGGCAATCGCCAGTTCGCATTGGCTATTCTGCGGCCGATCAAAGGCGGATTTGCAGGCCGCCTGCCCGATGTCAGCAGCAAAGAAGATGCGGACGCTCTGCGCGGCACACAGCTCTTTGCTCTGCGTGAGCAGCTCCCGTCCCTGCCCGACGATGAATTCTATCACGCCGATCTGATTGGCATAGATGTCTACGATACGGGCGGAGAGTTGCTGGGCCGCGTGAAAACCGTGCAGAACCACGGTGCTGACGACTTGCTTGAGCTTCAGCTGAGCGGCTCGTCAACGACGACCTTCCTGCCCTTCACCAAGGCCGCCGTGCCGACCGTGGATCTGGCATCGCGACGTATCGTTGCAGACCCGCCCGAAGGCATTTTGCCCACGCCCAAGCCTGCACCGCAGGAGTAAGCATGCGGCGGGTCGTCATCCACGCCGGATTTCACAAGACGGGCACGACCAGCCTGCAACAAACGCTGCGCGCCAACCGCGCGGCGTTGCGTCCTGAGATCCGGCTTGTGCTTCGACCCGGTATGACAGCCCTGTGCGACAGCGCCCGCGCCTACAGCCGCTCGCGCGAGGATTACGATCTGGGGATGGTGAAATACGAGGCCGCGTTGCTGATCGAATCCCTGCAGGCAGAGCAGGCGACGACACTTGTGATCAGCTCGGAAGACCTGAGCGGCCATATGCCGGGCCGTCATGGCCTGCATGGATATGGCGCTGCGCCGCATCTGATGCGCGCACTTTCGGTTGCCTTTATGACCGCAGCCCCGGATGACGAGGTGAGCTTTTTCTTTACAACCCGCGCGGCAGATCCGTGGCTGCGCAGTTGCTATGCCCAGAATTTGCGTGCATCGCGCATGGTCCTGGACGAAGCTGACTACCTCAAACGCCGCAAAACCTCGGCCGACCATGATAGAATTCTTGAAGAGATCAAACGCGAGACCCCCGGTCACGCCTTGATTGACGCGCGCCTTGAGGATCATGGCGACCGCCCGCTTGGCATCGCCGAAGCCATGCTTGATTATCTACAGTTTGACGAAAAGCGGCGTAAGACGCTGGTTGCCGGGAAGGCACATACCCGCAACCCCAAGCTGCCCGACGCCCTTCTGACTGAGTTTCTGGCTCTTAACCGGTCGGACCTTAGCCCGCTTGAGCTGAAGAAAGCCAAGCGCGCATTGATTGAGGGAGCAGGCTGATGCCACGCAAGATCGTGATACACGCAGGCTTTCACAAGACAGGCACATCCAGCGTACAGGCCCTGCTGCGCGCCAACCGCAAGGCGCTGATGCCTGCGCTTGCGATCCGGCTCAAAGGTCAGATGCAAGAACTGATGCACGCCACGCGCGGGTACTCCACTTTTGGCAGCGAGGACGCGCTGGATAAGGTTAGCCGCCGCTTCGATGCGCTATTGGCAGACTTGCCTGGCATGCCACGCCGTACTTTGTTGCTTAGCGCCGAAGAACTATCGGGGCACATGCCCGGACGCGGCGTTCTGGCCGATTACCGCGCCGCGCCGGTACTTATGTATCTTTATTGGCAGCGTGCCCGGGCTGCCTTTCCCGAAACGCCTGTCGTGTTCTGCTTTGGCACCCGCGCTGGCGCAGACTGGGAACGCTCAGCATGGGCAGAGCATGTGAAATCATCCGGCATGACCCTCGATTTCACCGATTTCGCCGCGCAATATCCTGCTGCCCAAGATCTGGACAGTATCGTGAGCGAGGTCCGCCGCCGTGTACCGGCACCCGTCCACAGCTTCGCCCTTGAGGACTGCTCCAAATTGCCGTTGGGCCCTGCCGACCCCGTATTGGATTTGTGTGATATCCCGACGGAGTTGCGCGCGGGGCTCACTGCAGAGCCGGCACAGAACACACGGCTGGACGCAGAAACCCTTGCCGCCTTGCTGGATATCAACAGAACGCATAGGGACACGGACGCACGAAACGCTGCAAAGGCTGCACTGCTCCACAAAGGATCACAGATATGACACCGCCAAACCGCTCTCACGGGAAACAGCGGGTAGTGCCGCTCCTGAAACCGCGCGAATTAATGAGCGGCACGCCCGATTACGCGCATGTCTGGCAGGCCCATATCATCACCCTGTTCCCCGACGTTTTTCCCGGAGTTCTTGGGGCCAGTTTGACAGGCCGAGCATTGCAAGAAGGCCGCTGGCAGCTCCATGCGCATGATTTGCGTAAATTCGGGCTGACAAAACACCGCAATGTTGATGATACACCCGCGGGCGGCGGCGCTGGCATGGTGCTGCGCGCCGATGTCGTAGGCCCCGCGATCGAGGCAGTACAAGAGCGTGCGCATGGGCGATGGCCAATCCTTTATATGTCACCACGGGGACGCCGCTTTGATCAGGCAATGGCGCGCGACCTCGCAAGTTGCGCAGGCGTGACCATGCTCTGCGGTAGGTTTGAAGGCGTCGACGAACGGGTGATTGAACACTATGGCATCACCGAAGTTTCCTTGGGCGATTTTGTGATGACCGGCGGCGAACTCGCTGCCCAAGCGATGATCGACGCAACGGTGCGATTGCTGCCGGGCGTGCTGGGCAATGCAGATAGCACGGTCGAGGAAAGCCACTCTGCCGGTCTTCTTGAGCATCCTCAGTATACGAAGCCTGCCGAATGGCAGGGCCGCGAAATCCCACCGGTGCTGATGTCCGGCAACCACGGCGAGATCGAGAAATGGCGCCGCGAAATGTCACACAATCTTACGAAAGAGCGCAGGCCGGATCTGTGGGACGCACATAAGGCACGCGAAGATGTCTAGCTGGGATGCATTGGAGACCGAGCTTGAAGCTTGGGAAGCGGAGGGCCTAACGCCACGCCTTTGGTGGCGCGATGATGATGCACAAACTGTGACGCCCGATCTTGAAATACTGCTGGAGTTGTCGGCACGCCATGCGATACCGGTGCATCTATCTGTGATCCCTGACGGGCTAAAGTCGGACCTTGCCGTCAGATTGCGTGGCACGGATCATGCCTACGTTTTGCAACATGGGCTGGGCCACATCAATCACGAACCCAAAGGCCTGCCCGCCTCTGAAGTGGGCGACACCCGCGATCTTGCTCTGCAAGAGACGGATTTGCGGCACGGTTGGGCCCTGCTGGAAGAAGCTCAGATGCCGCGCCTTCTGCGTGGATTTGTGCCGCCATGGAACCGGATCGGCGATGCCACACGTCGCTGCCTGCCGGATTGGGGCTATAGCTTTTTGTCCGCCTACGAAGGGCGCGGTGAGGACGCCGCCGTGAACGGGCTTTCGCATGTTGATGCCCATCTTGACCCGATCCGTTGGAAATATGACCGCGTCTTTCGCGGTGAGGACAAGATGCTTGCGATGTTGATCGAACACTTACAGGACCGGCGCAACGGAGACGCTGAGAAACCGGTGGGATACGTCACCCACCACCTGCAAACACCACCTGCGGTCTGGTCGTTTTCCGACCGCCTTTTTGCTCGCACGCGGGGGATGTGGTCTACGGTGCCACAGATGCAACAGGATGCCCAAGATGGTTGATATCACCTTTGCCACCCCCGATCAGCGCGAAGAAGTCGAAGCATTCATGCACAGCGCTTTCCCCCGCGCCAAATGGGGGGCCGACGGCTGGACACGACTGCTTGCCAATCGTTGGGGCGGCGCCGGTGGCGAATTCGCAGTGACAGCACGGGATAAGGGCGTGCTGGTCGGCGTGATGGGCATGAACGACAGCATCCGCCACACACCACGCGGGCCGCAGCGCTACCGCAACCTGACATCATGGTATGTTCTGAAAACCCACCGCGGTATGGGGCTGGGTGAACGGTTGATGCACACGGCAATGGCAGATCCGGAGGTGACCTCCACCAATCTTACCAGTGCCAAAGCTGCGCTGCCTCTGGTGGACAGAATTGGCTTCAAAATTCTTGATGCCCAGCGCAACATCTGGCGGCACAGCGGAGGCACGCCCCTTTCGCACACGCTTGATCCTCTGAACGACGCGTCGCTTTCGCCTGTGGATGCCCAGGTTTTGGCGGATCACGCAGCTTTGAATCTAAAACCTGCCGTCGTCGAGACACAGGATGGGCCTTTGACGCTGGTGCTGTCTGTCAAACAAAAATCTGATGAATATGTCACCCACGAAGTGCTTTATGTGGGGCAACCAGACCTTCTGGCGCGTCACGCGCGGGCGGTGGCTGATACCTTGCTGCCCGCCGAGGCTGCGGTGTTCAGCGTAGACAGCCGGTTGATTGCAGACCCGCACCCCGACGCGATAGAGACGATCGAGGTGCCACGCTTCTACAAGGGCAGCACGATGCTGCCCTCAGAGATTGATCACATGTATTCCGAGATCGTCCTGATGGACATGAAGCTCTACTAAGCTTTTTCGCGCAAGTAGTTCGCAATCTCGTCTTTCAGCGCCATCCGTTCGCGACGCATCTGTTGCATGTGGTCATCGCTGGTAGGTTCAACGTCTGTTTCAGCGCGGTGAATCGCACGGTTCACAGTGTGATAGCTATCTGAAAGCTTTGCGAAGTGGCTGTCAGAATGGCGCAGCTTTGCAATCTGTTCGACCTGCTCCGGAAACTCTTCGTGCAGCTCATGGGGGGTATGGGACATCGTTTCTTCCTTGTTACGTTTTGCGGTGTTTGGGGTGTAGTGACGTTGCTAGGATATGCTCCGACTGCTGCAAGAGCGCCTCTGCCTGATGGTAAATCTTTGGATCCGGCGGCTGCGCCACAGCAGTGTCTTTTTCGGGATAATCCAACTGGGACAGGAAATGTCGCATGCACGTCAGGCGCGCACGCTTCTTGTCATTGGAGCGGATAACGGTCCAAGGCGCATCGGCAGTGTCCGTATAAAAGAACATCGCCTCCTTTGCTTCGGTGTAATCGTCCCATTTATCAAGGCTGGCACGGTCAATGGGAGACAGCTTCCAGCGCTTGAGCGGATCCGTCTCACGCGAGGCAAAGCGCTGCCTCTGCTCTTCTTGTGTGACAGAGAACCAATACTTGAAAAGACGGATACCGCTGCGCGCCAACATCCGCTCGAACTCCGGCGTCTGGCGCATAAACTCCAAGTATTCTGCAGGCGCGCAGAAATCCATGACCCGCTCTACACCAGCGCGGTTGTACCACGACCGGTCGTACAGAACCATTTCTCCTGCCGTCGGCAAGTGTTTGATGTACCGCTGGAAGTACCATTGCCCGCGCTCTTCATCCGACGGTTTATTCAGGGCCACCACGCGAACAGCACGCGGATTTAGATGTTCGGTAAAGCGCTTGATCGTGCCGCCCTTGCCCGCTGCATCGCGCCCTTCAAAGA
>Ga0209345_10004731_pt1 | contig 12988 bp, 10 predicted proteins | sample Cruoilmetagenom7_FD_187294 | JGI IMG/M metagenome (GOLD analysis project Ga0209345, IMG submission 187294) | Oil polluted marine microbial communities from Coal Oil Point, Santa Barbara, California, USA - Sample 7 (SPAdes) (version 2) | ecosystem: Environmental > Aquatic > Marine > Oil seeps ...
ATAACTACTTGCAACGGTTTATTTTATATGCAAAATGGCTGCAATCAAAAACTGTGACACCCTTTTTTTAGCCCGAAGTGAGCAGCAGGCGAGCCAAATTGTGTAATAGCGGTTTGCCCTTAACAATAATTCTTGCGAAGCAAAACTTAAAAGGATTTTAAGGGCAAAATGAGCTATGCGTGAGGAAAGTATGAAATGTGTGTAATAAAATAAGTGAGTGTGCTACAATGAGCACCCACTGGAGCGCAAATTGTAGTGCAATGAACGGTAGCTACAAGGGAGTATAATATTGTATTTTAGTTTTTAGTGATGAGATTCTGAAACAAGTTCAGAATGACGTGATTTTTTAAAGCCCTTTTAGCTATATTTTATGAAACAAAATGGAGCACTTGACGAACACCTTATTACCTGCTAAATATTCAATCTAGTTGCGAATATTGTTATGGAAACGGATTTGTTGGTAGTTCGAATTATGAGACCCCCAGTCAAGCTGAGGGTGACGTTAGCGCAAAGGTAAAAAGTAAATACCACTTTTTCGTGGTTTTTACTGTGGGGAATTGGAAGCTTTATGAAATGGAGTGTTAACGGAATAGAATAGTGCTGGAGATGGGGTGTATTTAATTATTTACCGGTTTCGTATTAAGAATTATTATTTAGTTTAAATGTAAGCATAAATTCTATAAGTTGTTGTAAGCAATTTTTATTTAAATATTTCCTCTAACCTTTTTTCAAGATTAGAAAATTGAGCTTTATTTGTAGAATCAGCACCACCGTAACGCCCTTCAATAATTCCTTTCTTATCAATTAATATAAACCCTGGAATAGCGTTTACATTAAATCTTTTATTGATACTATCAGCTTTGCTATCTTCCTTACCAACATATATATGATTCCAACCATTTATTTCATTTTTTTCAACAGATTCCTTCCAGATAACTATATTTTTATCAATTGAAAGGCTTAGCACTTCCAATCCTTTTGGATTGTACTTTTCATGAAGTTTTTTTAATTCGGGTAGGTTTTTTATACAAGGAACACACCATCCAGCCCAAAAATCTAATAAAATATATTTCCCACTATAATTTTCAAGAGAAAACACATTTCCTTTAATATCATGGGTTGTAAAATTGGGAACGGGTTGACCAATTAAAGATTTTTCTTCCAATTCAATTGCATATTTAACTTTTATAACCTCTCGGCTTTTTTGAATTAGAGGGCTTAGGTACGAATAATACAATTTTGTTGAATCTAAAAGAAATCTTGTGCTATAAAACTTCAACCAATAAGCACTTAAATATGAATTTGGATTTTCTTTAATAAATGTCAATCTTATCTTTTTAATTTCATTTTTTGTTGCAGTATATTGATTCCTTATTTCTTTGATTTCAAATGATGTAAAGGATTTATCTCCAAGGTTTCGTTGATTTTCAATAGCTGTTTTTCCTTTTTTATTTATTGCTTTTAATTGTTCATATAAAGGTGATGTTTGCAAGTTTAAATTTTCATATTCTTTCTGAGTTATAGAACCAATTATTTGTGCTTCCTTAAATTTATCTTCATACAATTTTATTGATATCTTCTTTGGTTCTAAAAATAAGTCTGTATAATTAGGGTCACTTGTGCCTCTACTTTTTACATTCCCCTTTAAATATCCTTTTGTAGGCTCATTTATGAATCCTTTAGAAATAAACTTACCATTAATCAGAGGGATTGTATCATTGATTGTATTATTATCTAAATCATTATACGTTAGTATTAATTCTTTTGTATTCTCTCCATTAAACTCACCCGTTAGTATAAATTCATATGGATTTCCGTGCTTTGTACAACTATAGAACATAACGAATAATAATAATTTGAAATTAGTTTTCATAACAGTTTTTAATTAAAAAAAAGACATATTTGGTTATTGAATGAATCATTTTTGAAATCGTATTGCTTACAGTTTATTATTAAGATTTGTGCGACTGGAAAATTGGTTTGTTAGAATGTTTATCGGTTCGTTATTTAATTTAAAAGTAAGCATAAATTGAGTTTTTGTAAGCATTTTTTTAGCTCAAAATTTCTATTCAAGATTTTCTAAAAGCTCTTCTAAGTCTGCTAACGAAATATCCCTTTTTATAATAACTCCATCTTTGTTTAAAAGAAAATTTGTTGGAAATGAATTGATACCAAGTGGAGAAGAAGAAACTCCAGATTCGTCTAACAGATTAAGCCAAGGGATATTGTTTTGTTCCATAACTTTATACCAATTATCAATGTGTTTAGTTTTATCAGTTGAAATACTAATAATTTTCAATTGTTTCGAATTATACTTTGATTGTAATTCTTTCAATTTCGGAAATTGAGCAATACACGGAGAGCAAAAGCTAAACCAAAAATCTACTAAAGTGTAGTTTGAATTTTCGTTAGCAACTAACATAATTTCATTTAATTCTTTATTTTTCAATTTCATAGTTGGAAAATAACCACCAATTTTTAGCGTTTTTGAATTAAACATATGTTCACCTAATACTTTTGCAACATCGGTTTGTTTTATTTTGGTTGAAAGATTGTTATACCCATTTTCAAGCTCTTTATTGATACCACTATACATTTGAGCAATACAAATTTCCCAGAAACCAACATATGAATTAGGGTAATCTTTAATGAAATTTGTAAGGATTAAATAGGATTCATAACTCAGTTTTTTTCGGGCTTTAATTGCAAATTTTTCAATTGAATCTTTTGGGAAATTGGGACTTCTAATTTTTTTAAATTCTGTATTAAATTCTTTTAAAGCTAAAGATTTTCTCTCTTTCAAGATTAGTAATTCATTTTGTATTGTTGAGTTTTTACTTACTATTTTTGGCGAAACATTAAAATATAAACTATCAATTATTATTTGTTGGTCTTTAGGTTCCAATAAAAAGCGAAAAGTTCTTGTATTCTCAGTTTCAATATAAAATGGTAATGGAATGTTATTTTTTCTACTCAATCGAAATTCAAATTTACCATTAACTACAATAGCGCTATCTTTTACAAAATTGTTAGAATAATACTCCTCACTAATTGCCTTTATTAAATAAATTTTTCCATTACCATTTTCTATTTTACCGTTAATAGTATAATATTCTTTAGGTTTTGAATCTTTGCAACTAATTAATATAAAAATTAGAAATAGGATAGATGTTATTTTTTTCATTCTATTTTTTAAGGTTAATTTAATGTTTATAAATATTCTAATAATTGTTCTTTCAATTTTGGGTCTGAAGGTTTATAGGCATTGGCATCTATTATTTTACCTTCTTTGTCAATTAATATAAATCTTGGGACTGTTTTTAATTGATAATCATTAAAAAAAGAAATTTTAGTATCAGGAGCAAAAAGTTGAATACCAGTCAGTTCTTTTTCATGAACAAAATTTTCAAAATTTTCTTTTTTGTCGTTTATACTAATACTAACAAAATAAATATCTTTGTTTCTAAATTCTTTTTCAATCATTTTTAATGCTGGGATTTCTTGTATACAAGGGATACACCAAGTTCCCCAAATATCAATATATACTAATTTTCCTTTTAAACTTTCAAGAGTTACTAAACGGTTATTAATATCATACAATTCAAACATCGGAGATACAATTCCCTTAGATATTTTTTTAAGGTTTGAATATGTATCTTTAATTTCATCTCTATATCCTTTATTTTTCACAATTGACATAAATTTAGAATAAATAGTATCTAAATCTTTTGTATGCCCTATTCCAGCTTTCATAACAGTATAAACCAATTTATCTTTTATCTCTTCAATTGTGATTTCCTCGTCTAAAATATTTAAGAATTCCAAATTAATATCTGGGAATTTATAAATGTTTTTATGTTTGTTTATCAGCACCTGAAAAATGGAATTCGAATAGTTTGGATGAATTATCATCTTTTCATCAGAAATGTTATAATTTGAAAATGGATTTGGGAAATTTTTCGATACAACGAAATTTTTATCACCAATAAATTCACCTTTCCATTGAGAATAAGTATTGATGAATTGGCTATTTTCATATTTTAAAGAAAAGGATTCATAATCTTTGAAATCACTACCAAGATTTAAGTTTAAATTTAGATAATTAATTTTTTCATTATAAATGGAATCTGATAATTTTAGAAACCCTTCCTCATTGAGTGCCATAAAATATTTATAGTCTACACCTTTCGTAAATGATTTATTATATTTCTCTTTCTCTTGCAGATAATTATTTTCATTACTTCCAATTCCTTGAAATGATATTGAATAGTCTTGGTCATTTGATACGATATTAGCCTTTAAATTATAAGAAGGTTTTAAAAACAATAATTTTGTTGATGTTTTAAAGTCTCCTATATAATAATAACCTTTAGGAATAAATAATGTATCATTAAAAGTTAGTTCTTTTGAAAGCAAAATTGTTTGAATAGGCTTATTATCTTTATCATATATTTTTAAACTATCAATATTTGAGCCTTCAATTGTTCCTAAAAAAACAACATAGTCTATTTCTTTTTTATTTTTTGAACAGTTAACTAGTAATAAAGCTAGAATTATTAATAATAAGTTTGTTAGTTTCATAGAGTTTTTTATTGTTGGTAATTGTTTGTTAGTATTCTTAGAGTTTTTTATTAAATATTTTCTTTAATTAAAGCATCTAAATTATCTTCTGAGCTATTTATAGCTATAATTTCTCCATTTTTATTTATTACTACTTTCATTGGCATATATTCTAATTGTTATCTCCAATATCATCAATAATTCTCTCAAAATATACTTTGTCTGATGGTGATGGTGCATTATTTAATACAATCTTATTTTCTTGATTAAAAATAACATATCTCGGAATCCCTTTTACTTTTAATGAACTTGCTAATAAAGATTTATAACCATTTAGGATAAAATATGAATTGCTAAAATTTAAAACATGTTTAAATTCTTTATTCTTTTTCAACCATTGTTGGTAATCTTTATCAACGGAAAGGTATATCCATTCCACATTGTTTTCAACCAAAAGCCTATCCTTGAAAGGTTTACCTTCCTTGATTTGCTCAATACAAGGAGGGCACCAACTTGCCCAAAAATCTACAACCTTTATTCTTTTATTGGAACGAGCAAAGATTTTTCTAAGGGTTAACGTATCTCCAATATGATTGACAAACTTGGCGTCCAAAGCTGATTCTGATAACTTAAAATCGTATGATTTTAAATCTTCTTTTATCTCATTCATATATTCTATATATGAAGGTTTTGTGAATTTTTCTTCATATTCATCAATCAATTCTTTCATAAATTCAATATTAGCAATACTATTACCAAAACCTTTTAAATGATAATCCCTAATCATCTTGGCTATAGCATAATTTTCTAATTCACCTTCAAAGTTATTTTTAATAAATTCTTTTTCTGCTAGGAGCTTTTCTTTTGAATATTCTAAATATTCTTGGTCAAGGAAATAATACCTAATAAAAGCATTGATGTTATTTTTAAAGTACATTCCATTATTAAGATTATTTGCATCTTTGAATTCCTCTATGGAAATACTTCCAAAATAGTCAGATAAATCAAGTATTCTTTCAGGGTGATTATAAGCCTCTTTTTGAATTATTGGCATTAGCCCGTCTATTTCGCTAAAATAAAAATCTTGAGTTCGTGATTTAACATTTTTTGGATTAATAAGCGTAAATAAGTATTCGTGTTTAAGTTCAGTCCTTATAGTTTTGATGAATAATTTAGATTGAACATTATGCCTTTTAATATATTGATTTAGAAATGTTACTTTTTGTGTATAAATAGATTTTACATTTTCTTTGTACAGATTTAAATTTCCTAAATAAGGGTTTTTAGAATATTCGGGTGTTGATTTGTTCATTTCTGACCAATAATTATTTAAAATAGCGTTCTTACCCAAAAACTTCATTGTTCCATTCTTTATTCTTATGTGGATGCTATCTCCTGGAATGACAAACGCCCACCCACGATAAAAAGTACTATCTAAAGATGTGAACACCTCCATTAATAATGGTTTTTCAATTGAATTTAAAACCATGTGTATTGAATCAGGAAAGATTTCAGATATAGTGTCTAGGTGGCTTTTCCCAAACAAATAGGAATAATTCAAGATATTGATATATTTAAACATGTTAGGATGGTCAGAGGAACCAGTGATAACTACTTTATTTAAAGTATAATCATTGAATTCAATGTCATCATTAAAATCATTTTGTTCAAATGGATTCTTGGTTGGGCTGTTACAAGATAGAATTACTACTCCTAGTAACAAAATTAATATTTTTTTCATAGTATTCAATTTTTTCGGTAATTGCTTACAAAATGTAAGTATAAAGTTTATGAGGTGTTGTAAGCCGTTTTATTTAATATTTTCCTCAATAAGCCCTACTAAATTACTTTCAGAACTATTAATTGAAATAATATTTCCTTCTTTATCAATTACAATTTTTGTTGGTATTCCTTTAATTTTATAGTTTGTTACTATTTTATCTTCAAAATCAAATAATACATTAAAAGAATAGTTGTTTTCCTTTATAAATTTTGATACACTCTTCTTTATTTCACTATTACTATCTCTTTCCCATGTATTTATGAAAAAGAACTCAATATTATCATTCTTATATTTAGTTACTAATTCTTGCATTTTCGGAAATGAAGAACGGCAAGGTCCACACCATGTTGCCCAAAAATCCAACACTACCATTTTTCCTTTGTAATCAGATAATTTTATTTTTTTGCCATGTAAGTTTGTCAAAGTAAAATCTATAGCTTTTATATCACCATACATTTTAATAAGTTCCTCTTTAGCCTTTTGGGTAGCCAATTTTAATGAATTCGTTTTTATATTTTCAAATTCATTAATTGGTAGCTTTAGTTTTTTATAAACTTCTTGCAATTGGTTTAACAGAACCTTTGAATCTACACCAGCTAACAATTGCTTTTCTAAATACTCTTTCGAAAATTCGGCCCCTTTAGCTTTTTCAGCAATTGCAGCATATCTTTCTTTACCTCCAGTATCTAAACCTCCATTTTTTTCTACAACATCTTGATATTTAAAAGCTTCCTCATATTTTTTTTGTTTATATAATATTAAAGCATAAGTATCCGCATACATATTATGAGTGCCTTGAAGCTTAGAGGAATTATTCTTTTTCATAAGTTCTTCAATAATTGATAACGACCTTTTAGATAAGTCTGCTGCAAAGTTTAAGTTTGAGCCTGGACTGTTTAAATCCTGACCACTTAGTTCCCAGGCATAATTATTATAAATAGAACTTGCAATTTTATTATCTGATAGTAAATTTTCATACTTCTTTATATTAATAATATCCTTTTTCTCTAAATAAATATTAATTAGTGCAACATAAAAGTTATCTTTTGATTGAGGAGTTGTATCATTAAACTTAGTAGAATATTCTTGAAACGATTCTAAAACATATGCTACTGTTTTACTTTTTTTGAAATAAAATTCATTTAAATACTTTTGTTTTGCAATTTCACCTTTAGGGAACTTTAAAATAGCTAATACTTTTATTTTATCACTTTCAGTATTCATTTTTAACATTGAATAAAGTGTAGAGGCACTCGTTAAACTCTTTTCATCTTCATTCAATGCTAATTTTTCAGCTTCTTTTAAAATATTTGGTTTACTGTTTATAGGATTTTCCTGATATTTCAAAAAGAAATATGCTAAATAGCTATTTCCTTGTTTGAAATTTGAATTTTGATTGTATATCTCCTCAAACTGTTTAATTGTTTCATCTGGTGTAATTTTAAGGTTTAATAAATAATTTGCTACATTCCACGATTTTAAATATGCTAATTTTGATTCTATTTTTTCATCTTCCGTTCTATCTTTAAGATTTACTACAAATCCTTTATCAGCATTTGAATCAACAATATTATTTTGTTTGTCTGTAATAGTTAGAATTAAAATACTTTCAGATTCAGGAACCTTCACTGAAAATTGATAGTAATTCCCTTGTTTGGTAAGTGGAACTGATATTTTGTTATAACCTAAGAAAGTATTAACTAAAGCACCATCAGTGATTTTCATTTTTTCTGAAGGTTCATAAATATAGGTATTTTCTCCTCCAATTATAATTCTATCATTCTTTGGATAGATTTTTCCACTTTGAGAAAAAGAAATGTTAAATGCAATTAGACATAATATAAGAGTAGTTTTTTTCATAATTTTTTTTAAATTTTATCAATATTACTCATATGATAGTTTTAATAATGTTAAAAATAATATAATTGGGAAATATTTAAGGTTTCTTATTTATCGTAATTAATTATTGAAGATTCCCATCAAACTTGGGCTGTAACTCTCAGGATTACACTTTAATTATTCTCAAAACAAACTAATTTTTATATATAACTATAAATTTTAATTTTTAAGCTTTTACTTTTAGCAAACTCAATCATATTTTTAGTGCCTTTGCTTTTACCATCCCAGAAGGCTATTAAAGCGTCAGCATATTCAGCCATTTGTTGGTTGCGTTTTGGTCCTGCTGCTTTTCCGTATTGGTTCCAGTTGGCTGGGAATTGGGTTATTTTATAACCTCTTTCTTTTGCGTATTTTTCGCCTAGTTTGTCAGCTCCTTTGTAGTAAGCTCCAGATACAATTTCAATATTGGTTTGATCCTGGAGAATGCTGTCACATACTTTGCAAATTTGTTCGTAGTTGGTGAAGTTTCTTCCACCGGCTATTATTAGTTTCATAATTTATCTGTTCATTTTTGTCTTGACACAAAAACGAACCAAAAAAGTCAAGACTGATTTTAATTCCTTTGAATTCTAGCGTTTTATTCGCTATCGTATCCAGACCGCTGCGCAATTTGGATACTTAGCCGCTTCTAAAACTTGAGTTCCGACAGAAATTAAAATAGGTCGTGTTTTAATAATTGATTCATAAATTTTAAGACCTCAGCAAAGCAATTTTTAATTGTAAAATTGTTTTAAGTTGCTGCTGGAGGTTTTCTTCAAAAGCATTTATTTTTTTAAGCTTCTCAACTTTTATACTCCACTGCTGTTCCTGATTGTTTTGGAGTGCTGTATTTATTACTTTTTTAGCATCTGAAATGCATATAAACGGAATTACACTTCCTTTTAAATAATAGTTGAAGTATTTACCTATTTTAAGCGATAAGCACAGGTAAAACAATGATTCTCGGTTTGCTGCTGAGGTGGTTGTAATTACAAAACAATTTGGGCAAGGTTGCTCCAAAGGTTTGCCGCTATTTAAGCCTTTGTTTAAGATAAAAAAATGCGGGGAGTTGTAAGTTCTTCCGCCCTGGTGGGTTTTGATTTCATAAGTTGACATAGTTCTCCAATTAAAATTATATGCTTCACTAAGCGCTTCGCGCATATAATTTTTGGAAGAAGAAAAAAGATAGCTGTTATGCTGGTTGTGGGGAAAATGCTGTCAAGGTTTTTGAGAAAAATACAACCTGTGTTTTTATTTAAATTGGAAGCGAACATTTTGTGAGGTGGAGATTTTTTTCAAAACCCGTAGGGCTTGACCTTGAAAGTATTAGTGCGGTGGGTGTAGGAAACAACCGATATTTGCAAACTTCTTTATTTTTAACTATAAATCAACTTATTATGAAAATCCTTTTGAAGTTTTAATGGGGAAATTGTCAAGCATTGAAAACATACTTACTTTAATTGAAAAAAATATGTTCTAATACTGTGTCAAAAAACAATAAAAAGAAGGTATTAATAACAGATAATAAAGCAAGGGATTTTTTATTGTAAACTGTTTTTAAAATTGATTTAAACAGGTAATCGCGCAGCTAATAAATGCGGTAGCATTTAAGCGAGCCGCCGGCGAGATGAACTAAGGGTGTTGTGGTGATAGCACGTTGCCATCGGCATAAGTGCGTGCAACAACTACGTGGTACACGCAAAGGGTGGCGGAGTTTTTGAAGCTGAGGGAAAGGCAAGGGCAATTTATGTAGTGAAGCGTGACGAGTGGTGTGTGCTCCGACTTGGTTGAAGTATGGTTGTTTTTTGTTGTCGGTTTTTTGGGTTTAAAATTATAATTTGAAATGGTATTTTCGGTGCACCAAAACGAGGAACAATGAACGGAATACTTTGCTCTTGTGCGCGTTTGCAATATGGTTTAAGCCTTTTTATGTTGTATTTTTATTTTAAATAAAGATTTAAATAGCTAGATAAAGTTCCCCGCTTTCGCGAGGACAAGGGTTAAATTATATGCAAAATGGATGCCTTCAAAAACTGTGACACCCTTTTTTTAGCCCGAAGTGAGCAGCAGGCGAGCCAAATTGTGTAATAGCGGTTTGCCCTTAACAATAATTCTTGCGTAGCATAACCTAAAAGGATTTTAAGGGCAAAAGATAGCTATGCGTGAGGAAAGTGTAGAATGTGTGAAATAAAATAAGTGAGTGTGCTGCAATGAGCACCGGCTGGAGCACAAATTGTAGTGCAATGAACGGTAGATACAAGGGAAATTAGTGTTGAGTTTTTTGTTATAGTGATGAGATTCTGAAACAAGTACAGAATGATGTATTATATTTAAAGCCCTTTTAGCTATATTTTATGAAACTAAATGGTGCACTTGACGAACACCTTATTACCTGCACGAATGTTTGTACTTTGTTCTGCTGTTTGTTTTGGAAACGTAACTGTAGTTAGTTCTTATTTTGATGAGATTCTGAACACATTTCGACTCCGCTCAATGACCGTTAAGAATGACAACCTAAAAGCGTAAGGCAAAAAGTAAGTGCTTGCTTTTCGCAAGCTCTTACTGTGTGGAATTGGAAGCTTTATGTAATGAAGTGGTAACGGAATGGAATAGTGCTTAAAATGAAAGATTTTAAGATTGTTCACACATTATAATTTAGTTCAAAATTAATTAGAAGACACAAGTATTTGAATAGTTTTAGGTAAACGTATGTTGACTAAACAATGAAATAAACGCATTGTTCCTTACAGTTAATCTATTTTGAAACCTTTAAAGTAACACTAAATACACCAGAATAAATGAAATAATTTATTTAGAAATATTATTTAACGAATTCTATGCACGCATTGTTAAAGTTCTAAAAAATAGTATCGATAATAGGTATAATTACTATATTTGAGTATTAGGTTTTCATAGACCTAATCTTTTTCATAGCAATTTTTTTTAACCCACTTCACTTGAAGTGGGTTTTGTTTTTTCATTCCACAACAAACAACGTATTATAATTGATGAGATCCTGAATCAAGTTTAAGGTGGCGAATAAAAAGTTATTTCCTTTTATCTACTGAATTTTCATCAAAACTTATCAGATTAAACATTTGCCTTAATCTACTTCTTACTCTATTTCCATAACGCTTTTCTAATTCTTTTGCGTTGAGGTTTGTGGTGATGTGGGTTTTTGAATGACTATGACCTTGACTAAGACTAAAACTTTTATTTGCTTGGATAAATAGATCGTAACGTGAAAGTAGTATTTCACCTAGTACGTTGCATTCTTTAGCGTAATGGCTTCCTGTGGGTTCTACTCCTAAATCGTCAAAACAATAGTTTTTTGTTTCGTTGTATTTTTCTAAAACTTCAAATCCGGATGCATTGAAATTGAATACAATATTTCGTGTTGGAATTAGCTCATAATTCGTTTTGTGTGGTGCTAGGTGTTGTAAAAGCTTCATTAGTGAAGTTTTTCCACAACCTACTGGTCCCGAAAGTAAGATACCTTTGTTGGTGTCTATTCCCATTTGTGCACAACTGTAGTGGTCTTGTATGAAATAACAACAGAGTTTGAATAGTAGCGGTTCGTCTTCTTTGTATATTTTGAAGTTTTTACCAAAAAGGATATGGCCTTTGATGTTGAGGTAGGTTTTTATTTTTTCGAAATCGTAGTGAACGGTGTTGTATATTATTTCTCCTATTTGGAATTTTGAGGTTCCTTCAGTTTTTATGTGTGGTTGGTGTTTCATAGTGGTTTTTTTTGATTATTTTAAATAAATTGAAATTTTAGTTTCTTTGATGTTCTTTCATTTTTGTCTTGACACAAAAACGAAACAAAAAAGTCAAGACTTCTGAAACTTTCTTGAAATTCGAATCCTCGTAGCTAAACAAAAAGAACTCGCTGCGCTCAAACAGCTTTTTGTTTTTAACGCTACTTGCGGTTGAATTTACTACGAAGACTTTCAGAGGTCGATTAAGTTTCAAACTGTAAATTGGATTTTTAAAGTGGTTCATCGTAATTTTTGTTATTATTGGTGTGGAGGTTGTCTTGAAAATGGTCAAGTGGTAAAGCGTTTGGATCTTTTTCTTTTGATTTTTTTTTTGATCTTGAGAACTTTTGAAATTCGGTTGCTTTTAGCATCCAACTTTCTGCAGCTGCCTGCCAATTTTCAATTTGATGGTTGCTTTTTTTCCAACCTACAGATTCGTAATGATTGAAGAATTTCTCAGCTTCATTTTCCGACCAATTCTTTTTTTTGAAAAAATTAAAAATTTCCTTTTTATAGATAGGTTTATTATTGTTTATATTATGTTTATTAATGTTTATATAAGATACCGAAGCTTGTTCATTTTTGGGATAGTCTAAATCCACTCCTAGATTTTCACTTGTCCCAAATTGAAACAACTTTACTCTGCTTCCTTTAAAAGGATTATGAGATGGGTAATAAGCAATATATTTCCAATGATTTAACTCTTTAATACAACGGTGATAGGTAGATTTTGAACCTATTTTGGATTGGCTCATTACTTCTTCACGATTGATAAAAAATGTATCCGGAAAACGGTTGTAATTCCAGATGTAAAATAAACCTAAGTACAGACTTATATGTGTTGGATTTAAACGATTATCTTTTGAGAATTGTTGGAATACACCGTTGAGGTGTTTTATGTAATTCATAGTATTTAAAAGTTGTTATGAATGCTATTTTCTTTCATCACTTTGTAAATTTCATCTGCATCATAGAAAATGATTCCCCCAATTTTTGTGTACGGTAG
>Ga0209345_10004732_pt1 | contig 12988 bp, 8 predicted proteins | sample Cruoilmetagenom7_FD_187294 | JGI IMG/M metagenome (GOLD analysis project Ga0209345, IMG submission 187294) | Oil polluted marine microbial communities from Coal Oil Point, Santa Barbara, California, USA - Sample 7 (SPAdes) (version 2) | ecosystem: Environmental > Aquatic > Marine > Oil seeps ...
AAAAATGATTTGATGATAGCTGGAAGAAAAATAATTGATAATCGTTATCCTGATTATAAAAAAGCGATATCCGTCTTCACACAAGATCTAAAAATTAAGCTTGCACGCTTTCAAGCCAAAAAAGCAATTTATGATTGTCAGCACGAGGTGATAAAAGATAGGTGCTTATTTGTAGTTTCAACTAAAACTGGAGGTACTCCTCAGACAAATAGAGATTTGATGCTGGCTTTGAGTGATTCAATAGAGCCATGGTTATTGCATTGTGATAGTAAATTTTTAACGCTTTATAAAGCTGGTAAAGTTCATGACGAGGTTGTTTTGCGTCATGAGCTGTCAGAGCCTGTTGATCCTCTGACGCATACTTCTCATGAGTATGATCGAGTGGTTTACAATTGGTTATTTGAATTCGGATTTTCGATAGTACATATCAGACATCTAGTATGGCATTCATTGGGTTTAACTAAGATAGCTAAGTTGGCCGGAGCTAAGGTGGTTAAATCTTTTCATGATTACTATGCGCTGTGTCCAACAGTAAAGCTATTAGATAATGATTTATTTTTCTGTGAGGGCGATTGCTCTAAGTCTCAAGCAAAGCAAGATTGTACTTTCCCTTTGTGGGAAAGCGATGCCCTTCCTCCCTTAAAAGGTGCATGGATACACAACTGGCGTGAAAGTTTTTCAAACGCATTAGAATATGTAGATGCATTTGTCACAACATCCGAACATGCTAAAAATATATTTTTAGATAACTTTAAATGCATTGATTCTGATAAGTTTAAGGTAATCAAACATGGAAGAGATTTTGAAGAGTTTGTTAATCCTAAGCAAGAAATTATAGCTAAAAATAGATACAAAATTCTAATACCAGGTAATATAGATGAAGCAAAAGGGCTTAACGTTATTCTGTCTCTTTTAGAGAGAGATAAAGATGAGCTTTTGGAATTCCATATTTTAGGCAATGCGCGCCAAACTTTATTGCAAAATGCAAGCGAAAGATTAGTGTTTCATGGGAAGTATGAGAGAGACGAATTTGCAGAGCATGTTGCTAAAATAAAACCGGATGTAGGCGCAGTTTTTTCGATTTGGGATGAAACGTGGTGTCATACATTAACTGAGTTGTTTTCAGTAGGCCTACCTGTTTTTGTTTTAGATTATCCAACTGTTGGTGACAGAGTAAAGGAATACAACGCTGGCTGGGTTTTAAAAAATGAAAAAATTGAACTATTATACGAAGAAATAAAAATTTCTTTAAATACAGATTTGAATAACAAGTTGTTAGGTGTCAGAGACTGGCAAGAAAAAGAGGGTAAGTTTAGAGATATAAGATGGATGGCTGCTCAGTATCATGCTCTTTATCAGACATTGTCTAATAATAAAAATTTAAGTCAGACTGTTTTAACTGATCAGATAATTGGTGTGGTTTGTCCAAGTGATAGAAAACAGATGCGCGGTAATGGTTCGACTTATGTGAGAGTATGGGAACGAACGGTAAATGACTTGGATAATGATTTGACATATTGCCGTATGTCTTCTGACCAGCTAATAGCGGGCTTGGAAGTCGGAGAGATTAAAAAATTAATTATACAAAGAAATGCTTTAACGCCAGCAAGCGTAGATGCCTTAGTTAATTCTTCAAAGAGAGGTAATGTGAAATACTTGCTGGACTTGGATGATGATCTTTTAAATGTGCCAGAAAGTATCGATACTAAGTCAATTTATAAAAATTATAGACCTTATCTCGAAAAGCTAATAGTGAATGCAAACGCCGTAACTGTTTCTACAAATGAGCTAAAAGATTCTCTCAGTAAGTATTCAGATAAAATTCATATCTTAGAAAATAAAATAAGTGATCGCTTATGGAGGGGGGGAGGAATCGCACATACAAAAAATAATGTTGTAGTATATGTCGGCACACGCACACATAAAGAGGACTATAATTTTATTTTGCCATATATTGAGGAGGTTGCAAAATCAATTCCTGGTTTCACCTTTCGTGTTATAGGTGTGTTAGGCAGTAATGATACTGTCCCTAGCTGGGTTCAGAAAATAGATGTTCCTGTGGATAAAGTCGATTATCCTGATTTTGTTGAGTGGCTTAAGTCACAAGTTACAGATGCAGTTGTAGGTGTCGCCCCTCTTTTGGAAAATGACTTTAATAGTCATAAATCATGTTTGAAAGCCCTTGAATACGCATCTTTAGGTTTGCCTGTTATCGCCTCTGATACTGTATCTTATAGACATTTAAATACATATATGAAGGGACTGGTTTTAGTAAGTAATAGTGCTGGAAAAGAGTGGGTAGACGCACTTGCTGCACACATAAAAAATAAACCAGATTCTACAGAAAAAGGTTTGCAAAATAGAAAAATAGTTTTTGAGTGTTTTTCTTTAATGAATGAAAAAGAGGCCTTTGCTTTTTTATTAAATAAAGCTTAGCTTTTTATCAATTTTTGTTTCGGTTGAAAACGGGTAGTTGTTTTGCTTGAATTATAAGTATTGATAATGTCAGATTTCTTTGTAGAGGTTGATACGGTAGCCTTTTCCTCTACCCGAAACGAAGTAAGATCTGTCTGACCCATAGAACTACTGGGTCGGACTCTCTATAGGACGTATGCTGGATCACACTAAATTTACATGAAGCAATGAAGCGACTTCTGATCTCAATATTTGAAGTGGACGCAACTACAATTATGCAATCATAGAATTGCGTTTCTATAGTTAAAGGATACTAGTATGAGAACTAGATTATATTGTAACAATCTTCCTCCTAAGGGAACTAATATAATTTCGTCTTCCTGTGTTAATCACGCTAAACTAAAAAAAAGCTTGCTGACTATTAACGATAGTTTCGAGTTTGTTTGCCATACTGCCGATGGGGAAAATGACCCATATGTTATCTTTGAATTTCCGGAAGAATCTGAAATAAAGAAGGTTTACTTAGTTAATAGGTTTAAGACTTATTCCAAAGTAGATGAAGTAGCTAATAAATTGATAGACGTTAAGTTTTCAATTTCTAACGATGCTATTACCTGGGAGGAAATATATGTAAAAATCAGTGAAAATGAAATTTGCAAAAATTATCCGATAGAAATTAGTTCTAAAAATTGTTTTAGATATTTGAAAGCTTATAAAGTTGGTGAAGGTTGCTCAGCAATACATTTTTCCCAGGTTTTGGTTAATTATTTTGATTTGATTGTTAACAGTAAAGCAACATTGGAATTTTCAAAAAAATATAAATTAAAATTAGATCCTGCGCATGGTCTGTTCGAGGGTAGAAATGGGCTTTATGCTTCTATTTACACCAGTATAGACAATGATTCAGATAAAGTTGATACTGTTGTTGTAAAGAATCTAGGTAGATTTGGAAACGCAATCATACAATTATGTAATGCTATTTCGATAGCACAAAAAATAAACGCAAAAAATGTAAAAATATTAGATTTAGAAGGCATGGATAAGTTGTTTTTAAAAAACAAAGTTTTTGTTTGCAAAGGCATAAGGGTTTCTATATCAAATTGCTTCGACACAAGTGAGAATGTACTGCTTGGTAATTTTTTTTATAGTAATTTGCAAAAAAATATAACCAACAGCAAATTAAGCGGTGTAGAAGAAGTTGCTTCTGAGCTCTCAAATTTTTTGATTTTTGATCAAACCGAAAGTTTCGAGCCGACAACACTTGTTATCCATATAAGATCGGGTGATATATTTTCTGGTAAGAATGTGCATCCTGGCTATGGTCAACCTCCTTTGTCATACTATACTTTGTTATTAAAAAAAGAGAATCCTGATAATGTTGTTATAGTTTTTGAAGACAACGAAAATCCAGTCATAGACGAGTTAATATACTATTGTAAGAAAAGAAGTATAAATGTTAGCTCGGTGTCAAGCTCTCTTCGAAAAGATGTTGAAGTCTTGCTTAAGGCTAAATGTCTTGTTGCTGGTTTTGGAACATTTGTTCCCATCATAGCTTCTTTAAGTCGTCATTTGGAAAAAGTATATTTTTTTGATCGAAAAGATTATAGTTTTTATGATTTTAAGGGAATTGATTTATTGGTTGTCAAGGATAAAGATGGAGATTATCGAAGGCAAGTACTATCAAACAACTGGGTTAATTCCGAAGAACAAAGAGAATTAATGGTAAATTATAATGAGAGTTCATTGATTGTTGACGAGGTTTAATAATGAAGAAGGCACTAATTACTGGCGTAACCGGCCAAGATGGTTCCTATTTAGCTGAGTTACTTCTGGAGAAAGGCTATGAAGTGCATGGCATCAAGCGCCGTAGCTCTTCATTTAATACCCAAAGAGTTGATCATATTTACGAAGACCCGCACGTCGAGAACCAACATTTTATACTCCATTACGGTGATTTGACGGATTCTACCAATCTAATTCGTCTGGTTCAGGAAATTCAGCCTGATGAAGTATATAACCTTGGTGCCCAATCTCACGTAGCTGTGTCGTTCGAATCCCCTGAATACACGGCTGATGTAGATGCCATGGGTACGCTACGGCTATTGGAAGCTATTCGCATCTGTGGGTTAGAGAAGACAACGAAGTTCTACCAAGCCTCTACCTCCGAGTTATATGGGTTAGTTCAGGAAACACCCCAGAAAGAGACGACGCCTTTCTACCCGCGTTCGCCCTACGCGGTTGCAAAAATGTATGCCTACTGGATCACGGTGAATTATCGTGAAGCTTACGGTATGTATGCTTGTAATGGTGTGCTGTTCAACCATGAAAGCCCGCGCCGTGGCGAAACCTTCGTGACCCGTAAAATTACTCGCGGTATGGCAAATATTTCTCAAGGTTTAGAGGAATGCCTTTATATGGGCAATATGGATGCACTGCGCGATTGGGGGCATGCGAAGGACTATGTTCGTATGCAATGGCTGATGCTCCAGCAAGAGCAGCCTGAAGACTTCGTCATTGCAACGGGCAAGCAGTACTCAGTACGTCAATTTATCCAGTGGTCGGCAGAAGAGCTGGGTATCAAGCTACGTTTCGAGGGTGAGGGCGTCAATGAAACGGCGGTGGTAACCGAAGTCACCGGCAATAACGCACCTGCGGTTAGCATTGGCGACGTTTTGGTTCGTGTTGACCCACGCTATTTCCGCCCAACCGAGGTAGAAACGTTATTAGGTGATCCTTCTTACGCTAAGCAGAAACTGGGTTGGGTGCCCGAAATTACTACCCAAGAGATGTGCGCAGAAATGGTTGCCCATGATCTAGACCAAGCCAAGCGTCATGCACTGCTTCAAAGCCATGGCCACCATGTTCCTGTTTCTACCGAATAAAGGCCATAGCAATGAAAATTCTTTTAACTGGTAGCTCAGGCATGGTGGGCAAGAATATTCTTGAGCACCCAGATGCCCAAGCTCATGAGTTTCTAACGCCCGGAAGTAAAGAGCTGAATTTACTCGATTCGAAAGCCGTGGGCGATTTTTTCGCTCAACACCAACCGGATTGTGTGATCCACGCTGCAGGTCGTGTAGGTGGCATTCAAGCTAATATGGCTAACCCGGTTGGGTTTTTAGTTGATAATACGTTAATGGGTGTGAATGTAATTAATTCAGCTCATGAGGCCGGTGTTAAGCGACTAATTAATCTAGCCAGCTCTTGTATGTTCCCTCGTGCTGCCGCCAATCCCTTAAAAGAGAGTGATATTTTGCAAGGAGAGCTGGAGCCTACGAATGAGGGTTATGCGCTGGCTAAAATCACCGCAACCAGGCTCTGCGAGTATATATCTAAGACGGATGAAGAGGCCCAGTTCTGCACGCTGATACCCTGCAATTTATATGGACGCTTCGATAAGTTTGACCCTGCAAATTCGCATATGATACCGGCGGTGATTCGCAAAATTCATGAAGCGAAAATCGCGGGTAATCAGCAGGTTGAGATATGGGGCGATGGTGAAGCTCGTCGTGAGTTTATGTATGCCCAGGATTTAGCCGATGTCATATTCCATACTTTGCAAAGCATGTCTAGTCAGTCAACGTTGCCAGAATTAATGAATGTAGGATTAGGACAAGACTATACTATTAACGAGTATTACCAAACCGTCGCCGATGTGGTTGGCTATGAAGGTGAGTTTTCTCATGACTTAACCAGGCCAGTAGGCATGCGCCAAAAACTGATTGATAGTAGCATTGCAAATAGCCAGGGCTGGAAAGCTAAAACTAGTTTGGTTGATGGCATTGAAAAAACATATCGTTATTTTGTTGAGGATGTATTAAATGGTTAAATATGCACTAGCTTCCAGCACGTGGGACGAGAAAGAGCGCGATGCTATTCAACGCGTAGTTGATTCAGATATGTATACGATGGGCAAGTACGTAGCTGAATATGAACAGCAGTTTGCTGATTTCTTTGATTCTAAATATGCCTTAATGGTGAGCTCTGGTTCAACTGCTAACTTGTTAATGATTGCCGCTTTGTTTTTTACAAAACATCCTAAATTAAAGCGCGGTGATGAGGTTATTGTGCCAGCCGTCTCCTGGTCAACCACTTATTTTCCTCTTCAGCAGTACGGTTTGAAAGTTAAGTTTGTTGATATTGATCGCGAAACTTTAAATATTGATCTGAATAAACTTGAAAATGCGATAACAGAAGATACTAAGGCGATTCTCTTAGTTAATTTACTAGGTAACCCCAATGATTTTGATGCAATCCAACGCATAGTGGCTGATAGGGATATTGTCATTCTTGAGGATAATTGTGAATCAATGGGGGCTGAATTTAAGACTAAAAAGGCAGGTAGTTTCGGTTTGATGGGTACATTTAGCTCTTTCTTCTCTCATCATATTGCAACTATGGAAGGTGGTTGTATTGTTACTGATGACGAAGAGCTATACCACATACTGCTAAGTATTCGTGCGCACGGTTGGACACGCAACTTGCCAAAAAATAATTTGGTTACTGGAACCAAAAGCGATGACGCTTTTGAGGAAGCTTTTCGCTTTGTTCTCCCAGGTTACAATGTGCGTCCACTTGAAATGAGTGGGGCTATTGGTATCGAGCAACTTAAGAAGCTTCCTGGTTTTATAAAGGTGCGTCGGGATAACGCCAAATTGTTCTGCGAACTTTTTGATGAGCATCCCTATATTCAGATCCAGCGTGAAGTCGGTGATAGTAGCTGGTTCGGTTTCTCGTTAGTCATTAAAGAGAATGCACCTTTTAATCGTAAGGACATGGTAGCTGCCTTTCAACAAGCTGGGATCGAGTGTCGTCCAATTGTTACTGGCAACTTCCTTAAAAATAAGGAAGTGCTAAAATTTTTCGACTATGAAGTCAGTGGCAGTTTAGAAGCTGCCGAGTATATCGATCAGCATGGCCTTTTTGTTGGTAATCACCAAGCCTCCCTTGGTGCTGAAATAAAGTTACTTAGATCAGTAATAAATGCTCTTTCTACCTGAATCTGCTGAGGAGGCTAATGTTTGGTATGCAGCCTAGTGATAAAGACAATAAAGGATTTGTTCCTGCCAACATTTTCGAACAGATAATCCATCAGGCTCCTCTTGTTTCGATTGATATAATCGTTCTTGATAAAGGTAAGGCGCTTTTAGGTAAAAGGTTAAATCGACCTGCATGTGGTTATTGGTTTGTGCCTGGTGGTCGCGTTCGTAAAAATGAAACCTTAGATGAAGCCTTCAAACGTCTTTCGTCTGATGAGTTGGGTATGTGTTGCAGTCGGCAACAAGCGAGTTTTTTAGGCGTCTTTGACCATTTCTACTCGGACAGCGTGTTTGGTGTAACTCCTTCTACCCACTATATAGCGTTAGCATATACTTTGGAATTGGCCGACAATTCATTTTTTTTATCACCAGACCAGCATAGCGATGTGCTCTGGTGGAAGTTGGACAAGGCTGTATCTTCACCTTCAGTTCATCAGTATACGAAAGATTATCTACTACAGTTGCTGAGTTAAAAGGATATATATGATCTATCCAGTTGTTATGGCCGGTGGTAGTGGTACACGCTTATGGCCAATGTCCCGAGAGTTGTATCCTAAACAATTTCTATCTTTGGTTGGGAATAATACGCTTCTTCAAGATACGCTAGCTCGGCTGGATGGCTTGGCGACGGCGGCGCCAATCTTGATCTGCAACGAGGAGCACCGCTTTTTAGCTGCAGAGCAATTGCGTCAAATTAATCTCCTTGATCATAATATTATTCTCGAACCTGTCGGACGCAATACAGCCCCGGCGATTGCATTGGCAGCTCAGACTGCGTTGTTAAGAGATAGTGATGCATTATTACTTGTGTTGGCTGCTGATCACTCGATCTTGAACGCTGAAGCATTCCAGCAGGCCATTACAGACGCCAAGCCTTTTGCTGAACATGGAGAGTTACTAACATTCGGGATTGTCCCAAGTCATCCTGAAACGGGTTATGGTTATATTTGCCGGGGCAAGCAGCGGGGTAAAGCTTTCTCGGTTGCACAATTTGTTGAAAAACCTGATGTATCCACAGCAAAGTCTTATATAGAAAGCGGTGAGTACTATTGGAATAGCGGCATGTTCCTGTTTCGGGCAGACCGCTACCTAGAAGAACTTGAGTCACATTGCCCCGATATTTTGCATGCTTGCCAGGCCGCGATGAGAAGCACGCGGTCAGATCTTGATTTTATTCGAGTAGATGAAGAGGCTTTTAAAGCCTGTCCTTCAGAATCGGTGGATTATGCCGTTATGGAACATACTGAGCGTGCAATGGTTATTCCATTGGATGCAGGCTGGAGTGATGTCGGTTCATGGTTGGCGCTTTGGGAACTGGCTGAGAAGGACGTAGATGGTAATATCAGTCAGGGCGATGTCATCCAACACCAGTCCAAAAATACCTATGTAAGAGCTGAAAATGCGTTAGTGGCAACAGTGGGTGTACAGGATTTGATTATAGTGCAAACCAAAGATGCCATTTTGGTGGCTGCCAAAGATCAAGTCCAAAACGTCAAAACCATTGTCAATGAGTTGAAAGCAGCAGATCGAACTGAACATCGACTGCATCGTGAAGCCTATCGACCCTGGGGAAAATATGACTCCATTGATTACGGTAGTCGATATCAGGTTAAACGTATTACCGTGAAACCAGGTGCCAAACTTTCGGTGCAAATGCATCACCATCGTTCGGAACATTGGGTAGTCGTTTCTGGTACTGCTAATGTAACTATCAACGATAAGACACAAATGTTGTCGGAAAACCAATCTGTTTATATTCCTGTTGGCAGCATTCATGCCTTAGAAAATCCTGGTAAAATACCATTGGAACTGATTGAAGTACAAAGCGGCCCTTACTTGGGAGAAGATGATATTGTGCGTTTTGAGGATCGATATGGCCGCTTTTGAATCTGGTTTTTAGTGGCTGTCAAGTTTTCCCACTATTATCTAATGGTTTGAATATATAAATCGCACTGAATGACGATACTATGCAATGACTGTTATGTAATTTTTTCTAAGGGCCTTTTAGATGTCAAACCTTAAAACTGTCGCCGAAGTGATTAATAATAGTGAGATTTCTTTTGGTACAAGCGGTGCTCGTGGTTTAGTTGAGAAATTAACCGATGAAGTTTGTGCAGCATTCACTGTAGGTTTTGTTGAAAGTTTAACTGAAAAGTGTTCTTCGCAGCGTATCGCTTTGGCTATTGACCGTCGGCCTAGCAGTCCTCAAATAGCTGCTGCTTGTGCAGGAGCCGCTAAAGCACTAGGTTTACAGGTTGAATATTTTGGTGTGTTACCAACACCAGCACTTGCGTTATATGCCCTGGATCAGGGAATACCTGCGATTATGATAACGGGTAGTCATATCCCTTTTGATAGAAACGGTATTAAGTTTTATCGTCCTGATGGGGAAATTACTAAAGCTGATGAGATTGAAATTGTTAATGCGTTCTCTACACTGCCATCTTATACTTCTTGTTTGCCCCCAGAAACTAATGTCGCTGAGCTTAATTATATAAACCGGTATCTTGACTATTTTCCTGCTGGTTTTTTGACAGGGAAGCGTATTGGTCTATACGAACATTCCGCCGCTGGCCGTGAGATTAGTACCCGAGTACTTCAAGCGTTTGGAGCAGAAGTTTTTTCACTAGGGCGTACAGAGTCGTTTGTATCTATTGATACTGAGGCCGTTTCTCTTGAAGATCAGGAGCGTGGACGTCTATGGTCAAAGGAGTATCAGTTGGATGCTATTTTTTCAACGGATGGTGACGGTGATAGACCATTAGTTGCAGATGAAAATGGCGAGTGGCTACGTGGTGATTTGCTGGGGCTTATCTGTGCTCATGAACTTGGAATTGAAGCTATAGCTGTACCCGTCAGTTGTAACACCGCTATTGAACTAAGTGGATATTTTAAAGAAGTGTTACGAACGCGAATTGGCTCGCCTTATGTAATTGAAGGGATGCAGTCGTTAGGAAAAACCTATGAGCGAGTTGCAGGTTTTGAGGCTAATGGTGGTTTTTTAGTTAATGATTTGCCTACACGTGACGCGTTGCTACCAGTTCTTTCCTTACTTGCTGCGGCTGATAAAAAGAAAGTAAAAGTATCAAAACTGCTTGATCCTCTACCAGCTTGTTATACTTACAGCAACCGTATTCAAAATATTGATATGGTTAAGGTTGTAGATGTCCTTAATCGCTGGAAGGCTTACCCACAAACCATGGTCGAAGATTTCAAGTTGAATGAGTTGGGAAGTATTAAAGAAATAGATACAAAAGATGGTCTCAGAGTCTTTTTTGAATCAAATGACATCATTCATGTGCGAGTATCAGGTAACGCTCCTGAGCTGCGTTGTTACACTGAGTCGTCTACTGTCAAGAATTCGATCAGTTTAAATGATAAGTGCCTTGCTCATATGGCATTGCTTTTCACCTAACGATTTTAGATACACCTTGATTTTTATTAAATAACGTCAACCCTGATTTTACACGTTAAGATGGATGGAGTTACAGTAGTATGAAAATTGCCGTTGCAGGCACCGGCTACGTAGGCCTTTCCAATGCGATGCTGTTGGCCCAGCACCATGAAGTGGTCGCTGTAGATATCGTGCCTGATAAAGTTGCGTTGTTAAATGAACGCCACTCCACCATCGAAGATGCTGAAGTCTCAGCCTTTTTGGGTCGTGATGATTTGTACTTTAGCGCTACGCTAGACGCGGAGGCTGCCTATAGCGATGCCGATTACGTTATTATTGCCACGCCGACTGATTACGACCCTGACACTAACTATTTCAACACCACCAGTGTAGAGGCAGTGATCAAACAGGTTGTGCAGGTAAATCCTGACGCGGTGATGGTGATTAAATCCACCGTACCCGTTGGTTATACCGTTGAAGTCAGCCAGCGGCTGGGGACTCAGAACGTAATATTTTCCCCGGAGTTTTTGCGGGAAGGTAAAGCTCTGCACGACAACCTTTATCCTTCACGCATCATTGTTGGAGAACGCTCTGAGCGCGCAGCCACATTTGCCGAGCTGTTAAAGCAAGGTGCTATTAAGCAGGATGTTGATGTGCTGCTCACCAACAGCACCGAAGCAGAAGCCATAAAGCTATTTGCCAACACCTACCTGGCGATGCGCGTTGCCTACTTTAACGAGCTGGATAGTTACGCTGAAACACACGGGTTGGATACGAAACAGATCATTGAAGGTGTAGGGCTAGACCCCCGAATTGGCAACCACTATAACAATCCCAGTTTTGGTTACGGTGGTTACTGCCTACCGAAAGATACCAAGCAGTTGCTAGCCAACTACCAGGATGTGCCGAACAATATGGTTCAGGCCATTGTCGAGGCTAACCGTACACGCAAGGATTTTATTGCTGAATCGGTACTGCGGCGCCAACCCAAGGTGGTTGGGGTGTATCGCTTGATTATGAAGACCGGCTCCGATAATTTTCGGGCAAGTGCCATGCAGGGCGTGATGAAGCGTATCAAAGCCAAAGGTGTCGAAGTGGTCGTGTATGAGCCGGTTCTGGTTGAGAACACCTTCTATGGCTCTCGAGTGATGCGTGATCTAGTGGCATTCAAAGCTGAATGTGATGTGATTCTGGCCAATCGTATGGTCGATGAACTGAAAGACGTTGCTGAGAACGTCTATACGCGTGACTTGTTCGGCAGCGACTGATCAGTTACTTAAAGCGGTGACAGCAGTGAGGCTTCATTGTTGATTAGACTGTTCTTTCTGGCAACACTGCCTTTTCTATTTATTGGTGTCGAGTCGTTCTATGAGTGTATTGCAGGAAGCGAATAGTGCTTTCCAGGCGGAAGATTACACCAAAGCATTGCGGCTCTACAGGGCGGTGCTTGCGGAAAATCCTGAATTGAGTGACAGCGAGCTAACCAAGGTCGCTCAGTTCAATATGGCCGTTGCCCAGCGGCGAATTCATTCGCCACCTACTGTCTCTAGAAAAGGCTCGAAAGCTTCTTTCGCTCTTGCTAATAATGATAGGGTGCAGGGCAACATCGATACCGCAAAAGGCAGTCATGTATCCGGCTGGTTTGTTGATAAAACCTCTAGTGGCAAAGTCTTTGACTGCTACGTGTACCTTGATAATGAGCTTTATTTAACGATCAAAAATGATAGGCCACGCCAAGACCTGAAGCAGGCCGGTTTCTCTGAAGGGTTGGGTGGGTTTAGTTTTCAAATACACCCCGCTTTGTTAACCGTTAGCTCAACACTAAGCCTACGTTTTGAAAATGGCGTGCGCTTTGATGATATTGCTATCGGTGAGAGGTTAGCGTCCTCACTTCCTACTAACCACTGTTTTCCGCTAGGGGATCATGCCCCTGTTAGTGTCATTGTACCTATATTTAACGCACTTGATGACGTGAAGTGCTGCGTTGAACGGTTATTGCAATATACCCACTCCAATGTTGAGGTGCTGCTGATCAATGATGCCAGCACAGATCCCGGCGTTCGTCAGTTTTTGGATTCTGTATCGTTACCTGCTCATTATCACGTTCACCATAATGCAGATAATTTGGGCTACACACGAA
>Ga0209345_10004733_pt1 | contig 12987 bp, 12 predicted proteins | sample Cruoilmetagenom7_FD_187294 | JGI IMG/M metagenome (GOLD analysis project Ga0209345, IMG submission 187294) | Oil polluted marine microbial communities from Coal Oil Point, Santa Barbara, California, USA - Sample 7 (SPAdes) (version 2) | ecosystem: Environmental > Aquatic > Marine > Oil seeps ...
GTTTCTCAGATAATCGTCATGGGTGGAGACCAGCGTCAATATCAAATATTGGCTGATCCCCTGAAAATGAGATATTATAATGTTAGCCTGGAGGAACTTATTGCTGCCACCCGTGCCATGAACAATAATGTATCCGGTGGGTTTATCAATGAATTTGGACAGGAATATTTCGTGCGTGCAGTCGGTCGGTCGGTGGATGTTGACAAAATTGGAAAATCAGTGGTGAAGATGCAGGATGGAAAACCGGTCCTGATCAACGATGTGGCTTCTGTAGTTATTGGATCACCTCAAAGGATTGGTGCAGCTTTTATTGATGATACCGAATCCGTGATCATGACCATACTCAAGCAACCGAATACAAATACCCTGGAATTAACTGGGGAAATTGACCTTGCACTGGAAGATCTTGAAGCTTCCCTGCCTGAGGGGATTGAGATCAACAGCCATTTTTTCAGGCAGGCAGATTTTATTCGCACAGCAGTAAACAATGTACTCAGGGTTTTAATTGAAGGCGGGATTTTCGTTTCCATTATCCTTTTTCTCTTCCTGATCAATATGAGAACGACCATTATATCCCTGATCGCCATTCCGCTTTCACTGATCATAGCCCTGACCGTATTATACCTGTTTGGGTTTACCATTAATACCATGTCCCTGGGGGGTATGGCCATTGCTGTCGGAGCCCTGGTTGATGATGCCATCATTGATGTGGAGAATGTGCATAAACGGCTGAAACAAAATTTCAATAAGCCACCCGGGGAAAGGGAAAAGAATCTTCGGGTGATCTATTTGGCTTCCACAGAGATCCGCTCATCCATTGTACAGGCTACATTGATCATCATTGTAGCCTTTATCCCCCTGTTTTTTCTCTCAGGTATGGAAGGGCGAATGTTGAAACCACTTGGCATTACCTTCATTGTATCCCTCTTTGCATCCATGTTTATTGCCATTACCCTTACGCCGGTTCTTTCCAGCTATTTACTCACCACCCCGGGACAGTTGAGACGAAATATAAAAGGGGGAAATCCCCTGATCCGAAAGTTAAACAAGGCTTATGAAAAAAGTCTTGGCCGGATGCTTAAATTCCCCAGGGCAATAAGTCTTATTTCAGGAATTCTTCTGATTTTATCCATCTTCCTGATGTCCTGGTTTGGAAGAAGTTTCCTGCCTGATTTCAATGAGGGAACCCTTACTATCACTACAACGAGCATGCCGGGTATTTCACTGAAAGAAAGCAATCATCTGGCAAGGGAAGTTGACCTGGAATTAATGCAGATCCCCGAAGTGCAGCATGTGAGCCGGCGAACAGGCAGGGCTGAATTGAATGAACATAGTCATGGGGGAAGCAATGCTTCTGAGATTGATGCTCCTTTCATTTTGGATGACCGTTCCAGGGAGGAATTCCTTGAAGAAGTGAGGGACCGGCTTTCAGGATTCCCGGGATTAAACATCAATATCGGGCAGCCCCTCAGCCACAGGATTGATCATTTGCTTTCCGGCACCCGGGCAAACATTGCCATTAAATTATTTGGAGAAAGCCAGGAAACACTCTTCAACTTATCGAAAGAGGTCGAACTTGCCATCCAGGATATTCCAGGAGTAGTAGATCTGAACCGGGAACAGATGCTCGAGATTCCCCAGATCCAGATCAGGCCCCGGAGAGATATGTTGCTGAAATACGGGATTCCCATGAATCAATTCACAGAATTCGTGGAAACAGCTATAGCAGGATTAAAAGTCTCGGAGGTTTATGAGAATAACCTGAATTATGACCTGGTCCTGAGATATGATGAATCTTACAGGAATTCAGCCAGGGCCATAGCCAATACCTATATTGATACCTGGAACGGTTTGAAGATCCCTCTGCAACAAGTGGCTGATATTGTGTCAGTATCGGGTCCCAATGTCATAAACAGGGAAAATGTACAGCGGAAAATGGTCGTGTCGGCCAATGTGGCGGAACGGGATATTGGAAGCGTCGTTAAGGATGTGAGCCAGGTTATCGATGCTTCAATTAATCTGCCAGAAGGTTACAGGATAGAACTAGGCGGACAATTTGAATCAGCCCAGCAAGCACAGAAAATGTTGTTGTTCAGTTCCCTGCTGGCAGTATTGATAATTTTTATTATACTGTACCAGGAATTTAAAAATACCCGTGTCGCCTTTGTGGTACTGCTTAATCTTCCCCTGGCACTGATTGGAGGCGTGGTGAGTATCTGGCTGACATCGGGGACCATCAGCATACCTGCGATCATAGGGTTTATAACACTTTTTGGCATAGCCACCCGGAACGGTATCCTGCTGGTATCCAGGTACAGGCATATGCAGGCCGATGGTTTTTCCATAGAAAAATCCATCCGGGAAGGATCATCCGACCGCCTGAATCCAATCCTTATGACGGCTCTGGCATCTGCATTAGCGCTTCTGCCGATGGTTATTGCTGGACAAAAACCAGGGAATGAAATCCAGGCACCTATGGCCATTGTTATTCTTGGTGGATTGATCACATCCACTCTGTTAAACCTCTATGTGATCCCATCTGTATATTATATGATCTTTAAAAGCAATAAAAAATGAACTGTTTAAAGTATATAGCAAGCGGCATCTTTATCCTGGTGTCCCTGCCATCCATCCCTCAGGCCTCGCTTGATTCACTCATGATAAGGGTTATCTACCACAACAGGACGCTGGGTACGGCAAGCCAGTATTTTGAGACTGTCCAGTACGGCTCAAAGAGAAACCTGTACCTAGATAACCCAGAGATAGGCTTTTCTTATCTCTGGGGATCTCCGTCTGAACTTGGGAACCGGACCGACTTTCTGATATCACAAACCTTTGCCTTTCCGACTGTGTATACCAATCGCTCGAAGCTTTCAGATGCTGAAATTAAAAAGGCCTCAAATATGCTGGCAAGCCTGAAAATTGAAAAACTCCTTGAAGCCAAACAATTGTGGATTGAGAAGGTTTACCTGAATAAAGAACAGAAGGTCCTTTCAAGCAGGATGGCCGACCTTGAAAAGGTAAGTTCCCTGTACAGGCTGCAGTATGAAAATGGGGAGATCTCCAGGCTCAGCCTGAATAAAACATTACTGCTTCAGGCCACCCTGGTTGCAGAACTGGATGATGTCCTGGCAGCAATAGCGGTAAACCAGACTAAAATCAATAAAATCACGGGTAATCATCCGGTTGACATTAATGATACTCAATATTACCTCGTAAATATGGAAATGCAGGATTCCGTGATCAAGGAATCGCTGAGTGATCCCCTGTACCAAGCCTATCTCCTGGAAGTTGACCGCCTGAATATCCAGCAGAAACTCACAAGGGCAACTGGGATGCCAAAAATCAGGACTGGCTATTATTCAGAGACCATGTCCGATATCAGTTTAAAGGGAGTCCAGTTAGGCATTACCATTCCCTTATGGGAAAATTCCAATAAGATCAAACATGCTTCAGGGGAGATCCTGACTGCCGAAATGGAGGCTGACAAATTCAGGGAAACAGAAGTAGCAAAAATCATGGCACTCTATACACGGTTCGGGACCTATTTAAAAAAGGTGGAACAATTATCCGAAGCACTTGATTTTGCCAATGACCCGGAACTATTATCCCTCGCCGTTGAAACCGGGGAGATAACCATGATCGAATATTTTTATGAGGCGGAATTATACTACCAGGTCAGACATGATCTGCTGATTGCCGAAAAAGACCTTCATCTGGCTGAAGCTGAGCTGAATAAATATGGATTATACGCAGCTCCTTTAGCCCCGGAAGGAGGTTAAAAACAGGTTAAAAACCCTGTAAATGTTGACATTTGATATGGATTCCATAATTTTGTTTGTGGTGAAAGCTATAAGAACCATATTTGCATACCTCTTGGTACTAACATTTCTGGTACCGGCAACGGGTTTCTATTATACCAAACACTCCTGCCTCAAATCAGGGGAAGTGCAGCTTGTTCTGGATGGGGACTATTCATGTTGTGCAACGACCGAGGAAAGTAATTGCTGTATTAATAATGTCATCGAACAGGAGAGTTCTTGTTGTAATAGTAAATCTTCAAACCAGGAAGGCAAAGATGAAATTTGTTCCATAAATAACTCAACATCTGAATGCTGTACAAATGAGGGGCACTATCTCAAATCAGAGGAAAAATTTACTTCTCCTGGAAAGACAGAAATGTCCAAGTTAAAGATCCTTTTTACCGCTTCCCTCTGTTCTATTGAATTACTCCCGGTCCAATTTAAGACCATAGAGGAAAATGCTCACTCTCCTCCTTTTACCATATCATCCATAGACTTACTTCATAGGTATTCTGTACTTATCATTTGATCGTTTTTAATTACCATGCCGGTTGTTCCATTATGACCAACCGGATCTAGTATTATGTGTAATTAAATCTTTCAATCATGAAAAAATATACAATAATCCTGTTGCTCACTACATTCCTCGGGATAATTTCTGTCCAGGGACAGGATGTTCAGGGAAATGTTTCTGAACTCAATGAGGATCAGGAAAGAGTACCCCTTCCTTTTGTCAATGTTTACTGGAGCGGTACACAACATGGGACGGTAAGCGATGAAAATGGTGATTTTACAATTACCCGACATGGAAGTGCGGATCTCGAGCTGGTGTTCAGCTTTGTTGGTTATGCAAACGATACACTCCTGGTCAAAGCGGGACAATCAGAAGTAGAAATTATTCTAACATCCGGGGAAGCTTTAGATGAAGTGACCATAGCCAAACGATTTGGAGGTTCATATATTTCTAAACTTAAGCCGATCAAAACCGAGTTTATCACAGAAGCAGGGCTCCAGAAGTTGCCCTGTTGTAATCTGTCAGAGAGTTTTGAGAACTCCGCCACTATAGACGTGGGATATTCGGATGCCGTTACCGGTGCCAAACATATCAAGATGCTTGGATTAGCAGGGGTTTATAGTCAGATGTTGTTTGAGAATATTCCTCATCTCAGGGGACTCGAATCAGCTTTTGGCCTAAACTATGTACCGGGTCCATGGATGGAATCCATCCAGATCTCAAAGGGAGCGGCCGCTGTGATCAATGGTTATGAATCCACCACCGGCCAGATCAATATCGAATATAAAAAGCCTGAAAAATCAGATCCCCTGTTTGTAAACCTTTTTGCCAATTCTATAGGCCGCTTTGAAGGAAATGTTACAACCGCAATTCCTGTCAATGAAAAATGGAGCACCATGTTGCTGGCTCATGGTTCCACCATGCAAAACAAAATTGACCGGAACAAAGATGGATTCCTGGACATCCCCCTGAACCGTCAGGTGAATTTCAATAATCGCTGGAAATATAACCCCGAAGGAAATGTCAGGTTGCAGTTCGGGATCTCGGTGATGGACGAATTGCGTGAAGGTGGCCAAATGGATTTTGACTATGACAGGGACCAGGGTGGTTCTGAATATTACGGTATAAATATAGCAACCCGTAAATACCAGGGATTTGGAAAGATTGGTTTTCTTTTCCCAGGAAAGCCATATAAAAGTATTGGCTTTCAAACCCAGGCCACTTGGTATTCTCAGGAAAGCCTTTACGCGTTAAACCTCTATGATGGTCAACAAATGAGCTATTATGCGAACTTGATCTACCAGAGCATTATCTCAAATACCAATCACATCATCAATTTTGGGGCAAGTTACCAATATGATGATTTCCAGGAAAGACTCAATACAGAAGCATATAACCGTATTGAATCTATTCCGGGTTTATTCGGGCAATATACCTACACCTATCCTGAGAAATTTAATGGTATTGCAGGATTAAGGCTCGATCACAATTCGGTATACGGTTTGTTGATAACTCCCCGCTTGCACCTGAGGTATAATTTTGACCAGCATATAGCCCTGCGTGCTTCTGCAGGAAGGGGATATCGTTCAGCCAATGTTTTAGCTGAAAACACAGGAATTCTGGCAAGTTCCCGAGTGCTGCATTTTGCAGAAGAATTTGACATAGAGAAGGCCTGGAACTATGGTCTTAATATCACCCGTGCATTTCCTATCGCTGGTGGACGGGAGATTAATGCCAGCGTGGATTTTTACCGGACTGATTTTCAGAACCAGGTAGTGGTGGATATGGACAGTGATCCCGGAGCCGTATATTTTTATAACCTGAACGGGAAAAGCTATGCCAATAGTTTCCAGGCAGAATTAAGCCTTGAGCCTATTGAACGTTTCGACATCACCCTGGCCTACCGCTTCAACGATGTCAGGAGTACCATTAACGGGCATTTAATCGAGGTTCCGCTTACCACCAAGTACAAGGGACTCCTTACACTATCTTATGCAACCCCATTCAGGAAATGGGCCTTTGACTTTACAGGACAATTGAACGGACAGAGCCGCCTGCCAGATACCCGGATGAATCCTCCTGAATATCAGCTGAATGAATACTCTCCTCAATATTTTATCCTTCATGCACAGGTAAGCAAACGTTTCAAATGGTTCGAGATATATGCGGGTGGAGAAAATCTGACTGATTTTAGGCAGGAAGATCCCATCCTGGCACCTGATGATCCTTTTGGTCCAAATTTTGATGCTTCCATGGTCTGGGGTCCCTTACTTGGAAGAAGGTTTTATGCCGGGATAAGATATACTTTAAAATAAATCCTAATAATTAAAATGATAATGATAAAATTAATTGAGATGAAAAAAACAGGTATAATACTAATGATGGTCCTTCTAACTGCCAGTACTTATGCAGCAAGCGGAAAGTTTGAAACAATCAAGATAAAGACCTCATCCCAATGCGGTGAGTGCAAAGAAAGGATAGAGGAAGCACTGGCTTTTGAGAAGGGAGTTAAAACAGCAGAACTGGATGTTGAGACAAAGATTGTCACCGTGACCTATAAGAAAAGTAAAACCTCTCCGGAAAAGATCAGGAAGGCAATCTCAAAGGTTGGCTATGATGCTGATGATGTCGCAGCTGATACGAAGGCCTATTCAAAGTTGGATGCCTGTTGTAAAAAACCAGATGACCCGGAGGCTGAACCACATAAATAATCGAGATCAGTGATCTTAAATTCTGCAATTACCTGTCCCGAATGCGGCTTTAGCAAGGAAAAAACCATGCCGGAAGATTCTTGCCTGTTCTTTTATGACTGCACGAATTGCGGAACCTTGCTGAAACCGCTGAAGGAGGATTGCTGTGTCTTTTGTTCATACGGCACCGTAAAATGCCCGCCTGAACAATGTTGCTGATTTTAATACTGGTCATCTCGTAAAACCTTATTATATTTGTTCGGTAGATTACGAACAAACAGCCAGTGGTATCTAAGAATGTCATAACTGAAGAGCAGAAAAAGTTTGCCCGCTATTCCAAGGCAATGGGGCATCCTACCCGGATGTTCATTCTGGAATTGCTTTCCAATCAGTCATGTTGTTATAGTGGTGACCTGACTGAGATATTGCCCATTGCAAAATCAACACTTTCCCAGCATTTAAAGGAATTAAAAGATGCCGGATTGATCCAGGGTGAAATTGAGGCACCTAAAATAAAGTACTGTTTGAATCAGGAAAATTTGGATGAAGCAAAAACATTAATGAAATATATGTTCGATCTGTAGTATTTTTTTAATATTTTTGTTCGTTATTAGGCGAACAACGAATTAGCCTGCTGATAAAATTAATATGGAAATCAAAGTACTTGGACCAGGATGCCCGAGGTGCAAAACCCTGGAAAAAAAAATTATCAATACCCTGGCAGAAATGGATGTTGTAGCCAGTGTCACTAAGGTTGAAGACATCATGAAAATTATGGAATATGGTGTGATGAGTACACCGGGACTTGTCATCAACGGCAAGGTCGTTTTTAGTGGGGGTATTCCATCTTCCAATGAACTTCAAAAAATAATTACCCTAAACCAATAACATCATGAAATCCCTGAATATCATTTTATCATTGATCTTTTTCGTGGTACTGAATATATCCTGCAATGCCCAACCGGAGAAAAAAGCCACTAAATCAGATTTGGCAGTATCAGAGAGTGTTGAAGTATTCTATTTCCATAACACCAGAAGGTGTGTCACCTGCCAGGCTGTTGAAACTGAATCAAAAGATTTGGTTGAAAAATTATACCAGGACAAAGTTTCTTTCCTGGCCTATAACCTTGAAGCGCAGGATGGTAAGGCAAAGGCTGGTGAATTGGGTGTATCCGGACAAACTTTGTTGATTGTCAGTGGAGAAACCAGGATAAACGTCACCAATGAAGGTTTTTTGAATGCCAGGTCTAATCCTGAAAAGTTCAAGGAAATTTTGAAGGAAAAAATCGATCCTTTGTTGTAGGGTTTTGAGCATATGCAAGAACTATTACATGGCCTCCTGGAAAATAGTTCCATTCCGGTAGTTTCAGCAATCGCCCTGGGGTTGATGACCGCCATCAGTCCCTGTCCCCTTGCAACAAATATCACTGCCATCGGTTATATTGGCAAGGACATTAATAATAAGAACCGGGTCTTTGTAAACGGGTTGATCTATACCCTGGGCAGAGCGCTGTCATATACTATCCTTGCAGTTTTAATATTTATCGGTGCAGACCAGTTAAAAATATCCGGATGGTTCCAGCAATATGGAGAGAAAATTATCGGTCCCCTGATGATCCTTATAGGTGTGATCATGCTGGGCATTCTTAAAATTCCATTCCCGGGTTTTAGCCAGTTTACCAAACGATTCCAGGAAAAAGCAGTGAACTCATATTGGGATGTTCTGATTCTGGGTGTGCTTTTTGCCCTTGCCTTCTGTCCATACAGTGGAGTATTATATTTTGGAATGCTGATCCCCATGACCCTAGGTAGTCCATCCGGGCTCATCCTTCCTCTTGTTTTTGCCATTGCCACCGGAATCCCGGTCATCATTTTTGCCTGGTTGCTTGCGTATACAGCTTCAGGGGTTGGCAGTTTATACAAAGGATTGAAAGTTTTTGAAACCTGGTTCCGCAGGGTAATAGCCCTCGTGTTTATCGGTGTTGGCATTTATTATGTGATCACGACCCTTTTATAATGCGTAAATGAAATATCAGAACTGTGGAGTGGAAAAGAGAGATTAAAATATTAGCCTGGATAGCCGGTGTATTTTTATTCGCATTTTTTATGCCTATACAGGGTGAGCGTTTCGGTGAAGCCTTGATGGCTATGTTTGACCTGACCCAATGGTATGCACGTGAGCATGTTATCCTCTGTCTCTTACCTGCCTTTTTCATTGCCGGGGTAATCGCGGTTTTTGTGAGCCAGGGCGCCATCATGAAATATTTCGGGGCAGGTGCAAAAAAATGGCTGGCTTACAGTGTCGCATCCGTTTCAGGTACCATTTTAGCCGTTTGCAGTTGCACCATTCTCCCCCTGTTCTCAAGCATCCATAAGCGGGGTGCCGGGCTGGGACCTGCCATAGCATTTTTATATTCCGGTCCCGCAATAAATATTCTTGCCATCATACTTACGGCCAGGATATTGGGATTTGAGATGGGAATTGCCAGGATTATAGGGGCCATTGTATTTGCTATAGTAATTGGAACGGTCATGTCCCTTATATACCGTAAGGAAGAAAAAGCAAAAGCTGAAGAGCAAATGAATTTTCCCGACATGCCTGAAAAAAGGCCGGCCTGGCAATCAGCTTTTCACTTCTTTACCCTGGTCCTGATCCTTGTCTTTGCCAACTGGGGAAAACCTGCAAACGGAGTTACTGAAGGTGCATGGCACTGGCTTTGGGTCAACAAATGGTATGTTACATCAGGTTTTGCTTTATTGCTTGTCTTTTCCTTGATCTACATATTAAAAATCAAGTGGTTACATGTCATGGCAGCATCCCTCATCACCCTTCTGTCCGCGTTAATTGCCAGTTCTCCAATGGTCCCGGTGATCATAGGAGTTACCGGATTAAGTGTTATTACATTGTTGGATAAACGGGATCCGGAAAACAGGCAATGGACCATTGCCTCCTGGGATTTTACCAAACAAATCATGCCTCTGCTTGCAGCAGGTGTCTTAGTTGCCGGCTTCCTGCTTGGTTCTACCCATGATGACATACAAATGGGAGGAATAATCCCCAATGAATGGATTACAAATCTTGTGGGTGGCAATTCCCTGTTTTCAAATTTCTTCGCATCCCTTGCAGGGGCATTTATGTATTTTGCCACACTGACCGAGGTACCTATTCTCCAAGGATTGATCAGTGCAGGCATGGGCAAGGGGCCTGCCCTGGCATTGCTGCTGGCCGGACCGTCCCTGTCCCTGCCAAATATGCTGGTAATCCGTGATGTGATGGGTACCCAGAAAACCCTGGTATATACCTTGCTGGTAGTGATCATGGCAACCATCTCAGGGATTATTTTTGGAAATTTATCATTATAAATCAAACAATCATGAAAACAAAAACCCTCGGATTTATTGGCGGAGGAAGGATCACCAGGATCCTTCTCCAGGCATTCAAGAACGAAAATGTATTCTTTGATAAAGTTGTTGTGTATGATCTGAATCCCGAACCTTCAGCCAATCTTCAAAAACAGTTTCCTTCAATTATCATGTCTGATCTTGAACAGGCTGCTTCTCAGGACATTGTTGTGATTGCCCTACATCCTCCTGTGATTATGGAAATGCTGGATAATATACAATCCACCGTATCGGAAGAAACAACCCTGCTGTCATTGGCGCCAAAGATCACCATGGAAAAAATTTCAGGTAAACTTCAGAAAGTCTTCCGGATCGTTCGCCTCCTACCCAATGCAACATCCATTATAAATGAAGGATACAACCCGGTCTGTTTCTCATCCGGCACTCAATCCGCAGATAAACAATCCCTGCTTCAAATGCTGGAAGTCCTGGGCAAGACCTTTGAGGTCCCGGAATCCCAATTGGAGGCTTACGCTATTATTTCTGCCATGGCTCCTACTTATTTCTGGTTTCAATGGAAAAAATTATGCGATATTGGTGAACAAATTGGATTGGAGAAGGGAGCTTCTGAACAAGCTGTTTCAGAGACCATGAATGCTGCGCTGAACACCATGTTTAATTCGGGATATAGCTGGAATGAGGTCTCCGACCTGATCCCGGTGAAACCAATTGGCGAATATGAAGAAGAAATAAAACACATGTTCGAGCAAAAGCTAGTAGGTTTGTACAACAAAATCTCACCATAAATATGCCTACTCCCAAAAAGCGATTATCATTCCTGGACCGTTACCTCACCCTCTGGATCTTCGGAGCCATGCTGCTGGGCGTATTTTCAGGTTATTTCTTCCCGAAGATTGCTTCATTCTGGGAAGAGATGAGCAGGGGAACTACCAATCTCCCTATCGCCATTGGGCTGATCGTCATGATGTATCCACCACTGGCGAAGGTCCGTTATGAGGAATTAAAGGATGTTTTCCGGAATTTTAAAATCCTGGGCTTATCACTCATACAGAACTGGTTGATCGGTCCCGTTTTAATGTTCTCCCTGGCCATTTTATTTTTGCAGGATTATCCACATTATATGGCGGGGTTAATCCTGATCGGGCTGGCCAGGTGTATCGCCATGGTCATTGTATGGAATGAACTGGCATCCGGGGATACTGAATATGCAGCCGGACTGGTAGCTTTCAACTCCATTTTCCAGGTCTTGTTTTTTTCTGTTTATGCCTATGTTTTCCTTACAGTTTTGCCTGGTTGGCTGGGATTGCAGTCATTCCGGGTAGATATTACCATCGGACAGATAGCCAAGAGCGTGTTCATTTACTTGGGTATCCCCTTCATAGCAGGATTCCTGACAAGGTTTGTCCTGATCAGGGTAAAGGACAAGGAATGGTACCATGGCAAATTCATCCCAAGGATCAGTCCCCTGACCCTGATCGCCCTACTTTTTACCATCATTGTGATGTTCTCCCTTAAAGGGGAATACATTGTTAAGATCCCGCTTGATGTAGTCAGGATTGCCATCCCACTGGTGATCTATTTTATGGTGATGTTCCTGGTATCCTTTTTTATGGGAAAAAAGATAGGAGCTGGTTATTCCAAAACAGCCACTATTTCCTTTACGGCAGCCAGCAATAATTTTGAACTGGCCATTGCAGTTGCTGTCGCTGTATTTGGAATTAATTCCGGGGAAGCTTTCGCCGCAGTTATCGGTCCACTGGTAGAAGTCCCGGTCCTGATCTCCCTGGTGAATGTATCACTCTGGCTAAAAAGCAGGTTTTTCAGCTAAATACTTTACAGGAAAAGCAAAAATAAAATACAGAAAGCAAGCCCACATCCTACTGATATAAGCCCGAAATAGAATCTTTTTCCCCGCACCTGAAACAATAGGATCCAGCCCCCTAAGCAAAGAATAATAAGGCTCCCCGATAAAACATCTACCGAAACGCCCCAGATGGAAGCCATGGCTGCCTGATATTTCACATCCTTTTCTTTTGAAGTTGGGTTTCTCAATGTATGCAATGCCCTCATAGCACCCCATTGATTAAATTTCATCTCTGAGATCAAAACATATCCATTATCCAGATTAGCCTTTATATCATATCTTGTTCCCGGCTGTGTGATGATGAAATTTAACAGGATAGAGTCATTGGAATAGTTCAGATTGCTTAAACTTCCATTCAGGTTTAGTTTATTCTTTATTTCATTTACAAGCACGAATTGTTCTCTCTCCTCACTTATCTGAATATTTTTATCATAGCTGATTTCTTTCCTTTCCTCCCAAAAGCTGGCAAACTCCCATTGATGGTTCAGTAATAATCCACTAATCCCAAACAACCAAATAAAAAATAGCAGGCACAAGCCTATGTAAATATGAATCTTCAAATTCCATTTCAGCCATCCTTTCTTTTGTATAGTCATTTCTATCCTCTTTAAGTTGTTAAACCAATGACTAATGAGGCAATGGAAAGAAAACCAATCAAAAGGGCAATCAATCCAATGGTCCTTTCACTTTTAAAATAGAACCAGAGAGTGATCCCTGTTATACTTGAGAAAAGAAGAAAGATCACAGAAATAT
>Ga0209345_10004734_pt1 | contig 12987 bp, 11 predicted proteins | sample Cruoilmetagenom7_FD_187294 | JGI IMG/M metagenome (GOLD analysis project Ga0209345, IMG submission 187294) | Oil polluted marine microbial communities from Coal Oil Point, Santa Barbara, California, USA - Sample 7 (SPAdes) (version 2) | ecosystem: Environmental > Aquatic > Marine > Oil seeps ...
GACATGAGTTATCAGCGTGGTTTATTGAAGACTTTATGTCTGAGAAGCAATAAGTTTAACTAGCGAGAAAACGCATAAGATTGAAATATATTTAGTTTTTTTGCCATTTTTTTCCATTAACAAAAACAGAACCACTACCAGCATCAATCAATTTAAAATTACCTGCCAATTGATTAACCTCAACAGATCCAGATCCATCATCAATATATAAATCTCCTTGAATATTTGAGATTATCATCTTACCTGAACCATCATCAATATGGATATCACCATTGATTCCATCTATTTCTAGATTCCCTGATCCATCATCTATAGTAAGATTGTTGCCTATATCCGCAATATACATAAAGCCAGAACCATCATCAATCGTTAATGAACCACTTAATTTTGTGACATGCATAGAACCAGATCCATCCTCAATATCCAAATTCATATTTCTAGGGACTACCACTTCGACATCTATAGAAATTTTCGAATCTTTTTTTCCAAATACCCCCTTTTTGTCACAAGCTTTTAGTCGAATGACAGAGCCATCATTCTCTAGACTAAAATCAACTTTCTCGGAGAATGCTTGGTGCAATTCATTAAGGCCTCCATATTTAGCTGAATATACCCTGGCAATAACGTTGACTTCATCAACATCATCTCCAAGCACAGTTAAAGAACCAGAACCTACATCAATTGACAAATTATTCGTTTCTCCTCGTTCAACTGATAACTCTTTATCAAAAGACAATTCTCCGATAGCCCAGACATTAAAGGCCAATGTAATTACTATTAAAATGCCATAACCCATTATTTTCATTTCTATTCTCTTTATACTTATTGTTATTACTTAAACAATTAAAACGACAAAAAGTTACAATTATTTACATTTATTTAATTCTTTTTAGTAAAAATACTATATTTTCACATTAGCAAATATAATGCCTGTAACAATATTTACTAATGTAATGGTTGATTTCATCATCATTTTTTGGTATAACATTTTGGTTTTATGAATATACAATTAATTTTTTCTTACATGTTGTAAATTCACAAATCAAAAAATAAACTTACTGTAAATAATTAGAGAGAGAGAACTAACTATGAAAAAGAGCATTTTAACTACTGCTATTACACTAGCTTTCGCAGGATCAGTATCTGCGGATTTTAAACCAACATTTAACAACTATGATGATGATTTACTTGCTCAAGTAAATAATCAATGTATTGTTCGCCTAAATGATCAAATTGAAAAAGCGGACATACATGGAATTGCTCAATCATTTGCAAATAAAAGTAGTGCAAGTTTAAAACATGTTTACAGTAATTCTATTAAAGGTTTTACTATTAAAATGTCTTGTGTTGCAGCACAGAAATCATTCGGTAAAAGTAGCCGAGTTATGTCTTTCACACCTGATAGTGTAGTTTCAATTAACAAAGGAAAGCCTGGCGGCGGAAGTGGCGGTGGTGGTCAAACTGCATCTTACGGTACTGCTCGCGTAGGTGGAGCTGTTGATGGAACAGGTTATACAGCCTGGGTAATTGATTCTGGTGTTGACTTAACACATCCAGATTTAAATGTTGATGCAAGTCGAGGCTTCTCTTCTATTAAAGGTGACATGAATGATCAAAATGGTCATGGTACACATGTGGCAGGAACAATTGGTGCATTAGATAACTCCACTGGCTCATTAGGTGTTGCACCAAATACAACAATTATTCCAGTACGCGTATTAGATCGTCGTGGCTCAGGATCAACTTCTGGCGTAATGGCAGGTATTGATCATGTGGCAGCTAATGCTATGTCTGGAGATTGCGTTAACATGTCATTAGGTGGCGGTGTAAGCCAATCTCTTGATGACGCTGTTGTTGCTGCTGCAAGATCTTCTGGTGCTTTCTTTGTATTAGCTGCAGGCAACGATGGAGATGATGCGAATAATCACTCACCTGCTCGTGCTAACGGCAACAATGTTTGGACAATCTCAGCTGTAGACTCTAATGACAATATGGCTTCTTGGTCCAACTATGGTTCAGCTGTTGATTATGCTGCTCCTGGTGTAGGTATTTTTTCATTGTGGAAAAGTGGTGGTACAAATACCATCTCTGGAACATCAATGGCATCTCCACATGCGTGTGCTGTTATCATGATGACAAATGGCAACCCTAGGACTAGCGGATATGCTGGCAACGATCCTGATGGAAATGCTGATCCAATTGTACATTTATAAAAAACAATTCTTATAAAGGAGTTGAAAAAAGGCATCTTAGGGTGCCTTTTTTATTGCCGTGAATTAATCGTTTTTTCAGCAGAATATTTTTCTTCAGATTGATACAATGCATTTAATGCCAGTTTTCCTAAACTCGGTTCATCTAAACTATGTACTTTTCCAAAGTCTGACAGTTTTTTTAATGATTCATGATTTGCAATTTGTCCAAGCTTTAGTTGATTTGGATTAGAAAACCTAATGGCATCCATTGTATCCAAAAATCTATTGTCATAAAGTCTTTGATTTACCCAGTTTTTTGTATTGGAGTGTTCCTTTCTGTACATCAAAACCAAATCATCCTTAGTTAACCTCCATAAACTCGAATCATCGAACGATGTTGTAAATGATTTTATTAGCGTCAACAAACCAATTTCTGAGAAGTCATAATCAGGAATCCATTGGATAAAGGTTCCACCTTTATCTAACTTATTTTGTGCAATATTATAAAATTCTGGCATCATTAAATTTTCGATTCCTGCTGTCCAAAAATTAGATGGAATTGAAACTATGATGTCATATTTTTCCTCTGTTCTGAGCAAGTACTTAACCACATCTGTTTGTAAAACATTTATTTTGGGGTTTTTGCTTGCATCAAATGTAGCAAAATCAAACAAAGGTAATTGTTCGCTAACGGCTGCATTTATTTCACATATATCAACTTTCTCCACACCGTTTTGTATAGCAATTGCGCCGGCGGTAACACCTGTTCCTAAACCAATAACTAAAACCCGTTTTGGTGACTCTGTCATCAAGTAAGGAAATAAGCTTAATAATGCATTTCCTTGATAGTCAGTACCTGTTGTTCCACTATTTGAACGCCCATTAATAGCAATCATTCGAGAAGAATTTCTACTAGAGTTTTCCTTGTTGAAAACACTTACAATTCCTTCGGCTCTTATAGATGAAGAAATAATTTCTTCATAATCAAACCACTCCCATAACCACTCTCTAGCAATAGTTGCATTTGGTTGTGCCGCACTTAAAGCAAATGGTGTTTGAAAATAAAATGTGAGTGCTATATTCTTATTAAAATCTTTTGCTGGTAAAAGTATTAAAACAATAAAAAAGCTTGCCAAAATTACCATAGAATTAATGTATTGTTTTACTTTAACTTTAACCACTTTAGTTGCGGCAATTGCCATGATAGCCATAACGATAAAATAGGTTAAAAATACTTTTTGAAAATCTAAATAATTAAAAGCCAGGTAACCACCAATTAACCCACCAAACATTGTCGCTATTGTTGCTACGGCATATAAATTTCCTGTGGTTTTACCAATGTTAGTTTCTTTGTTTTTAAATAGGTGGAAAGAAAAAGGCAATAACATACTAGAAATAATTACAGGCAATCCAATCACTACAAATAATAAGCCAAATCTGAATATTGGTAAATAATCAAAATGATCAGTTTGTGAGACAATCCAATGTTTTAATAAATAGTCTGCATATGGCCATTGCGGAATTGTGAAATATACTAATATCCATAAAAACATAACCAATAGCGGTATATAAACGTATAACTTTATGGCCTTATTCATTAACTTCGCAGACAATGCTGCTCCGATACCCACTGCTGCGATAAAAGCCGTTACTACAGTTGGATAAGCATAATTTGAACCATCTGTTGCAATTGAAAATAAACGTATAAAATAATTCTCCATAGCTATGAGTAAATATCCAGAACAAGCCGCTACAGTTAGTACAGAAGCTTGACTGATTTGTGTTGTATTTGATTTTTCAGATAAGCTGTTGTTTTCAACCTCCATTGCGTTTTTTTGATTTTTAATATAATACTTATTAACGACCATCATTAACAAACCAAAAGTCATGTTAATGGAACCTATAAGATACATAGATGCCGCTAAACCAATTAATTCAACCAAAAGAAAGCCAGCTAACAATGTACCCAAACAAGCTCCAATAGTATTGATAGAATAAATCGCTGCGTGGGTTTTACTTGACGATAAAAAAGACTGACTTAGGCCTTGAGTTAGAAAAGGCAGAGTTGTGCCCATTAGTGTTGCAGGAATAGCCGTCAGTAGTATAGATAATAGAGTGTCTCCCCATATTCCGTTAATTATTCCTGTTTCAACTAAGGAAAATGAAAATTTAAAAAGCCAGGGGAATAAGACAGCCCAAAGCCCAATGACAAATTCTATCAATCCATAAAAATAAAGCTCTTTGTTTTTAATTCTATTTGAGGTTCTTCCCGCTATATAATAACCCACACTCAATGCAGTTAAGAAAACAGTAAGTGTCAATACTGAAGAACGTGAATCAGCTCCAACTAAAAATGTTAAATAGCGTTGCCAAACTGTCTGGTAAACAAGTGAAAATAAACCTGTTGAAAAAACCGTAAAATAAATTAAAATTGCTTGTGTTTTTTTCATCTTTTCCCCGCAAAGATTTTATCAACTCTAATATAAAAATATTCCGTGTTGATTTTCATTAATTAGTTTTTTCTATAATTACTAGAAACCTGATTAATAGCAGCAATAGTCCAACGAGAATTAGCATGGCAAATTGCTGCAGCCAAGGCGTCTGCTGCATCTTCCTGAATCGCTGCTTTATGATTTAGCAACAATGAAACCATATATTGCACTTGAGATTTTGCTGCAGCCCCCTTTCCCACAACCGACTGTTTTATGGCTTTTGGCGCATATTCATAAACAGGTAAATCCATCGCTACTGCTGCACAAATTGCTGCCCCTCTGGCCTGGCCTAATTTCAATGCTGAACCTGCATTTTTAGCCATGAAAACTGTTTCAATTGAAACTTCATCAGGCCGATATTTATGAATGAGCGCAGTAATATCAGTAAAAATAATTTTCAACCTGTCAGGAAATTCTCCCGTCCCACATTTTATCGGTTGAAAATGTACCAACTTATTATTTCGGCCATCTGAATCAACAATACCAATTCCCGTAGTCCGGGAACCTGGGTCAATGCCTAAAATACGTGTTATATTCTTCATGAAAACTATTCAATCACATATAGGATGTTAATAAAATTATTTTACAAAAACTAGACCCAAATAACATTTTCTAAATACAATTCAATTAGAATATGTATTTTACAATTTATTTTACGAATAATGAAATTACTTTATAGTTTTATAATAATTGCTACTTTTATGCCATTTGCTGTAGAAAGTTTGCCCGCTAATTTATCAAGGCAAAACTTAAACATTACCTTATCTAACCCTGTTACTGTTAGACATGCTGGTGATGCTTCTGGAAGGTTGTTTATTGCAGAACAAGGAGGCGCTATAAAAATATATAATGGTACAAGTTTGTTACCCACAGATTTTCTTAACATTTCAACTAATGTTTTAAACCCACAATTTAGCGAACAAGGATTGTTAGGATTAGACTTTGACCCCAATTATTCCAGTAATGGTTATTTCTATGTATATTATTCCCAAGCTTATACTGGCACTAATGTAAACATAAACCATTTTTCTGTAATAGAAAGATATACTGTTTCAAATGATCCGGCTATTGCCGATCCCAATAGCGGGCAAATTATTATGAGAATCCCTCAACCCTATAGTAATCACAATGGGGGAGATATTCATTTTGGACCTGATGGATATTTATATATTGGACTCGGAGATGGAGGGGCATCTAATGACCCCGAGAATCGATCTCAGGATTTAACATCACTTCTAGGTAAAATATTACGCATTGATGTTTCTTCTATAGACCCAGTTTATGCTAACTCATTCGAATTCATTACAAACACATGTGGTTTAGATTCCACAGAGGGGTCCTATAAAATCCCACATGATAACCCCTTTATTAATAACATAGGTAGCTGTGCAGAAATCTGGGCTTTAGGCTTAAGAAATCCATACCGTTGGAGTTTTGATAAGTTAACTGGTGATATGATTATTGGAGATGTTGGACAATTTGACTATGAAGAGGTTAATTTCCAATTATCAACAAGCACTGGTGGAGAAAATTATGGCTGGCGTTGCAGAGAAGGAGCTCATAACAACCCAAACCCCAATACTTCATGTATCGGTGGCGAGACTTTTGTTGATCCTATCATAGACATTCCCAGAATTTCACCTTCTCTATCAGAAAACTGCTCTGTCATGGGTGGATATGTCTATAGAGGAAATGCCATACCATCTCTTCAAGGCAGTTACATTTTTTCTGACTATTGTAATGGAGAAATTAACATTACTAGTTCTGTAATTGATAATTGGACATTTGAAATATTAGAGGATATTGGCTTTGGAACACGTGGTTTTGGTGAGGATGAACAAGGAGAGATTTACCATATTTACAATAATAGTATCTTCAAATTTATATTAAATCCAGAATAAAAAAGCCGATCAAATAATATTATTTGATCGGCCTTTAATATATCTACGTTAACTTTGTTAAGTTATTTTTTACACATAAACAAGTAAAGCTACCATAGCGGCTGTTAATACTAGTGATAAGTGAATCACACCTTTAACTGATGCCATTGGGCCCATTTTGCCAAACATAGCATTTAATTGAATCAAAATCATTAAACCTAAAGTAACCATTAAACCTGTTGAATAACCGCCCATAACAGGCAACATCCCAGCAGAAAAGGCTGCGCCATGTTTGGAGGCAAGCATACCCATAAGCATAGGAGCTGAAAACAATGTATTGGTTCTTGAAGCTAGACCAGCTTTAGCTGCGCTCGATGGAACATCTCCATCGGTTAAACCCAAAACCACTTTTTGGTTAGGCCAAATAATCAACCAGACATTCAACATCATGAATGTACCTAAAGTTGCACCAACAACAATGAAGCCTGATGAGCTTTTACCTAAAACACCCAACAAAACTATACCCGTGATGAATGTAAACATGGCTGCCCAACGAAACCACCATAAAGCACGTGTAGCTAATTTAGCTTTTACATCAGGAAGTGCGTCTTTGCTGGCTTCTTTGAAATATTCACCTTGTACAAAATTGAAGTAATACAATAAACCAATCCACGTAATCCCAAATAAAACATGGCCCCAACGAAACAATATATCGACTAAAATGTTATTCATAATTTCTCCCTCAAGAAGTTATTTATATAAGCGTATTAAGATGGTCATTTATTATGACCAAGTGAAATTTAAGCTTACAATATCACATGAAATTAGTCAATTTCAATCTGGGTTATAGGTGCCATTACCTTATCCAAAAAAAATAAAGAATTGTTCATTCTTTACTAAGATTTATATGATAGAATTTACGCAAACTTAAATCGGAATCAATATGCTGAAAACTATATTATGTCTATTATTTGTCGGAAACCTATCTGCCAATCCATTATTTACAGAAAAATACTTAGAGCAAGTTTCAACTATTCGAGATGCCGCATTAAAAGATTCTACTGCCTATGATATAACTGAATCACTGACCACCGAAGTTGGTCCAAGATTAGCTGGTAGTAAAGGTGATGCGCTTGCTGTCAAATGGGGTGTTGCTAAATTTAATGAGTTGGGGTTTGATAAAGTTTATACTGAACCTGTTACTTTCCGCAAATGGACCAGAGGCGTTGAAACGGCTGAAATTTTATCCCCTTATCCTCATGATATAAAAATTACTGCATTAGGGAGATCATTTCCAACGTCAAAAGATGGCCTTGAAGGAGAAATAGTACATTTCAAAACAATTAAAGAATTGCAAGATGCTGATCCTGCCTTAGTCAAAGGGAAAATTACTTTTATCAGCAACAGAATGGATAGAACTAAAGATGGTAGCGGCTATGGAAGAGCCAATGGCGCGCGTTATTTAAGCTCCTATGTTACTGCCCAAAAAGGCGGTATTGGCGCTATTGTTCGTTCAATTGGCACTGATCACAACCGTGATCCTCATACTGGCGCAATGAAATCCACAGACACCAATGAAAAAACTGGCGAAACACGTTTCTTAGAAGAACACGAGCTAGTACCAGCAGGCGCCATTTCAAACCCCGATGCAGATTTAATGGTTAATATGCTTAAACACGGAAAGCCGATTAAATTCAAAATGACATTAGGTTCACATTGGGACGGAGAATACACTTCACACAATGTTATTGGAGAAATTACTGGTAGAGAAAAGCCAGATGAAGTGGTTGTTATTGGTGGCCATTTAGATTCTTGGGACCTAGGAACAGGTGCCATTGATGATGCTTCAGGTTGTGGTATTACTATGGCAGCAGCAAAACTAATAAAAGATGCTGGCATTAAACCTTATCGCACAATCCGTGTTGTACTATGGGCAAATGAAGAATATGGATTAGATGGAGCAAAAGCCTACGCTAAAGCTCATAAAGATGAAATGCACAATCATATCATTGGCGCAGAATCTGATTTTGGGGCTGCTCCAATTTATGCCATCGAATCAAATGTATCTGATAATTCATTCCCTATCATTTCTAAAATAGCTGAGTTACTTAAACCCTTAGGTGTTGGTTATGGCGGCAATAATGGACGATCAGGTGCTGATATTTCGCCTCTTGTTAAGGCAGGAATGGCCTCTATGAGTTTAAAACAAGATGGAACAAAATATTTTGATTTACACCATACACCTGATGATACAATGGATAAAATTGTACCTGAAGAAATCGCACAAAATGTTGCAGTCTGGGTGGTGTTCGTTGCTTTAGCAGCTGAATATCAAGGAAATTTTGGCTTCAATTTAAATCAAAAATAATTATTACTAATGACTCAACAAGACAAATTCAATCAAAAATATCCAGTCCAAATTGAACTCCCCGTACAATGGGGAGATATGGATGCTTTTAATCATGTCAACAATGTCATGTATTTCAAATATTTCGAATCTGTAAGGATTGCTTATTTTGAACAATTAGGCGTTATGGGAACAGAGTCATCTGACAACGTAGCTCCAATACTCGCTGAAACCAGTTGTCGATTTAAGATGCCACTTAACTTTCCTGACACGATAATCGTTGGTGCAAGTATCATAGAAAATCATTCGCACGGTTTTTTGATGGAGTACGCTGTCTATAGCCACCAACTGAAAAAAATCAGTTCAGTTGGTACAGGAAGAATTGTTATGCTCAATTATGCCACCCATGAAAAAGTTAAAGTAGATGACACATTATTGAGTAAGATTAAAATTTTACAGTCTACGATCCAGTCTTAGGGGGTCAACGTCCTAACAAGAGTAATCGTTAGAACTATTCCATCCCTGGAAAAGAACTCACTTTTTTCACTTTCAAATCACCAAATGAGCTAACCACTTGTACTTTAAAATCTGGAAAACTATCAACTTCTTCCCATTCTCCACAGTTATTAGCAAATGAACTGACAAATTTAACATTAATATCAGGGAACGAACTAACGTATTCGATGGTTAAATCTGGAAATGAATCCACAAACTGCACTTTGCCATAAAGGTTAAATCCTTTCTTTCTACAAGCTGGCTTTGATGAAGAAGTATTTGACTTAGCAGATTTTGCAGAAGACTTCGAAGGTGATTCAAATGCAGAAATGACTTTTCTTGCAGCTGATGAACTCGAACCACTAGAGTCGAGTAAAAAGGCTATCAATAAAGTTGCCACAATCACAGCAATTATTTTTATTTGTTCTGGATTCATATTATTCCCCTTATTTTATGATATATTTTTATTATACACATAAATGATAGATAAATTAAAGCGTGCAATTAACTAAACTCAAAGGAATTGGTCTTAAGACTGCTGAAAAGCTAGCATTGCTAGGTATCAACCAAGTTATTGACTTACTTTTTCACCTGCCTTTGCGTTATCAAGACAAAACAAGAATCACACCAATTTGTGACTTGAATTTTGGGCAAACTGCATTGATAGAAGGCAAAGTTGTTAAATCTTATTTAATAAATTCTCGAAAACCAATGTTAGTTTGTGAAATTGACGATGGCACAGAAGCTATTGCTTTAAAGTTTTTTAATTTCTTCCACTCACAAAGAGCCAAGATGGTTTCTGGAAGTAACATTCGTGCCTTTGGCGAAGTCCGCTATGGCAAGCACATGCTCGAAATTTTGCATCCAGAATACCATCATTTTGATGAACCTTTACCATTACAGGATTCATTAACGGCTATCTACCCCAAATCCGAAGGTATTAATCAAAGCACGATTCAAAAAGCCATCAATCAAGTGATTATTTTATTAGACAAGGATGAACTTAAAGTCGAAGAATTTCTTCCAGAAAACATATTGACAAAATTGCAACTACCCACTCTAAAAGAAGCCTTGATTTATGTGCACAAACCACCTCCAAACGCTGATACTAATTCACTTTTAGCCAGTAAACACCAAACCCAGCAACGTTTAATTTTAGAAGAAATTTTAGCCCATTTATTGGCTATGAAAAAAATCAAACAACAAGCACAAAAACTGTATGCCCCAGAACTACCCATTACTGATACGCATATTAAGCAATTTAAAAAATTATTGCCCTTTGACTTAACTGGTGCCCAAGATAAGGTTGTTAACGAAATATTTAATGATATTGCTAAAAATCATCCGATGCAAAGATTAGTACAGGGAGATGTTGGTAGCGGCAAAACAGTGGTTGCGGCACTGGCAATCCAAGCCGCTTATCATCAAAATCACCAAGCAGCGATGATGGCACCTACAGAAATCTTAGCAGAGCAGCATTACAAAACATTAAAAATATGGTTTGATTCTGATGATATTGTCTTTCTATCAGGAGCTATTAAAGGCAAAGAGAGGGCTAAAGTTTTAGATAAAATAATAAATGGTGTGAAAATCATTATTGGTACTCATGCACTTTTTCAAAAAGATGTTGAATTCAGTGCATTAGGTTTAGTCATTATTGATGAGCAACACCGATTTGGTGTACACCAACGATTGGCCTTACGCAATAAAGGGCAGTTTGAAGCTTTACAACCACACATGTTGATTATGACAGCTACACCAATACCGCGGACATTGGCTCAAACTGCTTATGCGAATTTGGATATTTCTATTATTGATGAATTGCCACCAGGGCGTCAGGAAATTTCAACATTAGTCATTTCAAACAACAAAATGCATCAAATCGCCGAACGCATAAAAGCCAATTGCCAGCAAGGTGCACAAGCTTATTGGGTGTGTACACTTATTGAAGAATCTGAGCTAATGCGCGCAAAGGCAGCTAGCGACACTTATGAAGAACTCAAAGAGTGGTTTCCTGAATTACGCATTGGTTTAGTACATGGTAGGCTTAAATCAATTGAAAAGCAGATTTTAATGGATCAATTTAAATCACATCAATTAGATTTATTGGTCGCAACGACTGTTATCGAAGTGGGTGTTGATGTGCCTAATGCCAGTTTAATGGTCATCGAAAATGCAGAACGTTTAGGCTTATCACAACTACACCAATTGCGTGGTCGTGTAGGCCGTGGAAATACCAAAAGCCATTGTGTCCTGATGTATCAAGCACCGCTTGGTGAAGTGGCAAAACAACGATTAGAAATCATGCGACAAACTAATGATGGGTTTCTGATTGCCAGACATGATTTAAAAATTAGAGGTGCTGGAGAATTATTAGGCAGCAAACAAAAAGGGGCAGTACAATTTCGCCTAGCCGATTATGAGCGGGATAAACCTATCTTCCAAAAAGCACAAGAATTAGCCAGTGAATTGATAATCAAACATCCAGATATTTGCCAGAAAATTATTGACCGTTGGATTGTTAGCTCTGATGAATTTTCTAATGTTTGACACTAAAAAAGAATTTTTATAGTGTCAATTATATAGATATTATTTTTAGTGTTCTAACGGTCTTAATTTCTTAGAAGCTTTATGCAATGTGCCATTAATAAACGTGTGTGCACCATCACCACCGTATTGTTTGGCTAATTCAATGGCTTCATTTAAGATGACTTTGTAAGGCGTTTCAATGTAGTTTTTAAATTCATAAACACCTATCATCATGATGGCTTTTTCTACTTCGCCCACAGCATATGTAGAGCGCTCCATTAAAGGGTCAATTTCCGCTTTAATTTCATCAATATTCCTAATAATTCCTTTCAGAGTATTTTGAAAAAATGATTGATCCACTTTCCCCATGTCTTGCTCAGTTAAGAATTGATTAATAATATCGTTTGCTGGCGATTCGTTCATTTGCCATTGATATAAAGCTTGTACTAATCTTTTTCTGGCGCGACGTTTTGTGGCCAAATGCTCAGGAATACGTTTTTGTTTATTTTGTTTACTCATAATTTTAATCCTTACACTTAGTACTTAACCATAAACTGGGAATTTATGACACAGTTCAGTCACTTGAGATCTAACACTGGCAACCACATCATCATTTTCAATGTCATCAATAATATCAGCAATCCAGTTAGCAATTTGTGTGAATTCTTCCACACCAAAACCCCGTGTCGTTCCAGCCGGAGAACCGAGTCTCAAACCAGAAGTAACAAAAGGTGATTTTGGATCATTCGGCACTGAGTTTTTATTCACCGTAATATGAGCATCTCCCAATCTGGCCTCTGCAACTTTACCCGTGATATCTTTATCAATTAAATCCAATAAAAACAAATGATTTTCTGTGCCGCCAGATACTATATTGTAACCGCGTTCAATCAATGTTTTTGCCATAATATCAGCATTGGCCACAACATTTTGTTGGTAAGTTTTAAACTCTGGCTTTAATGCTTCTTTAAAAGCCACAGCTTTAGCGGCAATGATATGCATTAATGGTCCGCCTTGAATACCAGGGAAAACTATTGAATTTAATTTTTTCT
>Ga0209345_10004735_pt1 | contig 12986 bp, 14 predicted proteins | sample Cruoilmetagenom7_FD_187294 | JGI IMG/M metagenome (GOLD analysis project Ga0209345, IMG submission 187294) | Oil polluted marine microbial communities from Coal Oil Point, Santa Barbara, California, USA - Sample 7 (SPAdes) (version 2) | ecosystem: Environmental > Aquatic > Marine > Oil seeps ...
AAATCAATCTGGCAGGCGACTTCAGGCCGCAATGACGTGAGGTCTTCCAAACCTTCAAATACAGTGGCCGGACGCAAATTTGCGAACAACCCCAGTTCCTTGCGCAAGCCAAGAATTGCCTGCTCTGGCCGCAAGTGTCGTTCAAGATCGTCACAACCAAAATCACCAACTGCCCCGAACAGGATCGCGTCCGCACCCTTTGCAATTTCCAGCGTCTCAGGCGGCAAGGGGTGCCCGTGCTTGCGATAAGCTGCCGCGCCAACATCGCCTTCCACAAGTTCCAGCCCCGGCAGATCCAGCGCGTTAAGCACCCGCACAGCTTGCTGCGTAACTTCGGGTCCGATTCCATCACCTGCAAAAACCGCTATTTTCATCGCAAAACCGCCTGTTCCTTATCCGTCTTCGATCCGTGCCAGCCGCTCTCGCAGCATCGCGCGCGCCGCCATAACATCGCCGTGCCGATCGGCAAGCGGATAGCGCTCCAATTGCCGGCCCAGCAGGTCAAACGTGCGCAGCATGGCGGGCCAGTCCTGATCTTGCGGGCGGGGAACAGGCGAGCCATATCCAAGATCGCTCATCAACAGCACTTCAAACGATAACAACAACGGTGCCCAGCCACGCGCGGACGGCGCGGCGCAAATCGCGTCGAGTACAGCCAATAGCGCTTCATAGAGTGCCGGATATGCCTGTCGTTCCGGCAAGGCTGACGCTGCCAGTGCGGTTACCCAGGCGAGACCCGCGGCAGGCAACGGCTCGGAAAGCCAAGGCCCCCGGCTGCGGACCAGTTCCACTTTGGCAAAAGGCAACTGGTTTGCCGAACGCGCATGGAGCTGCGCATCGACAAGATTGCCGGGAATGAGCACCGGGCGCAGCACTCTGCCACGCGCTCCTGCGACATAGCCTGCAACCATGCCATGATCAGCAGTCAGCAGCCGAACGACGGCTGCCGTTTCGCCGTGGGAGCGAACAGCGCAGACAATTGCTGGGGCGCGGACATCCATAAGCACGGCATGTGGAACGCGCGTGCCACCAAGGCAAGCGTAGCGAAACTATGCGGTGCGAACCGATCAGGTCTGGTGCGGAGGCTCAGGCTCATTGTGCTCGAACACCCGTGCTTCAAGGGCATCCAGCCGCGCCTTGAGGCTTTCGGTTTCTTCGCGTGCCTTTGCCGCCATGTCCTTCACGGCGTCAAATTCCTCGCGACTCACGAAGTCGAGGCCGCCCATCGCTTCCTTGACGTGCTCACGCGCGGATTCGCGCGCTTCGCGGGTCATGCCTGCAAAGGTGCCGGCGGCACTGTTCATCAGTTTGACGAAATCGGCGATCAGGGGGTTCTGGTTTTGCATAGTCCAGAGATGGGAAACTGCGCGCCGCGGCGCAAGCCTAAAACTCGTAACGCTGCACCGCGCCTGAAACCTCCTGACCGTCAAGCTCTGGATTGGCGACCAGAATTTCCCAATTAAGGTATGTCACAAATCCCAACCACGCGAGGAAAGGCAACAGCAACACCGCTGCCAACCTGCGCACCCGCCAAAACAACCCAACCGTCACCAGGGCGGCAAAATCCAGCAAGACGATCAACACAAACGAACCAAAAATCTGGTGCTCACCGAAGAAAACCTGCGACCAGGCCAAGCTGAGCAGCAGCTGGACGACAAATGCAAAAACAGCCGCGCCGCGAAGCGGCGCTCCAACCGCGGTTACGACAAGCGCAAGTGCAAACCCCATCAGGCCATAAATGATCGTCCACGCCAACTCGAACAATGCAATGCCCGGGAACACCGCCGGTTTTTCGAGCGCATCGAACCAGGGACTTCCTTCGCCGCTGCCAGCGAATTGGCCTGCAAGCATGCCGAGCAGGATAATCCCGGGGACCAGCAGCAGCGCCCAGCGAATATAGCCTGCCCGCAACTGGCCGGTAGACGCGATCATATTCATCGTACTGCGATCCCCCGAATCGATTTCATGCTGCAATGGGTCTGTTTCTTGGCCAACTGCGCCGCTGCTGGCAACGGTCAGCCGCCGCGTTGTCCCGAAATCAGAAACTCAACGTTTCCCTCCGGCCCCCTGATCGGGCTTTCAACAATACCCTGGATGCTCCAGCCGAGCCCTTCGAGCCAATTACGCACTTCATCCCGCACACGCGCATGGAGCGCCGGATCGCGCACGACTCCGCCCTTGCCTACCTCACCCTTGCCGACTTCGAACTGCGGCTTGATCAGAGCTACCAGCTGGCATTGCGGCGCAGCAAGACGCAGCGGCGTATCGAGCACCTTGGCAAGGCCAATAAAACTCGCATCGCACACGACCCAGTTGCATGGCACATCGATCAGGTCAGGCGTAAGAATGCGCGCACTTGTCTTTTCAAGCACTGTTACGCGTGCATCGCTACGCAATTTCCAGGCGAGCTGGTTGGTTCCCGAATCGACTGCAAAGACGCGCCTCGCGCCCATGTTCAGCAAGACATCGGTGAACCCCCCGGTCGAACTGCCAATGTCCATCGCCACGGCGCCTGCAGGATCGAGGCCGAAATGTTCAAGCGCATGGGCCAGCTTGATTCCTCCGCGCGAAACCCACGGATGATCGCGGCCGCGCACTTCCAGCGGTGCGTCGGCGCGAATGGACTGGCCCGGCTTGGCAAGCTTGGTTTCGCCGGAAAAAACAACTCCTGCAAGGACCAGCGCCTGCGCACGCGTGCGGCTTTGGACAAGGCCGCGTTCGACAAGTAACTGGTCGACGCGCTGTTTTGCCGGGGGCTTGCTCACTGGTTTGTGTCTGCTGAAATGGTCAATTGGCCTTGCGGGGCTTGTGCATGGAACCGTCTGATTCCATACGGAGGCCATGAAGGCAAATCTCCGCTTCGCTGTCTCGCTCACACTACCGCTTCTGATGACGTTATCTGTCTCGTGTTCGGAACGCCCGGTTGAGCCAATCCCTACCCCTGCGCCAACGCCCGCATCTATTCCCAAGCCAAGACCTGTTCCGAAAATCGACTGGCGCGAGGCGCGGGTCACACCCGGAGACTGGCAATGGAGCGCAGTGAACGGGCAATCGACGGCCCAGTTCGCCGGCGGCAAACTCGCCCTTCGCTGCGACCAGCGCGGCAAGACGATTACGTTGTTGCGCAGCGGCACCGCCACCGGACGGGTTCCCGTTACGGTCCTTACAAAGAACCTCACACGGCCGTTGAGCGGCACCGGACAACGCGGAGCAATTGCGGTTATATTGACCGCGCGCGATCCGCTGCTTGACGCCATGGCGTTCAGCCGCGGACATTTTGCAATCGAGACCGCCGGACTGCCAACGCTCTATGTGCCAAGCTGGCCCGAAGTGAGCCGCGTCATCGAGGATTGTCGCTAAAATCCACCTAGCTAGGGATTTGCGGTGCGGCCCCTCTCATTTTACAGCCCCAGTGCATCATGCCAAACAAGGGGCGACTATCGGATAATTTCATTTATATTGCACTTGAAGTAATTTGCGTTCAATGCGCACGCTCCATACTCAAGGGACGTAGTGCCAATGGCGTCTGTCGCCGAAAAGACCCCCCAGTTCAGCCAGCATCGCCACCCCTCACCTACACCTGAGGGCAGGCGCACTGAGATCCTTTCCGATCCGGGCTTCGGAACCAGCTTTTCCGATCACATGGTGACGATCGATTGGGATGAAGGCCAGGGTTGGCATGATGCGGCGGTTGGCCCTTACCAACCGATCCCACTCGATCCAGCATGCGCCGTGCTGCACTATGCGCAGGAAATCTTCGAAGGTCTCAAAGCCTATCGCCAGACAAGTGGTGAAATCGCGCTTTTCAGGCCGGAAGCCAATGCCGCCCGCTTCAACGCTTCGGCCCGGCGCCTTGCCATGCCGGAACTGCCCGAAGACGTGTTCGTCGAATCGGTCAGGCAGTTGGTAGGCGCTGACCGCGACTGGTTCCCGACAGTCGAAGGCGGCTCACTTTACTTGCGGCCCTTCATGTTCGCATCCGAGAGCTTTCTTGGTGTGCGGCCGTCCAAGCAATACAAGTATCTTGTCATCGCCAGCCCGGCAGGCAACTACTTCAAGTCCGGCGCGCCGGCAGTTTCGATCTGGGTCAGCCAGTATACGCGCGCTGCTCCGGGCGGCACTGGCGCTGCCAAGTGCGGCGGTAACTATGCTGCCAGCCTTGTTCCGCAAGCCGAAGCAATTTCGCGCGGGCATGATCAGGTCGTTTTCCTGGATGCCGAACAGCACAAGTGGGTCGAGGAACTGGGGGGCATGAACCTCTATTTTATCTTTAAGGACGGGACACTGCTCACGCCGTCTCTGACAGGGACGATCCTGCCCGGCATCACCCGCGACAGCCTGATGACCCTTGCCCGCGACGAAGGCCTGACAGTGCGCGAAGAACGCTACAGCATTGACCAGTGGCGCGACGATGCTGCTTCCGGGGAGCTGGTGGAATGTTTCGCCTGCGGTACCGCTGCGGTCGTCACGCCGGTTGGCCGGGTTGAGGCACCGGACTTTGAATTCACTATCGGCGGTGGTGGCCCCGGCCAGATGACCGGGAAGCTTAAAGACCGCCTCGTTGCGATCCAGCGCGGCACTGCGCCGGATCCGCATGGCTGGGTGACGAAACTGGATTGAGAATGCGGCACCGGCCCGCCCCATCAGAAATCAGACGGCGCGCGGATTTCCAGCATGAACGAACGGTTCCAATGCCTCGAACCCGTTTGGCAGTGATGAGCGGCTGAGAAACCACAAACACGGGCTTTTCAAACCCGGCAGCGGCGGCTATGCGCTCTCCTCCTGCTGGGGTGTGGCCAAGTGGTAAGGCACCGGTTTTTGGTATCGGCATGCGCAGGTTCGAATCCTGCCACCCCAGCCATTTCTTGCATCGCAAAGCGTCAACTTGCGACAAGCCGCTTACAAATCCAGCATTTCCGGGATTGATTGCATCATGTTGCGTCAGCCAAGGACAAGCCGAATGGGCCTCCCGATGGGGGTTTCGTGTGGTTGGGGCGATGGATGGGCGCCAAGCGGCGTGCATCCTTGAAGCGCTAAGCTCAGCAAATCCGAAGCATGGTAGTTTTCTGTTAACCATGATCTTTCAGACAACGCTCAGATCGATTGGCTAAGACCGCCCAAATGCCACCGGGAGAGCGGGTGTGAAGTACATTCTTGGACTACTTCGAGACAACAAAGGCGCAACAGCGATTGAATACGGCCTGGTTGTCACGTTGATCTCGCTTGCCGCTATCGGTGTGATGCAGGGCATCGGCGGCCAGCTTGAAGACACGTTCAACAACACGTCTTCGATCATGGCGAACGACGGCTAATCCAGACTGAGCATGTCTGGCGAATTTCGCTTAGCGCAAGCTCACGACATTGTCGGCCACCGGAACGAAACGCTCGCCAGTGAACAGGCTTGCCATTGGTTCATCGCAAACGTCGATTGCTTCGGCCTGGCCGAAACCATTGAACGCGGTGCGCATCGCCGTCCCGTAAGCACCCAGCATACCGATTTCGACATAGTCTCCCACCGCAATGTCTTCCGGCAAGTCAAACGGGCCTTCCATGAAGTCAGCATCATCGCATGTCGGGCCGTAGAATGAGAATGCAGCTTCCTCGCTCGCGCGATCCTCGCCCAGGCAACGCACGGGAAAGCGCCAGCCGACGTGGGCCGCATCGTAAAGCGCGCCATAAGCGCCGTCATTGATAAACAATTCACTGCCGCGCCGCTTTTCGACCCGCACGACGAGCGAGCTGTATTCAGCACACAGCGCCCGCCCCGGCTCGCACCACAATTCAGATGAATAAGAAATCGGCAACGATTCAGAGGCGCGAAAAATGCTGGCGAAATAGTCTTCCAGCGCTGGCGGCTCCATGCCCGGATAAACCGAAGGGAAGCCCCCGCCGACATTGACGATATCGATCGTTACCGATGCCGCGACAATGGCAGCGCGAACACGCTCCAGCGCCTGGACGAATGCAAACGGCGTCATCGCCTGGCTGCCAACATGGAAGCAAACGCCAAGCCAGTCCGCAGCCTGACGCGTCGCCTGAAGCAATGGCGCGGCATCGGCAAGATCGATACCAAACTTTGATGCAAGGCTCAGTTCCGCATACTCTGACGAGACACGCAGGCGCACGCAAAGGCGCAAGTCTTCTGCAGGATCACCCGCGTCACTGGAAGTTGCCGCCACGATCTTGTCGAGCTCTTCCATTGTGTCGAGGCTGAACGTACGCACGCCGTGAACGAAATAGGCCTCTGCTATGGCGCGGGCCGTCTTGACCGGGTGCATGAAGCACAACGTAGCTTCAGGCAGCACCGAGCGCACCAGCCGGACCTCGACAATGGAAGCGACGTCGAAATGAGTGATCCCGTTGGCCCACAAGACGCGCAGCAGATCAGGCGAAGGATTGGCCTTCACCGCATAAAGCGACTTGCCCGGAAACTTTTCAGCAAAGAAGCGGGCAGCACGCGCAGCCGCGTGAGGACGGTTGAGGATAACGGGTTCGTCAGGCGCCGAAGCGCGGACTACTGCCGAAGCATCAGGATAGGTGTGCAACTCAAGGGACCCCCAACGGAATTTCTCAGTTTAACGCGAAAGCTGCCTTACGGTTTGGAAGTCCCTTGGGGCAGCGGAGCGCGGCATATAAGGCCATGTCCGTGAAGCGCAAGTGCAAAACGCGCGGCGGCACATTCGGCCTGAACGCATCTGTCACCAGAGACAGGCAAACCTTACGAAAAATCCATGTGAGATATCGACGCTCACCGCTTCATCCCTTGCATTTCGGGCGTTGAGACTGTGCCTTTACGCGCCCATCGATGAACGCGCAATGTAGCGGCGATATCTGCGGCTGGTCAGAACTCGATTTGCGGAACCTGGTCGACAACGCCTTTTTCGCTCGAATCGAGGCGATGGAAGTCTTCGTGGCTAAAGCCCAGCATGCCGGCAAACATCACCGCAGGGAACGCCTCGACCGCCGTATTGAAGCGGGCAACCGCAGCGTTGAGCGCGCGGCGCGCAGCGGCCAGTTTGTCCTCAACATCAGCGAGCTCGGCTTGCAAAGCCTGAAAATTGGCGCTGGCTTTCAGGTCCGGATAGGCTTCGCCCAAAGCCAGCAGCTTATCTAGCGATACGCGCAGCTTTGCTTCGGATTCTGAAGATGGGCTGGCAGATGCATCGTTGCGCGCGGCGATCACGCTGTCGAGCGTTGATTTCTCGTGGTCGGCATAGCCCTTCACCGTGCTCACAAGGTTGGGAACCAGGTCATGCCGCTGACGCAGCTGTGCGTCGATATCGGCAACGCCCTGACGGCAATTCTGGCGCAGCGCGACAAGCCGGTTGTATATGCCTATGACCACTGCAATCAGGGCCAGCAACACTACCACACCAATAATCACAGCCATCGTTAACCCCATCCTTCCAGTATGTGCGCCATTATAGAAGGCAATTGTTAAGGATTACGCAAGCCCCATGATTGCAAAGCCAGACGTCAATACGCTGATCGCCGGCCCGCTGGGGCAGTGGCTCGATGAGCAGGCGCTGGTGCGCGAGAAGGCGCAAGAGCTGGCAAGGAGCCGCTGGTGGAAAGCGGCGATAATTGCCGGGCCGCTGCTCGCGTTCTTGTGGATACTCGTGCCGGGCTGGTTCCAGTTCAATCTGTTCGCCACGATAGGCGCTGCCGCACTTGGATATGGGTGGGGCCAATTGCCGCGCTCCAAGGCGATCAAGGCTGTCAAAGTGGGAATCAATGAAGCCATCGCAAAAGCGCTTGAGCTTCAATACCAGTTGAACGTGGTGCCGGGGACCAGCTTTGAGCTTTGCCAACGCTATGAACTTGTGCCGAGCTATGACCGGTCCCGATTTGAAGATCACTGGCATGGCGACGTCAGCGGGCGATCATTCGCATTGCACGAAGCGCATCTGAAGGAACGGCGCGGCAGCAGCAAGAACCAGCGCTATGTCACAGTGTTTCGCGGCGCGGTGATGACCATTGATTTCTCGCGCCGGTTTCACGGCACCACTCTGGTCGAACGCGCAGACCAGCACCGCAAGCTGCTCGGCCTCGGCGGGCGCAAGGATTCGGTGAAATTCGACGGGCACCAGCTTGACTATGTCGACGTCGTCCATCCCGATTTCGAAGATGAATTCTGCGTGTTTTCCGATGACCAGGTCGAAGCGCGCTACATTGTCCATCCGCAATATGTCGAGCGCATGATCGAGGTGCAGAAAGCCTTCGCCGGAAAAGGCATCCGCGCATTGTTCTGCGGTGGCGAGCTTGTGATCGCGATTGAAACCGAAAACATGTTTGAAAGCGGCTCGATTGACGCAGCGGACGATCGTTCCCGAATAGTACGAACAGTCGAGCAGTTCGCCTCGCTGGCCAACCTCGCCCATGCACTGAACGAGCCGGAACGAGGATCGCAATCAGCCTGATCAGCTCAGCCGGTCGCGGAAATCATCGTATTCAAACCGCTTGACGCATTCGAGCGCGTCGGTTTCTGAATCCCACAGCCAGATCGATGGCAGCGGCACCCCGTTGAACGTGGTCGTCCTGACCATCGAATAATGCGCCTGATCAAGAAACGCGAAGCGCGCGCCTGGTTCACACGGCACTGGAAGCTGGTAGTCGCCAATCACATCTCCGGCGAGGCATGACGGCCCGCCAAGGCGCACTGCGCCGCTGCGAATATCGTCATCGCTAGCATCCGCCATCGCCGTATCGCGCGGCTGTTCACCCAGCATGGCAGGGCGATACGGCGCTTCAAGCACATCGGGTATGTGGCATGTTGCCGAAACGTCTGTGATCGCAATCGGCATGGCGTTCCAGTGCGTATCAAGCACAGTGCCGACAAGTATTCCAGCATCAAGCGCCACCGCCTCGCCCGGCTCGATATAGACTTGCGCGCCGGTATCTTCGGCCACATCGATCAGGAACTGGACCAGCTCTTCACGTTCATAATCAGCGCGGGTAATATGGTGCCCGCCGCCAAAATTGATCCAGTCGAACTGGCCGAAATAAGGCTCAAGATGATCGAAAACCTTGTCCCATGTGCGGGCAAGCGGCGCGAATGTCTGCTCGCACAAGGTGTGCATGTGGATGCCATCAAGCAGCGCGAAATGATCATCCTCCAGTTGATTGATCGGAAAGCCAAGCCGCGAGTGCGGCGCAGCGGGATCATAGCGCGGCACCTCGCCTTCGGCATGAAGCGGATTGACGCGCAGACCCACGTCGATGTCGCCTCCGGTGGCGCGCGCTGCTTCAAGGATCTGCGCCGCGCGCATGATCTGGGTTGGCGAATTGAAAATCACATGATCGGAAAGGCGGCAGATTTCTTCCAGCTCATCTGGTTTGTAAGCCGGGCTGTAGGTTGCGATTTCGCCGTCATAGAACTCGCTCGCCAGCCGCGCTTCCCACAGGCCCGATGCGCACACGCCATCAAGATAGTCGCCAATGATCGGCGCGGCCTTCCACATCGAAAAAGCCTTGAGCGCAGACAGCACTTTCGCCCCCGAGGCTTCGCCGATTTCGGCAAGTATGCGGCAATTGTCTCGCAACTTCGCGGCATCGACAACGAAGGCGGGGCTATCGACGCGGTTGAGGTCAAATTCGGCAAAAGCGCCTGGATCACCGGCCTGGGTTTTCAATTGCACGTTCCCTTGTATTTCAATTGGCCATTCCCGCGAACGCGGGAACCCGGTGTTGACCGCCCCGCCGTGGATCCCTGCCTTCGCGGGGATGACGAAATGCGTGCAATTTTCTTAATTGGGTGGGATAAACAGCAAGTGAGTCTCAGCACAATTTTGAAGGGGTTTTCTGTCAACCCCATCTTTTTGGTTTACTCGGTTCCCAATTTAGGAACAATATGGACAGGATCGGTGAGCGGCGCGCACTCCCTTTTGGAAGGGGAGCGGGGTTGATAGGTCCAATCGCTCACCGATCCCATCAGTGGTTTGGATACACTGGTGTTGTCCAGTCCTAACCATGAATCCTAGAACCTTGGTGCGCAAGTGGTTTTGCATGAACCGCTTTTGGCAAAGCGAGAAACGTCTTTCTTCTCTTCAACCTTGACACGCTAGGTTTTCTGCGGACTTTCGACGAGTCAATAGTGTGGAAAAGAGTTTGTCCAAAAAATTTTTCAACAGAAACCACTCAAAATCCCAACGCCCTATCCAGCTCTTCAACGCTCCACGGCAAGCCATGCTTGTTCAGCATGTCAGCAAATGGGTCGGGATCGAGCTGCTCGATATTGAACACGCCCTCCCCGCGCCACTTTCCGGACAGCATCAGCGCGCTGCCGATCATCGCCGGGACGCCGGTGGTATAGCTCACGGCCTGGTTGCCGGTTTCCGAATAAGCCTCTTCATGATCGCAGATGTTCTTGATGTAGAACGTCTTTTCGCCTGATCCATCCGCTGCCTCGCCGGTGGCGATGACGCCGATGTTGGTCTTGCCTTTGGTGGTCGGGCCAAGGCTTGCCGGTTCAGGCAGCACGGCTTTAAGGAATTGCAGCGGGATCACTTCCTTGCCTTCGTACAGCACCGGATCGATCCGCGTCATGCCGACATTCTGCAGCACGGTGAGGTGTTTGATGTATTCATCGCCGAACGTCATCCAGAAACGCGCGCGTTCCATTTCAGGCACGAACCGGGTCAGGCTTTCCAGCTCCTCGTGATACATCAGGTACATGTTCCTGGGGCCGACCGCTTCGAAATCGAACTCTTGCTTCACGCTCATCGCCGGGGTTTCGATCCACTGCCCGCCTTCCCAATGGCGCGCGGGCGCGGTGACTTCGCGGATGTTGATTTCGGGGTTGAAATTGGTGGCAAACGCCTGTCCGTGATCGCCGCCATTGCAATCGAGAATGTCGAGCGTGCGGATGGTTTTGAGTTTATGTTTCTTGAGCCACATCGCGAACACGCTGGTCACGCCGGGGTCAAAGCCAGACCCGAGCAGCGCCATCAGGCCCTTCTCGCGGAACCGATCGTGCAAATCCCACTGCCACTTGTATTCAAATTTCGCTTCATCGCGCGGCTCATAATTCGCGGTATCGAGATAATCGACGCCGGTGCGCAGGCAGCCCTCCATGATCGCAAGATCCTGATACGGCAGCGCCAGATTGACAACGAGCTTTGGCTGGACCTGTTCGATCAGCGCGACAAGCGCGGGAATGTCCTCTGCATCGAGCGCATAAGTCGCAATGGAAACACCAACGCGCTCCTTCACCGAAGCAGCAATTGCATCGCATTTCGATTTCGTTCGGCTGGCTAAATGAATCTCATCGAATATCTTGCTCAGCTGCGCCATCTTGTGAATCGCGACCGAGCCGACACCGCCTGCACCGATCACCAGAACCTTGCTCAACGCGATTCTCCTACGCATTTCCAAAGCGTGGAATATAGGCTGGGCGTACGACTTCACAACCAACACTTGCGCGTTTGACACGCTTGTGAAAGCGGCCCACTCTCAACCCCGACGGGGCAATACAGGAGCATTACCCATGATAGGCATGTCGATCCTGCAACCAGTCATCGCCCTTGCGGCGTGGACGATGGTCATGTGGTTCTGGCTCTACGGGACACGCATCCCGGCGTTGAGCGCGGCCAAAGTCGATCCCGACGATCTTGTCCATGACCCGACCAAGGGGCTGGACACGGTGCTCTCTCCGCAGGTGATGTGGAAAGCACATAATTACAATCACCTGCATGAGGCACCTACAGTGTTTTATGCCGTAGCGATCACGCTGGCAATCATCGGTGCGGGCGATGGGCTCAATGCGCAGATCGCATGGGCCTATGTCGCGCTGCGTGTGATTCATTCGCTGATTCAGGTGACTATCAACAAGGTGCCCTTGCGCTTCACGATGTTCGCGCTGTCCAGCTTTTGCCTGATGTTCCTGGTGTTCCGCGCTGTGATCGTGATGTTCTAGACCCTAGCCGTCCCGCACGAACAGGCTCGCCAGTTCGACATGGGTGGACCAGCGGAACTGGCCGACGGGCCTGAGCTCAACAAGGCGGTATCCGGCCTCGCACAATGATTTTGCATCACGCGCCCAGCTTGAAGGATTGCAGCTGACATAGGCGATGCGCGGCACGGTGCTGGCGGCTAGCTGGCGGACTTGATCCTTGGCTCCGGCACGCGGCGGATCGATCAGCACGGCATCGAACCGATTGAGTTCAGCTGCCTCCAGCGGATTGCGAAACAAATCACGGTGCAATGCGTGAACCGGCAACTGCGCACGCCCCGCCGCTGTCTTGCAAGCGAGATAGGCATCCTGCGCAGCTTCGGCCGCCAACACTTTCGTGCCCGGCGCAGCCAGTGCAAACGCGAAAGTGCCTAGCCCTGAAAACAAGTCGGCAATCGCCCCTGCCCCGGCAAGCCATTCCCGCGCGGCAGACACCAGCGCACGCTCACCATCCTCGGTCGCCTGAAGAAACGCGCCGGGCGGATAAGGGACATCCACCCCGCTCAGCGAAACTGTCACTGGCTCAGGCTCCCACAGCGCCTCGGGACCATAGCCCTGATCCAGAACCAGCCGAGCAAGACCGTTGGCACGCGCAAATTCAAGCGCTGCTTCGGTGGCTTCCAGCCCTTCGAAAGCGACATTCGTCAATCCGAGATCGACTCCTTGCGCCGTCTGCGCAAGATCTATGCCTGTGGCGATGCGGCCGGGTTGGCGCGATAGCAATTTGCGCAACGGTGAAACGAGCGCGAACAACTCAGGCACCAGCACCGGGCACTCCGCCAGATCGACGATCCGGTGCGATCCGGCTTCGCGAAATCCGATAGCCAGTTTGCCGCCGGTGCGCGTCGCATGAAGCGTGGCGCGCCTGCGGCTTGCTGGCGGCGAGAGCTGTGGCGGCGCAACATTCTGGGTCTCAAGCTCTTGCCCTGACGCCGCATTGATTACCCGCGATGATACGAATTCGGCCAGCGTTTGCTCATCGCAATGCTGAAGCTGGCAACCGCCGCACTTGGCATAGTGGCCGCATGGCGGTTCA
>Ga0209345_10004736_pt1 | contig 12986 bp, 18 predicted proteins | sample Cruoilmetagenom7_FD_187294 | JGI IMG/M metagenome (GOLD analysis project Ga0209345, IMG submission 187294) | Oil polluted marine microbial communities from Coal Oil Point, Santa Barbara, California, USA - Sample 7 (SPAdes) (version 2) | ecosystem: Environmental > Aquatic > Marine > Oil seeps ...
AGTTAAGAATATCAAGAACTTGTGTAAAAATAGTTTGGATTTTACATTCTCTAGAAAGAACTTGTTTAAAGGTTCTAATATAACTGTTATGACAGCCGATGAAATATTATCAAGACTCGAGAATAAATACAAGTTTCTTGTTAAAGAAGATGATGGATATGCTGATACTGATATGTACTCAGTTAAGTCATATGCTTTGTTGATTGATAAGTATAATCTTGTAATAAAAAACAGGAGAGAAAAGAAGGTAAGTAATTTCTTCAATAATATAGTTTGGAAAATTTTAATTCCAATTGTAATTGCAGTTATTATTTATTGGACTATGCAAGAATTGTTTCCTCCAGTTCCATCTGCTTCTTGATTTTAAAGACTAGGATTTCCTAGTCTTTTTTTCTTGGATGATTCTAATGATCATCTCTAATCTAATATTTTTCTTATCCATGTGCATAGCACCTCCCAGTAATATGATACTATAATGGATTTTTAAAATCTAATGACAGATATGTCAGTTTTTTTGTAGCGATTTTATACAAATCAAGAAAAGGAAATCTGTTTATGATATATTACTACTGGAGGTGATATCATGAGTAAAACATTAACTAAGGAAGAACAACAAGAAATAATTGAATCATTGAATGAGATTGAAAGGATAATCAAAGGAACCACTGAGGAATTTTCGCAGCCAACATTAATATCAGAAGCTACTGAAAAGTAGTTTCTTTTTTTATCACTATGTAATTTGGATCCAAAAGTGGTTCTGTTTATTTAATTATAATTCAAAACTCATTACGAATGTGGATAACAACAAATAAATGGTTCTTGTTAGTAGAGTAAAACAAACCTGTTTTTCTTAATAACCAGCTTCTAAGTAAAATTGTGATCATAAAATACTTCAAGTTCTGAAGTTCATCATTCATGAGTAGTCTTTTCAAACATCAGAGATTCAATCTAGTCTTATAAGAAAACAAGATAAGCGACCATAGGGGAGCTTCCTTCCGGTCTTCCTAGGTAGAGTTAAATACTTTAGTTATATATATATCAGAGATATATTATTAAGAAGTTATTATATTAGCGCTAACTTGTATTTTAATATTCTAACCTGTACGAAATCTATTCGCTAACTTATACAGGATGAAGTCATGAAAAAAGCACTCTTTTGAGTGCTTACTTCGGAGGAAGTCTTATTGCCAAAGGGAAATAGCCACTCATCTGGAGTGGCTTCTTTTAATTACATGTTATGAGTGTTTGACTTGAACCATGATTTAGCTTCAGCTTTAGAGTTGAATACTGGAATATTATCATGGGCCACAGGACTATGGTTTGTCCAAAACTTGAAAGTTCTATTTCTCATCTCTAGTTGTTCATCTTCAGTTATGCTAGAGTGTGGGTTCTTGAATCTGAATATCTTATTAAATCTACTATCAGGTTCACTAGAATCCTTCATAAATGATTTGAACTTCAGTAAACTATTTATGTTCAGGTTTCCTGTATTCTTGATAGTATCGAGTATTTTTTCCTTTCCATGTGATTTCACTAGTGTTACGATCGATTGAATTTTCTTATCTGTTAGAGAGAACATAAATTCTATCTCTCTGTCTCTTGCCATGATGTTCCAGTACGTCCCAATTTGTACTACTAACTGGAACGGAACATCTTCTGGATCCTTCAGGTGATTCGCAGCGACTTCATGAGTCTTCTGCATCTCTCCTGTTGTTTTATTTCGATCGATAACCTGTGATTGTGGTATAACCTCTGTTTGATTTGATTTAGATGATGTTACTTGGTCTTTTAGCAACATCATCGTTACATACTGTTGTAGTTCGATTAGTTTTCTATGGAATCTATGTACTAGTCTAGTGATTCCTTCTTTAAGTAAAGACTTAATTTTAAGTAATTGCTCTTTTTGCTTATCTGATAGTAAATTAATGTTTAATTCGATTTTTTGAATTCTAGAGTCGTAAGATTGATTGTGTGAATGACATTCGTGATTATAATTGCTATGTTTTCTATCACTCATGAATGTTTTGTAATCTCTCCAGTGTTCTGGTTCCATATTCTTATCTGAAGGACGTACTGCTCGATAATGAAATAGCAATAATAGTCTTTTACGATCAGTAGAATCTGTGATATTGTATTTCTCCATGAAAGCATAGAGTTTAGGTAAAGTAAATATAAACAAGAACTCGTCAACTCTTTGTGAAAGTCTAAACCTATTAGCACTAGAACGAGTGACATTTAAATCGAAGATTCTTTTTAAATCGTTAATGATATTGCGAGCCTGAGAGTCACTTCTATTTACCATGTCTGAAACATGTGACGATGGTAAGTAGATGTGGTCCTGTGAAATTGGACGATTTCTTTCATTTCCATACTTATCATAATAAGCATGATACATAAAACGAGAAATCATTCCATTAAAAGTTCCAACAATAGCACGAACAGTTGGTATGTCAAATGAGTTAGGAATATGAACACCTTTTATACCGGTAAGTGTTCTTTTCATTATTACTCCGTCTTGAGTTACATAAGAGACTGGAGCTTTTGGTATTTTCTTAGTGTATTTATTCATAGGTAATTTCTCCTTTCATGTATGGTATAATATTTCTTAAAGGGGGTGAGGACATGTTTTTTGTAAACAATGTAAAAGATTTAGCTATGGGTACAACCGAAGTTGATAGAGATTCAATGATGATGAAATCATTGTTCATGTTAATTTTCGATGAAGAGGAACACAAGATGTTGTTATGTAAAGAAGGTGAGTTGTCAATGTTGAACACTAAGTTCAATATTGTTAATGAAACGACAGATGGTATGTTTAAATTGTCGATTAGTTTTTCTAAGTACGAGTTAATCTTTACTAGTGATTATGTTGGTTTCTCGATTGAAGTCATGAAGAGCAGAATAAGAAACAAATATATAAGAAGTAAAAGTTTTGATGAACATTATTTCTTTATATCACCAGATGAGGAAGATGGTGTATATATTGTTGACTTTTTGTCATTTGCTGAAGCAACAGTTGAAGAATTAGCAAAGAGATTCGGAAGTAGAATCAATAAATAAGCCTACGGGCTTTTTTTATTGGTTACTGAAGGAAAAAAGTATAACCTTTTTCATCGATGTTTTTGTATTAAGTTAGTTGTCTACAGACAATTTTTGTATTACTTTTTGTCATCAAATAAAGTATCAAATAAATTACTTACAGCTATCTCTAAAACGTCAGCTGAAGTTACTTTTCCTTTTCTCCAATAACCAAGTTTTTTTGTATGGTTGTTTTCGTTCCACCAATTTGTGTCTAAAGATAGATGATTCTTGATAACATCCATCTTCTCTATAATTGAGGGCTTTACTCTGTATGATTTTACTTTTCTGTTCTCATTAGGCATAGTTATTCCTCCTGTGTTATATATGTTTGTAATATCCCTATAACTTCTTTTTTTGAGTTGATTCCATCTGTACTAAGTAGTTTTATTATATTTCTCATTACTTCAATTGAGACTGGATAACATTGTTTTTTATATGCTTGGTACTCTCTGTAACTAGAGATTAGTTGTCTGATTACTTTTAGATCATCTAAGTCTATTCCGAATCCAGATGTGATTTGTAAATAACATTCTGAAGAGAATTCATCTAAGTCTATATCTTCCAGTGACTTGCGATTGTTAAAATTGCCTTCAATATACTTGTTGATTAAATAAAATGTATCTTTTCCTATTTCTTTTTTACTCATGTGTTAGTCCTCCTTAGTGATTAAGTTGATTCTTTTTGTCTTTGTTTAGCATCTCATGCACTTCACTCTTGGCTTCAGTTAAGTTGATTGCCTTGAGTAAAATTGGTTTGTGTTTCTTGAAGTAATGCTGTGCATAAAACTTATTATCTTTGCAGTAAATGTCGTAATAAACAGATGTGATGATATATTTCATATGTTAGTCCTCCTATTTAATGTTTGGTAGTGAGACCAGGAGTCGAACCTGTGTATATTCTACAATGCACCTCGCACTAGAATGTTTTACCTATAAACTACTCACTATGTGAGACCACATATTGTGGTCTTTTTGTTTGGTGTTTTGTCTACTATATCTTTGGTGTTACACAGAGAATATATGTATATATATAATATATACAATATTCATTAGTATTTTTTGGTGAAACGTAACAGTATTACACTAATGATTCAAGAGCTTTGATAAGTTCTGTTTTTTTCATTCTGGAATACCACTTCAGTTTGTGCGTTCTCGCAAGTTCCTGAAGTTGCTTGATTGTCATTTCAGATAACTCTTTCTTATCTTCTGGATCATCATGAGTAGTTTCGTCAACTTTCTCTTTTTTTTCATCTTCAGATATATCTTCTGGTGAAATTGCTGCTTTCTTGATTTCAAGAAGTTCAACATCAAGTTCAAGTCTTCTGATAGTTTCTTCATGTTGTCTGATTTTATTTTCTAGATCCTCTTTGTTGTTCGTCTTACCAATGATAATTCTTTCAAGTTCTTTTTCAGATTTATCTTTCCATTTTTTATATCTTTCATAAGCATACATTTCAACAGTAAGGATAATTGCTGGGGCTGATATTATCAACGACCAAAGTATTACCTGAAGCAATATGTTCACTAAGTTGTAAACATTAGCATCTATTTCCATTTGTTAGCCCTCCTTATTTAAAGTCTACAGGTATTCCTGCATCTCTGTACTTCTCAGCATGTGTATCAAATCTTTGCAACTGTTCCCATGTGATTGGTATTTTACATGAGCCTACTTTTTTTCGTTTCATTCCAGTATCGAATCCAACCTCCACTATATATGTTGTAACCTTTAACTTGATTGGAATTACGTTGAAGTTGCCAGTTTCTAACCATCTTGGAATTGGAATATCCTTTATCGTTTCAACATCATGCATGTATGTTAATGCTTGCATGTCTTGTGAATCGAGTTTTGTATATTGCGAATATTTATATACATGAGTAATTCCCTGGTGTCTCATTAATATTTCGTCTTTTTGTTGAGGAATAAATTTTCCCTTATAATCTCCAGTATTGTTCAATCTAGGATTAAACTCTAGATGCCTTTCATCTTTATGAATAGCTTTATGTTTTTCAGTATTAAACTTTTTGATTTTTCTACCATCTTTGAAATAACTATCTAGATCGATATATCTATGGTATACATATTTGAATTTCCCATCTTCAGTTATTTGTGGTTTCTCAACTGGAGATGTAAAATATGAACCCAATCCATTATCTTCAAGGAATATTTCAGCTAGGATAAAAGATAGTAATGATTTACCTCCACCAACCTTTGCACGAATCATATGCACACCTTTTGTGAAGATTAACGCTCTTCCATAAGCATTCGAGAAGAAATACTTGTAACCTCTAGGAATAACCAAACTCCAAGGATATGATATATATCTGAGAGCCCTTGCGATTGATGTGTCTTTATTGAATCGATAATAAACTTGGTCTTCAATATTCTCAATTGAGTTGTTATACATTTCAAGTGAACTATTTGGAAGTTTTGAAATTGCACTTAATGTTTCATCAACTTTGATGATTACCTTATCCATTAATGTTTCATATTTTTGATAAAATGGATCTAAATAATTTTTCATAGTGTTCCCTGGATACTTAAATATATTTGATAGACTATGTAACAAATCACTAATAGGATTACAAAACCTAGAGGTGTAATTGATTCCCTGAGTCCCTTTTTAGCAGTTCTTACTGATTGAGTAATGGTTCCAGTCATTGATAGCATAACGAATAGCACACCAACAGCTGCTAATAGTTGCCAGTTCTCTACAATCCAAATTCCTATTGATACCATTTAGAATAGTCCCATCTTATATAAAACATAGAGTATGCCACCGATTAGGATAATAACTAATCCAGGTTTCTTATCTAATTTCAATTTTACGAACAACCATAATCCAACAATACCTGCTCCAATATAAATAATCATTTGTAAATCATCATTCCCAGAAGTGTTTACTGGTTCAAGAGTTCCAGGTCCGAACCAATAGTCATCAATATTTTCCTCGTTTACCATATAAATTCTTCCATCAGTTTCCCAAACAACTTGAGTTACATTTGATAAGCTGTCCATTATTTCTGCTTCGTCACCTTCATTTAATGTGGCAAGATGTAATTTATATAATTTATCAGTATCTGCAGTGAACTGATCATCACTATTTATACTGGATATATATGCGTTGATTTCATTTGTAAGAGAAATGTTTGGTATTACATGTTCTATCTGTTCAACATCATAAGCCCACCATTCATTTACATCAGATACATGAAGTGCTCCACCTACTAGAAAACATCCACCTGCAACTGCCCAACCGTAACCTGGAAAAACTCCAGAGATTGTTGCAACTGTAGTCAAGGCACCAGTAATGTATGCACCTTTGTATGTGTCTTCCACCCAGTTAGGATTAACCGATGTTGTTTCGCCGTCTACAGCTGCCACGACTTTATATTGTATTTCACCTGGTTCTAAATCACCTAGGTTAAGAAATCCACGATCCCAATATCTATAAGCCAATGTTCCAGAGACTGAAATTAATCTATCGATAGGAACATCAGGCATATAGAAGTATGAATATACATTTCCGTCTGAATCAACTTCTGGTATGTAATTATAAACCTTTAAAACATCGGTTACTTTTATTTCATTCTTTGTGAGATTCCACAATGCTTCACCTTTCCAAACACTTATATCATCGAAGGAACGTGCAGCCAATATTGCACTGTCGAGTGTTTCACCAAAATTGAAGTACAATATTCGATCTCCAGTAGTAGGATCGGTGTAGTAAAGAATATCATTCGATTTGCCTATAAAGTCTAAATCCCCATCTACAGAAAATGGAAGTACAGGATACGTTATACCTTGATATTTAATATCAAATGATATCCTATTATTATTCTCGTTAATGTTAGATACAGTTCCCCAGTCTCCAAACGGATTAGAAGGAGCAGCACTTGTTTCAGGTAGAAGACTCCATGGATCAGTTGAACCCCCTGGATCTATTTCAGTAGCTGTCTCTGATTTCTCCCAGTACATGCGAACACCAAATGCTAAATCTTCATAGTTTGGATTACCCACAAGTGATGTCCCATCGTTTGTATTACAGTTATCTGCTGTAGAATCTGTAAGTTGTCTAGATGATAGAACTTCAACACCATCTATTTCAAGCTGAAGATAAGAATAATCGTGAAAACATGTCAAATCTGCTTTATCAAATAGCCTTACAGCTACTGTGTTTATAGCTTCAGTATAAGATGCAATTTCCTTAAACTCTGGGGCACCTCTATAACTTCTGTATTCGGATGTCATTCCTGAAATAATTTCTACTTTAAAAGTATCATACAAAGCAGGATTAGGATTTGAAATTGAGGAATAGTCATTGTATAGAGAAGTGTTTGGAAAAGAGAAGTTCCCTTCAGAAAAATCCGGCCAATATGTGTAAAGTGAGTAATCATAACCTTGATTGTTTAAAGCATAATCGTCAACTGATGGTAAATAATCTTTAACACCTGCAGGGAAGTTCCCTGTTTCTATTACTGAACCATCGTTGTCATGGGTGTATCTCATGTAAACATAAACACGATTTCCTTCTTCAACATGCCACAAACCGCCTGTATTAACGGGGGGTTCTGTAGTGAGTGAAACTTCTGCACTAACTGATTGATTTATTGTGACAAATGACAAAATAGTCATTGTTAATAATATCATTAATTTTTTTATCATTAGTAAAATCCTCGTTTCTTCTTTCTATGTGTCAAAAGATAGATTATTATTCCAACTACTAACACTAGTGGAGCAGCTGACATTACTTTGTCAACTACAGTTGGAGGGGGTTCTAATACTATTCCCGGTAACTCCTGCAACTCAACTGTATGAATTGTAGTTGATAAAGTAACCTGTTCACCTGTGTAATAAGTAAGTCTGAAGTTTAGTTCATAATCTCCTTCAGGTATTAGATCATCTTCAAAGCTGTAATGATACTCATTGAGTAATTCCTCATATCTAAATTGATAATCAGTAACTACAAACTCTGTAGAATCATAAATGTAGTAAATTATTTCGTAAAGTGTTAGCATTCTATCGTTTGAAACATAGATGTCTTTATAATCAGTAACATATAACACATCACTTGATTCGGATAATTTTCCCCAATCTTCAACAACAACAATTATTACATCTGTGCTGTTTGCTCCCTGTGTCAATGTGATGATGTACTCACCTGGAACGTTTCCATTTCCTGTGTATCCATCAAACCCGATGAAGACATCCATGTCATACAGTGAAAGAAGATCACCAATTGTAAAAACTTGATTTGCTTCTTTATGTACAACTGTAGGTCCAATAATACCAGTGGCTGCTGATACTTTTGTTGATGTGAATGCGAGCACTGTAAGTGCTGCAATCAGCAGCACTGATATTTTTTTAATCATTTCAATCCTACTGCCTTTCTTCCTTTTTTAGTTCCAAATACAAAGTATGTACCAGCAACGATAGCTAACCACCAATACCATGCTAAACCTAATAATTCCACAGTTTCACCAGGTGGAGATATTACAGCTACTGTCGTAGCGGAAGACCACTTAGCATATAAAGTTAAATCAGATGTTATCAAAGCATCAAAATCATACAGTGTTGATAAATCCTCATCTGTGTACCATGCAACAAATGCATATCCTGTTTTTATAGGATTTTCAGGCTGCAATACTTTTGTTTCAGATTCAATACTCTGAGTTATTATTTCAGACCCACCATTTGCATCAAAATCTACATTGAATGATTCATAGTTCTCTAGTTCTCTTAAAAATGATCTAGTCTTGTATGTTACTGTAGACTCTGAGTTAAATCTCACATATTTAACTCCAGCGGGAATAGTGATGACTTCATATCTATGACGAACAGTTCCATCAATATCTGATACATAATCTTCATTCCCATCATGGAACTGTCCGGGAAATTGAAAGGCTTCCCCTTCATCATTTGATGAATAAAAGGCATATGATTTCCCTGCTTCAACCGGAATTAAACTACTATACGATAAGTCTCCTTCGTTTGCAATTCCGCCAGCTACATAATATCCATCTGTCCACTCAACGTTCTCCATTAGATTTTCTCCATTGAAGAATGAAGTTAATATGTTTGCAATTCTTTGGTTTCCAGCTATATTTGTGTGTAGTCCATCCAGGGTATACTGCGTCATGTCTTCACCGTTATCTGATGCATCAAAGCCTATCATTGAATACAAATCTATTATATTAACATGTGGTGTAGCATCTCCTGCTTCATTGGCCGCTGTCCTCATAACATCTACATAATCAGATAAGTTGGCAAGTTCTGTATTGTTAGTGCTTGAAGGTTGACTATTGTAGTATGTCTTGTATGGAGTCATCAAGATAATTGTTGCATCTGGAGCAGCAGTTTCTATTGCGGTAAGCATTAATGCAATGTCCGTTGTAAAATCTGCAATTGGAACATTATTGTTATAATCATTTATTCCACCAAGAACAACAACGTAATCTGCATCATTTGGAACTGATGCTGCACGTTCAGTGAAAGAATCTGTTTGTCCATCTCTTATTGCAATTGTTGAAGCAGATTTTCCCATATTTACATAATTTTCAAAACTAAGTGTGTTTGAAACAATATCTCCAAAACGATCCTCGTGCTCTGTAACTCCCACACCATAGGTAATTGAATCACCTAAAAATACAATTTTCTTATTACTATAGTCCACTCCAGGTGTTATTTCAGCTGCTTGAACCGATACAGTTGCAGTAAACAGTAATAGGGTTAAAACTAATGCTAATAAATTAACTTTTTTCATATTTTCCCTCCTTAGGAAATTTTTCTATTTTTTTAGTATTCTATTTTTTAGATTTACCAAAGTAAGTAAACAATACTAGAGCTGCAAATGAATAAAACATCCAGAATGCTGCAAAGTGCTCTTGTACATAAACAAAGAAAGCTACGATATCAACCCATAATGTTGGAGCAGAAGCACCAGCACCAATAGCAGGGATGATAAGTGATAATAGTAGGAACAACACAAATACTACAAACAAGTTAAATACATTGTCCTGGTTTTTCTTAAGATAGTTACTTTTTCTTGCCATTGTATGAACTCCTTTCATTTAGATTTGTGTTAGCCCTTCTTATCTTAGCGTCATTTGTTTGACGATTAGATTGTTGATTCATTTAGTTTTAGTCCTGTAAAAGCTGAGACAAATAAGTCTTCTACAGAAGAAATCACTTGGTCGAAATCACTAATGTACTTAAGTATTAGTTCTTGTTTGAAAGCTACCGGTAGATAAACGTTACGTTTCTCATAGAAGTTTAGTGTATGTGTGAAGTATTCCAAAACTTTTGGGAATGTTTCCTGATCGTAATTATGTATTAGATTGTATTCTTCTAAGATTGATAGTGTGTACATCCTCTTTTTAAGCAAGGCTATACCTTCTTTTGCCAAAGTGTTTTTAAATAGATACTTACTCATTGAATCCAATGAGTTATTAATAGATTTAATTGTATTCATATTATTCCTCACTTTCCTCTTTCTATCTGGCAAGCCCAGGACGAAGGACTAACAACCATCCTGAACTTGACACATAAAAAGACATGAAATTAATCATGTCTCTAGGTTAGTTGGACTGCAACTCCGTGACCAGCGGTTCGAATCCGCTCGGGACCTCCAGTTTTTAACTAACCTAAAGACTTTAATAAAGGGCTTTAGTAACAATGTGGATAAGCAAAATTATGTAACATTTCACCTCAAGAATTACTCTTTGTGAAAATCCGTTGCCCTAGAATTTTGCTTATTTTTTATTTATATAGTGCTCCATTGGAGCAAAAGATTTGTATATTTTACTATTTGTTTTTACATTCATGTGTGTATACCTTCTGGTCATATCCATCTTTGCATGTCCCATGGTTCTATTTGTGAAAAACTCATTTACATCTTTTTCATAAGCTAGAGTTCCATAAGTGTGTCGGATCATGTGACTTGAGAAGTTATCTAAATTTAGATCCACTTTTATTTTTTGAAAAACTCTCAGCACTCCCAAGTAGTTCATGGGCTTCATGTTTTTGCTGTTGAGAAGTAGAGGACCAGCAAATGTATTTGTTAGTTCCAGGTACTTCTTTATATGTGCAGCTGTAAAGTCTGAGAAGTATACCATTCTTTCTTTTTTAACTTTCGTGTGTTGTAATAGAATTGCATTGTATTTGAAATCTATATTCTTCACATGAATATTAGTTACTTCAGACAATCTTGCACCAGTATCTATAAACAGGAAGATTAACATTCTATTTCTGATATTCCTCAATGTATCTGGAAGATTTAGAAGATAATTTATAATGTAAATCATATCTTGCTCGTCAATGTAATTAAAACTCTTATCTATTTCTTTTAGTTTTGGGAATGTTGCAATTATTGTTGGACTACATCTGCCAAGTTTCACAAAATGCATGATTGCTCTATTTAACAATTGGATCCTTTTATTTATTGTTTTGTTTGAATTGTTTTTAATTCTTGAGTAATCAATGAAATCATACAAAGAGTCATAGTCTAAACCATCACTATCTGAATATCCATCTTGTAATAGAAATTCTATGATAATATTTAGATGAGGTGTATCGTATCGTCTGTAAGTAGCAAATGACTTGTGATATTTTGAATGCTTCAGATACTCGATACGAATCATATCTAGGTCCATATATTAAAAAAAGACAACAGAAAAAGTGAGAATGTTCTCACATTTAATGAATGTCTTCATATATTTTATCTTATCCATAGTTAGTCCTCCTGGTACAGAATTTCTGTATCACAACATCAATTATATACGTAAAACTGTAATATGTCAAATATGTATTACATTATATCTGTAATAGATTTTTATGAAAGTTGGTAATCATATGATTAAAAAGAGATTAAAAGAGCTTAGAAATGAAAAAAAACTGTTTCAGAAGGATCTTGCTGAGTTACTTGATGTAGCTTTAACAACTTATGCAAGTTATGAACAAGGCCTTACAAGACCACCTCTTGAGTCTTTGGTAGTTTTAGCTAAGTACTACAATGTATCTACTGATTACTTGTTAGGTATTACTGATATAAAGTATAACCAGGATGAACTGGATTTTTTCAATGAGCTTAAAGAAAAAGATTTAGAGCAACTAATTCGAGAGTATAATCTTACACTTGGAGATGACGCACTAGATGAGAAAGAAGAACGAATATTAATCAAACTTATCAAATCCTTTATGGAAGAAAAAGACTAGGAGGGTTTTTATGGAAGGGAAAAAATACCACACTTATAAGTTTTCACTATCACTATTATTTTGCTCTGCTTGGAGTATAGCTATTGCAGACAATCCAGTTTATGGAATTGTGTTTGTTTTTTTAGCTAATCTTATAACTTTAATTGAGAAACACAAGACTAATGAAAGTATAATGCCTTATATAGGATCATTTATATTCTTAGCGTATGCTGCAGTAATGGTATTAGAAAAACAACATAATGATTATGCATTTATAGGAATAATTGTTGCACTGTTTATCCCTTTAGGTGTTGCCTTTGTGGAAGGTGATAGAATTGAATAGATTTATGGATAACCTAAACAAAGATTCATTGAGCCTTAGTGATCGAAATTTTATAAGACAAGAAAATAATAGAATGTTGCAAAATGAAAGAGTACAAAAAATTAATGATGAATTATTTAATAAACATTTATCAAACTATAATAGAGCTCCTGTATTTCAAAAATCGGTTGACTTGAAACCACCAAAGATTGAATATATAGACTATTATAGTATAATCTCTGACCTTGATGATCACGAACTTTTGGTAGTTAAGAATATCAAGAACTTGTGTAAAAATAGTTTGGATTTTACATTCTCTAGAAAGAACTTGTTTAAAGGTTCTAATATAACTGTTATGACAGCCGATGAAATATTATCAAGACTCGAGAATAAA
>Ga0209345_10004737_pt1 | contig 12983 bp, 14 predicted proteins | sample Cruoilmetagenom7_FD_187294 | JGI IMG/M metagenome (GOLD analysis project Ga0209345, IMG submission 187294) | Oil polluted marine microbial communities from Coal Oil Point, Santa Barbara, California, USA - Sample 7 (SPAdes) (version 2) | ecosystem: Environmental > Aquatic > Marine > Oil seeps ...
CTGGGAATTATCTAGCAACTTTTGTGCCTCATTTTTAAACTCACTAATATAAAAAGTTCCGGCATTTTGTGTTGCATTAACATCAGCTATATTTTCTATAAAATCGTCTATATTTAAGTTTTCTGAAGAGGCTATCCAGTGTAGTTTGAGTGCTGATGAGAACTTCTCATCATTTGTAAGACCACTGAGTACTTCAAAAAGGGCAGAGGCATCTTTGATCTGACCAGCACTATAATGTTCCATTGCATACTCATAAAGTGCTCTTGTTGTAGCAAAATCTTGTACTTCAGTCATATCTATTTTTCTATGAGATTCAAGTGTATTAGTAAGCTTTTCTAGTGCTAAGTCGAGGATATTGGCATAGAAACCATGGAGTGTCTCTTCATCAAACACTTCATGCGCTTCTTGTTCTAAAACATAAAGAGATGCTATGTCTGAATTTTGTTGTGCTTCTAGCACCTTTGCTTGTAGTTCTTCCACTTTACTCACGTGAGCTCCTAGTCATAAATAACTCCTTGATTCTTTCTAATGCATTTCTTGTTTTTGCTTCATCTTCTACTAAGGCAATTCTTACAAAGCCTTTTCCAGGGTTTTCACCTTTAAAATCCTCACGTGCCAAAAATTCACCAGGCAGTACCTTTACATTGTACTTCTTATAAAGTTTAGCAGTAAACTCAATGGCATTTGGAACTTTTAACCAGATATAAAAAGTAGCCTCTGGAATTTCAGCACCAAGTATCTCACGTGCTATTAAAAAGTTTTTTTTATAAACCTCTCTTGAAGCCGCAACGTGAGCTTCATCTAGCCAGGCAGCGGCTGCTGCACTTTGAAGAGGAAGAGGTGAAGCACAACCGACATAAGTTCTGTATTTCATATACTCTTTTAATATCTCCGCGTCACCTGCAATAAATCCAGAGCGAAGACCTGGAGCTGATGAGCGTTTTGAGATGGAGTTAATCACGAGTATATTTTTAAAGCTTGGGTTCCCAGCAAAAGTTGAAGCTTCAAGAAGTGAGGGAATAGGCTGATCAGTATATATTTCACTATAGCACTCATCATTTAGTAGAACAAAGTCATGTTTTAGACTTAACTTAACCCACTCTGCTAATTCTTGGATAGTTAAGACAGATGAAGTAGGGTTGTTTGGAAAGTTTAAAATCACTAAGTCACATTCACTCAGCTCATCTTCATTTATCTCTGGTTTAAAGCTATTTTTTTCATTTAGGTTAAGGTGAATAGTCTTTGACTTTGTAGCAATCGCTGCACCCTCGTAAATCTGATAAAAAGGATTTGTATATGCCATTACTGGATTTTCTTTCTCAAAAAGTAAAAACTGAGGAAAGTTAAATAGAACCTCACGTGTTCCAAATGTAGGGATGATTTGCGCATCACTAAGTTTAGTGTTGAATCTTTTTAAAACAAACTCTCTTTGAGCTTCCCTTAGATTTACTTCACCTGAAGTTTTAGGATATTTTTGTAGTAAATTTGTACTATTGGATAGGGCTTCTTGTATAAAAGTTGGCGTTTCAAACTGCGGCTCACCTATCGTTAAAACTGATGCTTCATAGTTTTTATTAGGTATAATGTTTTTAAGTAAATTGTTAAGTTTTTCAAATGGATAGGGTTCAAAATTCATTAATATGTTCGCCTGCGTTTATTTGATGGAATTATATCTAAAAAGTGTATATATACGGCAACACAGAGGTGGTTAAATATGAAGATTTTAGTATCAATAGTCTTGATTTTAGTTTTAGTGCTGAGTTTAACTTTAGGAGTTGATGAGAGTGCCCAAACAATTCAAGATACTGCGTTTGAGAGAGCGATGATTGCTTTTGGTCTTGCAAAAGGTTTAAATGCGGTTATATCGTTGATTCAAGGGACAGAACTCTCTTTTACACCTGTTGGAGTTGGACTTAACTTTAGTGTAGGAGAAGTACTTGACCCCTTTAATGATATGGTTGAGAGATTTTCATGGGTTATGCTTTTAGCAACGGTATCTCTTGGAATTCAAAAAATTCTTTTAGTTTTAAGTTCAAAAATATTTATACAAGCCGCACTAATTCTAAGTGTTGGACTGTCGTTACTATTTATATGGGTAAGGCAGGTAAAGAATTCTCTATTTTTGTCATACTCTTTGAAACTCTTTATTCTAATTTTAATACTACGTTTTAGTGCTATTATTTTTGTATTTATATCTCAAGAACTCTATACTTCTACACTTGAACCTCAGTATGTTAAAGCAAGTGCTGTTATAGAGAATACAAAAGTTGAACTTGAAGAGTTGCAGAGTAAGAGTAAAACTTTAGTTCAAGCCCAAAAAGAAGAGGGCTTTTTTGGTAATGTCGGTTCTAAATATGACAAAATTATAGAGAGTTTAAATATCTCTAGACAACTGGATTCTCTGCAGAGTTCTATTGATAATGCTTCAAGAAAAATCATTACACTTATTACTATATTTATAATGCAGAGTGTGGTGATGCCACTTCTTTTTTTATGGATGTTGATTATCAGTGTGAAACTGATTTTTAGAAATGAGTTTACTTTTGAGAAACTAAATGGGGTGTATAATTCCAAAATTTAAAATATAAAGGTAAGAAAATGAAAATAATTATTTCAGTAGCATTGGCAATTTTTTTAATAGGCTGTAGTGAGGATAGCACTACTTCATCTCCACAACAGGATATGTTTAACAAAGCGACTAAAGCAGTAGAACCTACAGTGCTTGTAGAAGAAGTTAAAGAACCTGCTGTAGAAGTGGCTCCTGTAGCAGTTGAGATAGTAGATGAAAATAGTAAAATAGTTTTAGAAGAGACAACAGCTGTTGTTGAAGTTGCAATGGCTGAAACAGTGGTTACTAAAAGTGGTACTGAACTTTTTAAAGTATGTTCAAGTTGTCATGGAGTAAACGGTGAGAAAAAAGCTCTTAATAAATCTCAAGTAATTAAAGGTTGGTCTGAAGTTCAAGTATCAACTGCTCTTAATGGTTATAAAGATGGAAGTTATGGTGGAGCTATGAAAGGTCTTATGAAATCACAAGTAATAAAACTGAGTGATGAGGAGATATCAGCACTTTCGAAATATATTTCAGAGTTATAGACTCTGAAACAATTATAAACTTATGACTTAGGAAGTCCAAATTTCTGAGTTATAAGCTCTCCATCTTCATTGAAAAATAGATAATAGAGAGTATCTTTTTTAACACTCAATCCAGCTAAGAAACGCAGTGCTAAATTTGCTTGCAGTGATGCTATATGCATGACTATTGGAGCCGCTATTCCTGCAGGGGTCTTTTTAATAATCTTAAATGCATCATTAAATGAAGATTCATCTATAAAACATACTTGACCATGAAAAGCTTCAACACTTCCATAAACCCAAGGTAGATTTTTACTCTTTGCATAAGTGTTGATATCACCACGAGTTGGAAGGTTGTCAGTAGCATCTATAATAAGATCAACTTCTATATTTTTCTCACTCCACTCTTTGAAATCACACTGATGAGCGACAGCTTTTACATATGGACATCTCTGTTCTATCAGATCGGCATTTATTACAGCTTTATTTTTACCCTCATCACCAACTTTAAAAGCAACTTGACGGTGAATATTATGTAGGCTAACTTCATCAAAGTCAATCATATGAATTTCACCAATACCGCTGGCACCTAAAGCAAAAGCTAATGAACTACCAAGCCCACCTGAACCTATAATGGCTATCTTTTTAGTTTGTAGAAGAGTTTGTGTCTCTTCTCCCCAGAGTTGTACTTGTCTATGGAAGTATTGCATCATAATTTAGCCTTTGTTAAAAAAGTGATTATATCATAAAAAGTTATATAACTGTCGCTTAGCTTCTTTTATTTAGAGCTTCTTTAAAACCCCACGAACGTCTAGCTTGCACTACATCAGTATGACTCATATCTACTATCATAAGTTCCTCTTTATTACCTAGGTGCTCTAAAAGTTCACCATTTGGAGATGCTAAAACAGAGTCACCGTAAAATTGCCAAGTAAACTCTTTATCTTGATATTCACCAATTCGGTTCGCTCTTAAAATATAGCAGTTATGAGTAAATGCACGAGTTAAAATAAGGGCTTTCCATCTCTCATAAGATTCAAAAGTGGATACACTTGGAACTAAAACGCAGTCGATGTTCTTTTGAGATAGTTTATTCCAAAGCTCATCAAAATGGAGTTCAAATCCACTAATAACTCCAAACTTGAAACCATCAACTTTAAAAATGAGAGGTGCTTGAATCTGTTTTACATCATTTGCAAAAAACTTCTCTTCATTCCAATGAGAATAATTAATAAGAAGTTGTTGTTGATAGTATGAAGTAGAAGAAGGCGCAAATTTTGCAACAGTTTTGTAAACCTCTTTTTTCTTCACAATTATAAGTGGAGCGACTATTGTCATATTGTAAGTAGTTGATAACTCTTTTAAAATTTTTATTTGGGTGAGAGCTTGCTCTTTTATCATAGAGAGACTCATAGATTCAAGCTCTTTGAAAAAAGGGTTTAATACATACTCTCCAAGAACTAAGACTTTAATGTCTTGCTTGTGTGCTACTCTTATGTAGTTATAGAGTTTTGTAGAACTAAGACCTTGGGCACTTAGTTGTAAAACAGCAGCACGCATTAATTGCTCTTTATCTCTTGAATTTTTATCTGAGCATCTTCAAGCATCTTTTGTGCATCACTCAGTTCTTTCATCCCTTTTTCATAAGCTTTTACACTATCCTGGAGTGTAATTTCTGGATTCATTAAAGTCTCTAAAGTCTCTTTAGCACTCTCTAGTTTTGTTTCAAAATCTTCTTTTTTAGCCATTTAATGCATCCTTTACATAAGTGTCAAATTTTTCCAGTTCAACAAGAAAAGCGTCATGCCCATATTCACTGTCGATATCTATATAGTGATGGTTTTTACTTCCAACTTCTGTTAAAACATCATCTAGCTCTTTCATCTCAAAGTTTTTAAACAGAACATCATTTCTAAAACTAATTAGGTGAAGTTCAGATTTTATTTTTTTCATTGCTTCTTCAAGTGAATCAAAACCACGTGCTAAATCAAAAATATTTATTGCTTTAGTTATGTATAGATAAGCTAATGGATCAAACCATTTTGTAAAATTATAACCGTTGTACTCTAGATATGATTCAACTTGAAACTTTCCAAAGAGTTCATAAAGTCCATCTGTTCTTTTATAATCACGACCAAATTTTTCTCTCATAGATTCATGAGACAAGAAGCTTATATGTCCAGCCATACGACCAACTGCCATACCCGATAACCCCTGTTCCGCAATAACTTCACTATCATAATAGCCCTGCTTAAAATCAGGGTCTTTTAGGATTGATTCTTGAGCAACCTTGTTAAAGGCGATAGCCCAAGGCTGAGTAGCATGAGTTGCTGCCATAGATATAATTTTGTCTGCGAAGTTAGGGTAGTGAATAGCAAACTGAAGTGCCTGCATTCCACCCATAGAACCACCAACGATAGCATGAACTCTATGAATATCAAGACGATCAAAAAGTATACGTTGCGCTTTAACCATATCTTTTATAGTAACTACCGGAAATTTATAACGATAATGTTCATGATGTGGGTGTTGCAGACTCATTGGTCCAGTTGAACCAAAACAGCTGCCTATTACATTTGAGCAAATTACAAAGTATTTATCAGTATCAATTGCCTTACCAGAACCAATAAATCCATCCCACCAACCAGCTTTATTTTCACCTTCATAAGTACCGGCAGCATGATGAGAACCAGTAAGAGCATGGCAAACTACAACAACATTACTTTTGTTTTCATTCATCTCGCCATATGTTTCATATGTAATATCATATGGTTCAAGAATACGTCCACTTTCAAGATAGAGAGGATTAGTAAAGTGTTCAGTATGTGTTTGCAGGTTTAATGACAAGTTCAACGTTCTCCATAAATTATAGTGCTATTCTATCAAAAAGGTTTTAAAATGAGTTTATTATAAAGAATGTACTCGATTTCTTCCACTGTTCTTAGCACTATATAGTGCACTGTCACAACGCTGTATTATATTTTCTATACTGGTATCATTCTCATTATCTAGCTGAGATGCACCTATACTTACAGTTATGTGTACTATCTTGTCTCCGTTTAAATCGATATCTCGCTGTCGAATCTCTTCTCTTATTCTCTTAGCCAATAGTAAGGCATCTTCTAATTTTGTTTCGGGTAGAATTACAATAAACTCTTCACCACCATAACGTGCAAGAATGTCACTGGTTCGAGATAGTTTTTTTAAAATATTTGAACAGATTCTAATGACACTGTCTCCTATCATATGTCCATAAGTGTCATTGATACTTTTAAACTTATCAATATCTAACATTAACATTGAAAGGTTTTGCTCATACCTCATAGCTGTGTAAAAGCTTTTTGCTGATGCCTCAAAAAAATATCTACGATTATAAAGGCCACTGAGCATATCAGTTGTAGCTTCTACAGTTAAGCGCTCTTTTATCTCTTCTAGTTCTTTTGTCTTTTTAGTTAAGCCTTGATTTGCTTTGGTTAAGTGTTCTGTCTGTCTCTCTATTTCAACTATAAGACGCTCTTCATTATTGTTTTTTTCATCTAATAGTTGATTTTGAGCGACTATCCTTTCTCGATTCACATCTACATACCTGTTAGTTAAAATAAGTGTAAATAAAAAGATTTCAATAAAGGCTCCACCCAAAAAAGAATAGCGAGTTATATCAGTATTAGGTAGTATTGTATTAAAGTTAAGAGCCATTATTGCCATGGATGGCAAGTAAAGCATTAGGGCGATGAGGTAATATTTTGCTCCATCAAAACCATCTCTGAGTATTTTAATTGCTACAAAAACTATAGTAATTAAAGCAGCAGAGAAGAATATATTACTGGCTACTGTAGAGTAAGAAATATTTTGAGAAAGCAGGAATGCAAAAATTAATGAGATAACCGCTAGCCAATTAAAAACTTTTTGCATAAGAGGATAGGTGTTTTTAAGCTCCAAAAATTCTTTAGAAAAGAGTAAAAGGGAAAATAGTGTTAGCTGCCCAAGAACATGCAACCCCTCTTGCCAATTAGGAAAACCAAAGGATATGTATACACCGCTATGCATAAAACTAAATATAATATATATGAGAACATACCCTATATAATAAGCGTATATCGATTCTCTTGTTCTGAAAAAATTATATAAATTCAACAAAATAAAGGCAAATAGAACAAATGCATAAATTATATACCACTCAGATATTGTTATTCTGCTTGGTCTAAAAAACTCTTTTTTTGTAAATAGTTGAAACTCTCCAATTTGACTTGCTATTGTATTACCTTTTATATAGAGAATAGATCTCTCTCCAGGAGGTATAGTGATGTTAAAAGCTGGAGAGTTATCTTTAATAGCTCTCTCACGTAGAGGAATATTTAGTCCATTTTTTTCTACCTTCCAGTACAAGTCTTTTTTTGAGTATAAATCCAATATGGACCAGATGGACTCTGTGAAGTAAAGTACAAAATCTTGCGTTTCACTACTGTTATTAAATTCAAGTTTAAACCAGGCATTCCCATATTTATAGCCTTGCGTGAATTGGTTGGAAATTGTTTTCTCAAAGTCTGTTTTTTCTATATCTTGAATTGTTAATGATGAAGTTTCATCATATAGGTATTGAATGGTGAAGTTATCATATTTATGAGTGCTATCTGTAATGTTTACAGTAGCACCTAAAGTAGTAAATAGTATGAAGAAAAATAGTAGACTCAACTTCATCATAATATGTTGAGTTACTTTACGCTTTTAAAGCTTGTTTGATGTCAGCTATCAAGTCTTTGGCTGACTCTAAACCACAAGATATTCGGATAAGTCCAGCAGGAACACCACATGCAGCCAGTTCTTGGGCATTTAGTTGTTGGTGTGTAGTTGAAGCAGGGTGAGTAATGATTGATTTTGAATCACCTATATTGACTACTAAAGAGTAAAGTTCAGTTGCGTTTACAATTTTAGTTGCTTCTTCTAATGAACCTACTTCAAAACTAAGTAGACCGCTAGATGCTCCATTATCAAAATATTTCTGTGCATTTTCATAGTTAGAATTACTTGTAAGCCCTGGGTAATTTACTCTATTAACTTTAGGGTGAGACTCTAAAAACTCTGCTAGCTTGAGAGCATTACTAGAGTGTTCTCTCATACGAAGTGACAGTGTTTCAATTCCCTGAATAAACAGCCATGAGTTAAATGGAGATGAAACAGCACCGATATCACGAAGTAAGGCAAGTCTAGTTCTTAGAGTGAAAGGAGGAAGAGGTACATCAACATAGACTAAACCGTGATAAGACTCATCAGGTTCATTAAAGTGAGCATAACGAGCATTCCCTTTTAGTTTTTCTAAAAGACCTTTTCTCTCTACCAATATACCACCAATAGCAAGACCTTGTCCAGTTGTATATTTTGAAGCACTATGAACTGTAATGTCGGCTCCAAACTCAAAAGGACGGCACAGTGCAGGAGTAGCAACTGTGTTATCAACAACCGTAAGGATTCCATGCTTGTTTGCAACTTTTGTAATGGCTTCGATATCTGCAACGTCAATACTTGGATTTGTTAAAGACTCAAAGAAGATTACTTTTGTTTTATCATCAATAAGGGCTTCCATCTCATCTGGATTATGTACGTTAAAAAAGCGTGCTTCAATTCCAAATCTTTTAAAAGTATGTGCGTTTAGAGTTAAACTTCCACCGTAAAGCTGTTTAGCACAAACTATGTTGTCTCCAGCTTCAGCAGAGTTAGCGATTGCATAAAAAATTGCGCTCATTCCACTTGAAGTTGCAATAGCAGCTTCTCCACCTTCAAGTTCTGCAAAACGTTTTTCAAACACATCGGTAGTTGGATTATTAAGACGAGTGTAGATATTTCCAAGTTCTTTAAGTGCAAATAGGTTTGCAGCATGTTCAACATCACGAAACTCATAAGCTGTTGACATATAAATAGGTACAGCCATTGTACCTTGAGAATCTTTTTCGTAACCTGAGTGAAGTGCTTTTGTCTGTAAATCCATAACGTAAACCTTTAATATAAAAAATAATTATGTTATTCTACCCTAAATGACTTAAGAGCTATTTAGTATTACTTTCTTGGAGTAATTTTTCTTCATCTTCAACAATTTGAGATTTTTTAGAACTAAGAGTTTCATTTTTTAGATTTTGTAGAAATTCTAAAATATTTTCCTGGTAAGAGATAGTATTTATATCATGTGAAAGAGCTACTATTGGTTGAAGAGAATCTATGTCTATTTTTTTTGCATACCTTGGAACTATTTTTAACTCTTTTTGAATACTTGATATTAAGGTGTCTAAGTCTAAGCCATTGTTGTCTTTAACTTTTTTTACTAATTCTTTAGTAGTCATCATTAAAAGATTTGCTCTTTCATCATCGTTATCATATATATCTAAGGCAGTATTTTTAACAATAGAATAGCTTTCATCTTCTGCATTGTCATTAGCAGAAATAACAAGTGCAAAAACTTTCGCACGGAACTCCAGTGAACCATGATGGTGAACAAATATTTCACGAAAAGCATTGAAAAAGTGGTGTTTTAGCTTAAAAACAAGTCGCATACAGACTCCTTATATGGTATTATACATCTTTGAAAATTAAAATGGATGTAAGTATGTTACTTGAAGAAGATTATGAAATTTTAAAGAGTAGTTTTATAGACTCTCAAAGACTTTTTGATAAGCTAAACCATGTCTCTACTCAAGCAAAAGAGTTAGATTATGATGAAAGTGGATTGTATCACGAGGAAGAAGAGAGACTAGAGAGACATTGGTTAAAACTTAGTTCAAAAATTGTTGATGGGCTGAGTTGCTCAATGGATGGATATAATATAGAACTGTTAAGTAATGAGAATTTAGAAGCACGTGAGCTTAAGTTTAATATGATTAAAGATGATAAAGTTAGTAAGATTTTAGTAGACTACAGTGAAGGTGATGCACTAAGTATCACACAACTTAGTTAATGAGACTATTGATGTTATACACTATAATTAGCAAAGCCTATTATAGTGGCAGGGACTTTAGTCCCTACAACCCCCTAAAGCTACAAAAATTTTATTTTTGAGAGTTTGTAAATCTTTATATTAATATGAGTAACATTAGATATAATTTTAGCAATAAAAGTAGAGGAATAATTTATGGGTAGAGCGTTTGAGTATAGAAAAGCATCAAAGTTAAAAAGATGGGGAGCAATGTCAAAATTATTTCCTAAGCTTGGAAAGATTATTACAATGGCAGCGAAAGAGGGTGGAACTGATCCAGATTCAAACTCTAAATTAAGAACGGCTATCTTAAATGCAAAAGCCGAAAACATGCCAAAAGATAATATTGAAGCTGCGATAAAAAGAGCGGCTGCAAAAGATACAGCGAGTATGTTGGAAGTGAATTTTGAAGGTAAAGCACCTCATGGAGTTTTGATTTTTATTGAGTGTATGACTGATAATAATACTAGAACAGTTGCAAATGTAAAAAATATACTTACTAAACATGGCGGTGAGCTATTGACCAATGGTTCTTTAGAATTTATGTTTGATAGGAAAGCTCTTATTGAATTTAAACAGACAGATGAGATGGATATAGAAGAGCTTGAGCTGGAACTTATAGATGCAGGTCTTGAAGAGATTGAAGCAGAAGATAGTGAAGTACTTATAACTGGTGACTATACTAGTTTTGGGACAATCACTTCTGCACTAGAAGATATGAGTATAGAGATTACTAAAGCCAATTTAGAGAGAATGGCAAATGCTCCTGTATCTATTACAGATGAGCAACAAGCTGATATTGATAAAATACTTGAGAGATTAGAAGATGACGAGGATGTACAAAAAGTTTTTACTAACTTAGCATAGATTTCTATGAAATATATAGATACTGTTTCCACTCTTACTCATGAGGTGAAGCAGTCAAAATTTATTGCTCATCTCACACCTTACTCTGATTATGAACCCACTCTAAAATTACTAAAATCACAACATCCAAAAGCTAGACATTTTGTTACTGCTTTTAGATACTTAAATGAGTATAATCAAATAGTAGAACATTCAAGTGATGATGGAGAGCCTAAAGGCACTTCTGGAAAACCATCCCTCATGGTGCTTCAAGGCCAAGATTTAATTAACACTGCTGTAATTATTGTTAGATACTTTGGTGGTACCAAGCTTGGTACCGGTGGACTTGTAAGAGCTTATAGTGATGCTGTGAATTTGGTAATAAATGAAGCTGTTTTAATAGAGTATAAGCAAGAGGTCGAAGAAACTATATCTATGGAGTATGGTGATATACGATTTATAGATTATGAGTGTGAATCTTTTGAGATAACTGTAATAGAGAAATTTTTTGATATAAAAACTATATATAGAATAAAAGCTAGTGAAGAGAATATGAAACTATTCTTAGAAAAAGTGGAGAGAGTGATAAAAGAAACTAGTTAATAGAACTAATTTCTTTTTATAGCTATCTTCCTTGTACTGCGTTACCCATATCCCACATCGGTAAGAAAATACCTAGAGCTAAAAGAATAATCATAGAAGCAATAATAAAAAGCATTATAGGTTCAATAGCCTCGCTAAGACCATCAATAATTGCATCAAAACGCATTTTGTAATACTCAGCAACTTTTTTAATCATAGTGTCAAGAGTACCACTATCCTCTCCAGCACGAACCATCTGAATAATCATATTTTCAAAAAGTTTAGTTTCTTCAAGACCGCTATTTAAAGTACCACCTTTTTCAACCGTAATTCTTACTGTTTGAAGTTTCTGTTTCAGTGGTAAGTTATCAATCATATCAATTGCTGTATCAAGTGCTTCTGCAATAGGTATACCAGCACGAACAAGTTCAGAGAAAACTAATGTAAATCTGTTTAGAGTTGAAAACTTAATGATATTTTTTATAAGGTATGTTTTGAGTAAGAACTCATGCCAACTATACCTTACATTAGTATAGTTATTTATCATATATTTAAATGTTATAAATATGGCAGCTAAAACTGCTAGAACATAAGGACCATAGTTGTTAAATAGATGTTCAAGTTTTAATAAAATAAGAGTTGGAAGAGGTAGTTCAGACCCTAACTCTTCAAAGATTGCTTTAAATTCCGGAACAACATAAGAGATAAGAATAGTAAATGCGACAGCCATTGCAATCATCACATTTCTTGGGTATGCCATCGCTTTTTTAAATTTGATAAAGTTCGCACGAATTTCTTCAAGCATATCAGCCAGTGCATAAAGTGCTTCATCAAGGTTACCTGTTTTTTCACCTAGTTGAACCATTGCAATTGTTAAGTTGCCAAGTTCAAAACGAAATGTGTCCATTGAAGCAGATAGGGAGTGTCCAGAGTTAATATCATCTGCAAGTTTTGAAAAAACACGATCTAGTGTTTCATCATCTGTTGCATCAGCTATCTCTCTAATAGAGTCATGAATTGAGATACCAGCATTTGTCATAACAGCAAGTTGCCTAATTGCAGCAATCAATGAATCTGGCTTAATTTTTCTTTTTTTAACATTTACAAGAAGTTCATCTTTAAATCTAGCAAATCTTGCTTCAAGAGGTTCTTCTCCCTCAATAACTTTAATTATGATTCCAGAAAATTTTAATTTTGCATAATTATTAGCATCTTTTCTATTTTCTGCATATAAACCAATCTCTTCTCTTTTACCTTTTGTTAAAACTGTTGCTACAAAGTAAGTCATCCTTTTGCCACCTTTAATATTTCTTCTATAGTTGTAATACCATCTATTGCTTTTTGTACACCATTTTCGTATATACCAATAAACCCATCTTTCACAGCTTGTTCATGCATAAGTTCTTTTGATGCACCCTTGGCAATTAGAGATGATAAGTCTTCACTAATAGTTAAAACTTCACATATCATCTCTCTACCCATATACCCAGTGTCGCCACACTCTCTACAGCCACTTCCT
>Ga0209345_10004739_pt1 | contig 12980 bp, 11 predicted proteins | sample Cruoilmetagenom7_FD_187294 | JGI IMG/M metagenome (GOLD analysis project Ga0209345, IMG submission 187294) | Oil polluted marine microbial communities from Coal Oil Point, Santa Barbara, California, USA - Sample 7 (SPAdes) (version 2) | ecosystem: Environmental > Aquatic > Marine > Oil seeps ...
AGGTAATGTAAATAGAGTTACCATAGAAAATCTACAAAAAAAACATAAAGAAAAAAATATTTTTATTAATAGCTTTTTCGATCAATATATCACAACTATCAAAGCTTTACAAGGTGATATTCTTATAAATAAATATATAAATAATCAAATAGATACCCCAGAGATAGAATCACTTTTTTTAACAATAAAAAAATCTCTTCCCTGTGCAATACAAGTGCGATATATAGATACCAATGGAGATGAAAAAGTTAGAATAGATGGAACTCCCATAAAGCTTTTTAAAGAAAAAGCTATCTCTAAAATAGTACCACAAAATCAGCTACAAAATAAAAAAGATGAAACTTACTTTAAAAAATTTATATCTTTGAGCAAAAATGAAATAGGTATCTCTCATATAAATCTTAATAGGGAACATGGGACAGTTGAAAAAACTAAAAAACCTGTTATAAGATTTGGAGTCACTATTTTTGACAAAAACAATATAAAAAAAGGATTTATTGTTATTAATGTATGTTTGAGAACATTTTTTAAACAACTAGAACAAGCAACACTCTATCATATCTATTTAATAGATGAACAAGGTAGATTTCTTAAACATAATAATCCTCAATATGGCTTAATGAGTGATAGTTTTGAAAGTTATACTCTGCTTCATCAATTTGGCAGTCAAAAAGCACAAAAGATACTTAACAATGATACTTATCTTGATGATACTCTCTATAGTGGAATTTTAAAAGATTTTAACAATAATCAAAAACTAAAGTTACTCTTAACATCAAAATTCGATATATTAACGAAAACAAATATAGACAACTCTAATACTATGATATATATAATAATATTTTTAGCTATTCTACTCTCTCCTCTCGTATTTTACTTTGCTAGACTACCAGACTTTTTAAAATCTAAAATAGAAAACAGTATCAATATTCATGAGATTACAAACTTACCAAATAGAATTTCTCTTGCTAAAGATTTAGAAAATGAGAAATTCCCAGATTCCCTAGTGATTTTGGTAAAAATTAAAAATATGACTAAGATACAAAATCTTTATGGTTATAAAACAGCCGAGCAGTTAATTTTAGAAATTGCAAATTATTTACAATCATACAAAGATACTAATATAAAACAAGTTTATATAGTAAGCTATGGGACCTTTTGTTTAGAATATACAGACTTCAAAGAAAATACTATAGAATTTTGCCTAAAAAAACTACTTGATAACTTAGAAAGTGAGCACTTCTGTTCGAGTAATGACTTAGATATATTAGTTGATGTAGCAATAAGTACAAGTAGTACAAGCAGCTTACAAAAAGGTATTGCCAAATTAAAAGAAGCTGAAATAGCGCTTGACAACGGTATAGAAACCAAAAATGACCTCTCTACATACTCCCAACAACATATTCAAAAACTCCAAAAAAATAAAGATAATATTGAGTTAGCTAAAAAAATAAAATATGCAATAGAAAATGATACTATAGAGGTACACTATCAACCTATTTATAATAACTATACTGAAAAAATAGAAAAATATGAAGCACTTATCCGATTAAGATATAAAGATGAGTTTATTTTTCCAGACCAATTTTTACCAATTGCAAAAGAGCTTAATAAGTACCAGCCATTAACCTATATGGTTATAAATAAAGCTTTTAAATTTTTTCAAGATAAAGATTTCGAATTTTCAATCAATATAAGTATGTTAGATATTGACAACCCAAATTTCAAAGATTATTTATTTGAGAGAATCCAATATTATAATGTAAGTAATAGACTGGTTTTAGAGATAGTAGAATCTGAAAGTGTAGAGGACTATGAAAGCTTTTATAAGTTTATTAAAAGCGTGAAAAAAATAGGTTGCAAAGTAGCTATTGATGACTTTGGAAGTGGCTATAGTAATTTTGAACATCTTTTAAATTTAAGTGATCATATTGATTATCTTAAAATTGATGGTTCTTTAGTAAAAAATATTACAACTGATAGTAAAATACAAATACTCGTAGGAAGTTTAAAATTTTTATGTGATAATCTAAGGCTTCAAACAATAGCTGAATATGTAGAAGATAGTAAAACATTAGAGTATATCAACTCAATAGGGATAGACTATTCTCAAGGATACCTTATAGGAAAACCTTCAAAAGATTTAGTCTAAATCTTCATACACTTTTGGTAAAATAATGTTGATTTGAGCACCATAGTATATATTTGTATTATATTGATATTTTACATTTTCTATTGATATTTTTCCATGCATTCCACCTGTAATCATATTATAGGTCATATGTAATCCAAGTCCTGTACCTTGTGATTGATGTTTTGTTGTAAAATATGGCTCAAAAACTTTTTCTATAATAGCTTCATCAATTCCATTACCATTGTCTTTAAAAATTATCTTTATATGATTCTCATCCTCTTCTAAAACCTCTATAAACAATAGCTTTTCTTGATCTTTTAACTCTTTGAGAGCATCTTTTGAGTTATTAAAAATATTTATAAAACATTGTTGTAGTTCATTTTCATAACCTTCAATCTCAATATTATCTTTCATTAAAAGTATTACATCAATATTATGTGACTTGATAGAAGGTTTTACTAGATGTAAAAAACTAGTGATTGTATCTTTAATATTAAATTTTTTTAATTCTCTTTCCCCTTTAATAAAATTTCGAAAATCATCAATTGTTGTAGAGAGATATTGAGCATTATCATTAATCGTTTCACATATTGAAGGGATGGTGCTTTTATCTAGTACACCATACTGATACTGCATTTGTAACCCTGTAGCACTCGTAGATATTACCGAGAGTGGTTGTCGCCATTGATGAGCAATATTTCCTATCATCTCTCCCATAGATGCTAATTTTGATTGCTCAAATAAAAGTCTCTCTTTATTTTTTTGTTCACTAATATCTACAATATATCCTATAAAGTATTCTATATTTCCATTCACATCTCTCACAATTGTAGTATAATCAAGTACCCATTTTATCTTATTATCTTTTGTAATTACTCTATATGGATTATGTGCAAAAAAATCATTTTTTGACTTTGATCCCTCTTTTACCTCATCAATAACTGTTTGTAAATCATCTAAATGTATAGATGAACTGTATGGTATTTTATTTTGTAAAATTTCTTCTACTGTATAACCTAAAAGAGTTTCTACACTTTTTGATACATGCTCTACACTCCAGTTTTCATCATTTTTCCACTTAAATAAAACAGAATCACCTTTATCAAATAAAGAGAGTAGTCTTTCTTGTTCTTGTGATTTTTGTGTTATAAGTTGCTGTTGTGTTATATTTTTATAGAAGAAATAAAATACAATCAATAGAAAAATAAATATACTAACTAAAATATAGTTTTTATCTTTATAAATAGTATCGATTAAACGCACATATTCATAAGAAACAACCCAAGCAACAACATCTTGTGTAATATTTTGTTTCACTGGATAAAATGCTATTACATTGGATTGGATTGATATTGGAATATGGAGTACAAATTTCTCTTTTAATTTTATTTTTGCAGCAATTTTATCTTTTATATGTAGAAGATTTTTTGTATTATTAACTATACATCTTTCATGAGTATGACTTGATGTAATATGAAACATCAAATCACTATTTTCAGCACTTTGAAAATATTTCATCACCATATCATCTCTTTCCCACGCTTTTGAATCAAAAATACTTTTATTAATTAAAAAATGGGAGTGTATTCCACTAATATTTTGTAAATATTCCTGTAACAACTCACTAGAAAATGACACCTCCACAGCTCCTAGATATTGTTTTTGTTCATTAAATATTGGATATACATTTCTAAATCCATGTGCTGTTCTTCCATTGGAAAACCCACGAACTATCTTTTTATGTTTATTGACATATTCAAAATCTTGTCGAATTCCAGTTAAATCATCTGCAAATTTAGATGGCTTATGCATCCTTAAAAATACACGATTATTTGGAAATACAAAGTGATATTGTAAAATACCTTTTGCTTTAATTTGTGAATATTTCTTTTCTAATATTTTTTGAAGTTCATCTCGTAGAAGTGTTATTTTGTTTGCATCTTGAGTTTCATTTGCTTGGGTAAGTATTTTAAGTACACTCTTTATATTCATAGTATCATCAAAAATATTATCAGCTAATACCTTTTGATTATACATAAAAATCTTATAATTTGTTTCTAGTTTTGAAAGCTTATTTGATAAAACTAAATCAACTCTTTCTTCATAATTCTTTTCATTTAGATATATTACAATACTAAATAATAAAATAAAAAATAAAGAAAGATATACTAAAATAGTTTTTTTGTTTTTCAAAAAACAATCCTCAGATTTAATTTTATAAGTCTATCTAATTTTCTCTTAATAAGATTTAAAGTTATTTATAAGCTTTGAGATCAGATCTTAATGCAAACTCTTTTGGATAAGGATTTAAGAACTTTTGTGTTTTTAAGTACTCTTGATTAAATCGTTTTACATAAAGATTTAATAATTTTATCACAGCGATTAATGGAATAATACCTTCTTTATATTCCTGACAGGCACTTAATATATGTTCTTTCTCCTCTTTTTGAATTAGCTTTTTAAAATATCCAAATATATGAAGTAAGACATTGTATGTTTTGTTAATGTTTCCTTTTTCTCCAATTGCAGCTAAAAATGAACTCTTATAGTTTTCCAATACAATACCTAACTCTTCTTTCTCATGATTTGCTACTATCGCACCTAAATTTTTATAAGATGCCTGGGATTTTGCGTAGATAAGATATTTATAACTAGTATGAAATTCTACAAGATTTTTAAATGTAGGATTTGAATCTAAAAACTCTCCTAAATCCTTATAGGCAAACACTTGCATTAAAAAATTTTCTTTTAACCAAGGGTCATTCAATCTTCCATCTTCTTCAATTGGTAGAAATGGCTGTTTCTCTTGTACTGCTTGTGCAAACAAGCCCGTGGCTTTTTTTTCACACATGTTACTATTGTTTTGATATAGTTTAACTCTTTCTACTCCACAAGATGGAGACTTTGCTTTAAAAATAAATCCACATAACTTGTCATCAAATGCTTTTTGTGCCAATGTTTTTGATATAGCACTTAACTCATTAGTTACATCTTTTTGAATTTTATTTGAGATAACCTTTATCTCTCCATCTATATCTACAAGTCGGATAGATTCCCTAGGTGTTCCAAACACCATCTCTTCTGGACAATAAGGGATTAGTTCAAAATATTTTGAAAGTACATCAACAACAAATTCAAATTTACTACCAGCTCCATCATAACGACATTGATTCCCAAGTAAACAAGACGATACACCTATTTTCATATACTACTCCTTATTTAATATCCATTATACTGCAATTTTATATTATTTCATATACTTTTCTTATACTCTTTATCTTATAAAAATTCATTCTTTATTCTGTGGTACTATAAAAATATCTCCATATAGTTTATAAGGATTTTTTTCACAATATGCCAAAGTATAAGCACAAACAATTGCATCTAGTTTATCTTCATGATTCTTAAGACTCTTTCCTTTTAATTTATATATATCAACTGCAAAGTTACCTTTTACAGTAGCAATAAGATAATTTTGCAAAATATTGAGTTGCTCTTTTATAAAGTTTATATCTCTGTTTTTTTTTCTTTTATACGGTAAAACTTTTCCATGAAAGCATTCTAGTATTGTCACATGTGGGTATACTTCAAAAATATTTAAACCAAGTTTTTGAGGTATCATATCTACTAGTTTTTCTGAACGAATAATACCCAAGTCATTTTCAAGTAGGTTTCTATTTACAGGATATACACCCAGTTTCTTTGAACTATAGTCTTTTAAAAATAGTTTTTCAATTTCCCTATTGCCTATTTGATTTGGAATAGATAAAGGGGCATCAACCCCTACTTTAGCATCTGGATATTTTTCTATAAACTGTACAATCTCTTCTAATGAATCCATAGTATCACAAAAAAGAACCTCATCATCTTCTATGAGAGCAACCCCAGATAAGTGATTGGCACTCCAAGCTAAATCAATCCCAATAAAATACACTATTTCTTTTCTAATAATAATTTTGTTTGTTTATGACGATAATCAAACATGTTTTGTATATCTTTTTTTATCAAAGGTGCAATTATTTTTCCAAAAATTCCCAAAAGTGCAGTTTATAAAAATTGATTTTGTGATGGTTTCCATAAGTTCTCTTTTTTATCCCTTCTATGTATTTATTATTCTATTATAATTGAATTAAAACTAGTATATTAAATATAAAGTTTATTGTTTTTCCCATTTTTACTTTAAGGCTCTAATCTATGAATATCCCAACTTCCATTTTCTTCTAAAGAGTATTCAAATCTATCATGCAGTCTATCTTGTCCACCTTGCCAAAACTCAAAAAGTGTAGGTTTAATAATATATCCACCCCATTTCTCTGGGAAAGGTATCTCCCCTTTAACAAACTTTTTTCTAATCTGGTCAAACTTTTGCTCTAATATACTTCTTGAAGTTACAACTTCACTTTGATGTGATACCCAAGCCCCTATTTGACTTCCCCTTGGACGACTTAAAAAATATTTAAGTGATTCAGTTTTACTTATCTCCTGAATAGTTCCCTCAATTCGTAGTTGCCTTTCAAGTCCTAACCATGCAAAATGTGCTGCTACAAAACTATTTTGTTCTATTTGCTGTGATTTTTTACTTCTATAATTTGAGAAAAATACAAATCCACTCTCATCATATCTTTTAAGTAATACTGTTCTTTGAGACGGTTTAAGATCAACTCCAACAGTTGCTAGTGTAAAAGCATTTGGTTCTATTAGTTTTGCTTCAACTGATTGATTAAACCATAGTTCAAATTGCTCATATGGATTTTCAAGCATATCTTTTTTGTGAAGCCCTTTTGTTGTATATTCTTGTCTCATAGTTGCTAAATCTACCATAATACTTCCTAAGAGATTTTTTTATTTATTATAATCTTTATATATCATTTTTGTATCTGTAAAATGTCAGTTAAACTTTTATAAAACATTCATTTATAAGTCTACTAATTCTTGAGGGGATTTAATAATAAAATCAGCACCACTTTTCTCTAACTCTTTCACAGTTCTAAATCCCCAAGAAACTCCAACTGCTATCATATTTGCATTTTTTGCTGTTTTCATATCTGTTGAAGTATCTCCTACAAAATATATCTCTTGTGTTTCTATTTGAAATTTTTTTGCTATGTCCAAAGCCGCAGTTGGATCTGGCTTTTTTTCTACACTCTCTTTTTGACCAGCAACCACAACAAAGGGGATATCTGGTAACAGTTTTTCCACATAAAGTTTTGTAAACTTGTCTGGTTTATTTGATAAAACAGCAAGAGGTATTTTTTGTGACACTAATTGATTTAAAAGTGCTTTTATACCCGCATAAGGTTTTGTATTTGTATGTAAGTTTTGTTCATAAAACTCTATAAACAGATCCAAAGCCTCATCAAGATAATTCTTTGATATATATCTAGGCATCGCATTTTCTATCAATACTCTAGCTCCATCACCTACAAAATGTTTATATTGTTCTAAAGAGTGTGTAGGGCAATTAAGCTGCCTAAGAACTTTATTTGCATTGATTGCTATATCTTCAAGAGAATCTATAAGTGTTCCATCTAGATCAAATATTACTGCTTTTTTCATAAAAGAACTCCTTTAGAAGTTATAAAGAGATTGTAGCTTGATTTTTAGGAATTTGTCAATGGTGCAGATGATGAGATTTGAACTCACACGCCGTTAAGCACGAGCCCCTCAAGCCCGCGTGTCTACCATTCCACCACATCTGCATTTTTAGAAATCGAATTATAGCAGAAAATTGCTGTTTAAATCTTAAACTCTAACTCAATCTCTTTTGCTTTTTCTAATCCTATCATTGTAAGGCTATCTTCAGTGATAAAATTTTCACTTTTAAGATATTTAAGATACTTTTTTCCAACTTTTTTTGTAAATACTCTACTCTCTTCCATCACTCCAACTATATCACTAAAGTTTTCATCCTCTCGCTTTTTGAACAGTGCCAAAAGCAAAACCCTTATCTCTATATTTTCCATATTTAAATCTAAACTCATAAAAATACCCTTTTGTAATAATATGCAACACCTATAAATACTGTACCTAATAATATTGTAATTATATCTAATGTAACTATTGAGGCCATTAATCCTATAAAAAATGTAGTTGCAACTGTTGAGAGCATAAATATCATCTCGTTGTATGCTAATACTCTTCCAAGATATTTTCTCTCCACCTCTTCTTGTAGCATAGTATAAGTATATGACCAAATAGTTGTAGTAGTTAGTCCCACTAAAAACATCCCAATTAATCCTAAATAAAAATTGTCTTGCAAAAATGCCCATAGTATGATAGCTCCACCTTGGGCTAAAAACATATAAAACATTCTTTCTTTTGTTATCCAACTACTTAGAAATAATGGTCCAACCATCAAAGCTAATGCTCTCATACCATTTGTAAATCCAATAGCAAGAGGTACTGCTATGATATATTTATAAGACTGATCAGCTAGTAGTGTTACAATAGTATCAAATATAGTAAAACCAACAGTTGAGTGTAAAAACATATAATGAAAAAGATATTTGTTGTTTTTGAGATATTCAAACCCATCTTTGATAGTTTGAAACATACTATTGGTAATTTTTTCTACCTCTATACTAAACTCTATTTGTGACAAAATGGCAATCGCTATTAAAAATAAAGCTCCATCAATAATAAATGATGTTTTCACACCAAGTAAACTTACTACAACTCCACCTAATGCCATACCTGCTGTAAAAGTTATAGACCATACCATTGAGTGTATCTCATTTGCTTTTATAAGTGCTTCACCACTTAATAGTTTTGGTAAAACAGTCATCACTGTTGTAAAGAATATAGAGGCACTTCCCATCCGTATAAAAAGAAATAACATCAAAAGCCATACATCTTCTATACTATTAATCAACAAAAATGCTATGGTCATACTCATCTCTGTAATAAGAAGTATCAACATAAGTTTTTTTACCGCTATTCTATCTACAATTGAGCCATTAAACGGAGAAAGAATAACCCCTGGGAGAAAATGAAAAGCTGTTACTGTTGCAATTATTAAAGCACTTGCATCAAATTGTACAAGCATAGTATATATAGCTACATTTGAAAACCAAGCACCAAAATATGCTATAAATTGAACATAGGTAAGATGTCGTACAGGCTTATTTAGCCTTAAAAGCTCAAGATGTGTCAAGTTAGATTATTTAAATTCTATTTTTACAAGTTTTGAAAATTTTTCTGGACTTGGAATAATTATCTCACATTTATATGATGAGATATGTTTACTATCAGCTACATCATAAAGTTTTTCGATTTTTAAATCTGATTTTTTATCATCAAGATATATCTCTTTATCCTGTATTGTTGCAGCATCATCTATAGGGATAAATATCTCAACTTTTCCTTTTGATAAATCCATAGCCGTATACAAAAGTGTTCCTGGAGTTACATAATCCCCAACTTCTACTGATACATCATAAATATAGCTATTTTTTTCACTTAAATTTTTGTTTTTAATTGTATCTTTTAGTGTTGCAATTTTTGTTTTTAGGTCATTTATTGTTGAAGCAGTATTTAGTATCACTATTTTTTGATTATCTCTATCAAACTGTGATTTTGAAGATACCCTTTTAAAACTTTCCAAAGTATTATCTTGAAGTTTTAATACCTGTTGCATATTCCCTAATTTCTCTTGTGATTGTTCTAATTCAATCAAATCAACACTATCATCAAGTTTTACAACCATTGCATTTTGTGCTATTTTTGATTCTAATGCACTATTAGCATATATCACTTTCCCACTTACACTTGATTTTACAGTATAGCTATTAATCGGCTCTACTTTTGCAAAATAAGTTGTAGCAAAACTAATTGAACTTAACAACAATAAACCACTTACAATTTTTTTCATCTTTTCTATCCTAAATATTATTCTATTTTTTCTAAACGAAATATATCATCATTAATCTTTATATTTAGTTTAATTTTACTATTATTTTCATCTGTGAATATACCTTTATAGGTTGTTTCATTGTATTTGAATATTATACTGTTATAGTTTAACAAATTATTACTATAATCAAATATAACATTAATCTGTGATTCATAATAATAGTTAAAAAAGCTATCTAAATCACTTTTTGAAATCCTAAAGTAAACCTCTTTAGATACAAAATTATCAATATGATAAATATCTTCAACCCCTAATTTTGCTAAAAATGAATCACTATTTTCATCATACTTTATACTTTGAAATTTTGGTTTTCCATAAATTACTTTAAAAGCTTTATTAATACTTCTTTGTATAATAGGCTCTAGATTTTTTGAATCTTCATAAAATTTTTTAAGATTTTTAAGCTTACCATTATAAAAAGCCACCTGACCTTGGTATTTTTCATCTATCTTTTTTTGCTCATCTACCCTACTTTCTTTTACAGCTTTTAATCTTTGAATATAGTTAAAATACTGCTCATATTTTATAGGCTCTAAATTTGCATCATCATCTTGTAACTTTTCTTTTTGAGGTAAAATTGGTTTTAGATTTTCTAACTCTTCATTTACAAAATAATTCACCATAACATTGATTTTTTCATCCACTGGTAAACTCTTATAAGGATTCACCATAGCTAAGGAATAAGAACTCAATAGTAAGATGAAAAAAATAAATTTTGCTATCATTTTAAATCTCTTACACATCGTACAGTATATTTATTATCTCTTGTACTAAAATTTACAATACCAGTTTTAAAATCCACATACCAAAATTGATTAGCGTTAAGATAATAAGGACTCTTTGACCAATATTTTGTAGCAGTGGTATATTTAAACTCTTTCTTTACTGCTATATCTTTACTGGTAACATCAATAATAGTTTGAAGTTCTTCAATAGTTGCCATTTTCCAATCTATATAACCATTTAATATTAGATTTTCACAATATGTTTTAGCCATAGTTATATCTTCAAGATATTGTGTTGATTCAAGATTATCTTGCCACATTATATTTGCTGTTTTATCTATAACTATATTTAAGCTTTTTTCAAAGTCATTTGCAAATATTGAGATACTAACCATAAAAAATACAATAAAAGTTTTCATCAATACTCACCAGCTTTTTTTGATATCTCTCGTACACATCGTATATTGTACCTTTGCATATCTGATGTAAAGTTTGTAGTTCCATCTTTGAAATCCACATACCAATTATTATCTTCAGCCATCAAACTTTTTGAACCACTCCAATATTTATTTGGGATAACATATTTTATCTTTTGACTTGTTGCTGGATTATGTTTTTGGTAATCAATCAAATTTAAAAGTTCATCATAAGAGGGAACTCTCCAATCTTTTCTATTGGCTAAAATCAAATCTCTACAATATATTTTATACTCTAATATATTAAATTGTTTTGATATAGTAATAAGATTATCTTGCCACATAAGTGTACCATCTACAAAAGTACTATCTGAATATTTTTCTATTTTTATTTGTTTAATCTTCTCTAAATACTCTTTATATGCTTCCACTTTTTGAGGATACTTTTCATCTACATATTTTTTAATAACTATTGCAACTTCATCTTTTGTAATATTAGTTTGAATAGCACTTCCCCACTCAAACTCTTGTGCAAAACTATTTGTTATAAACAACAATAAAATTACTAAAATTTTGTATCTAATCGTATACCCTTTTTAACTAAACTATTTAAAATATCTATTATCTGTTTTTTTACACTCTTAAATTGTTCATTATCTAGCTTTGTTTCAAGAGTAAATATCATTTTATCTAAATCTTCATCAATTTTTATAAAAACCACCATAGTTTTTAATAACTCATTTTGTGTTTTAGCTTTTTTTACTATTTTTATAAGTGGAATATCCTCTTGTTTTTTTGTTTGTTTTTTTAACATAACAATAACTACAACACCTATAACACCAACCATCAGTCCTAAAAGAAAATAGAGGACTTTTTCATTGTTGGATAATTGTACATTTTGGATTTGAGGTGTTGTTTTAGTAGTTTGAATATCATCATTAGCCACTTCAAGTTGTGTTACTTTTTTCTCTACTGCTTCCACTTTTATATCAAAACTTTTTGTTTTGATTGTTTTAATTAATTTTGTCTCTTTATCAAAATACTTTAAACTAATTTCAGGAATTGTGAAAGCTTTTGTAGGAACTATTGAGAAAGCTTTTGTATATACTCCCCCGTAAATATTATTTTGAATATCATATTTTTTTTCAGAAGGATTTTCATACACAGTTGCATTTGGAATATTTAATTTTACCTCATCGATATCATCAACATTTCCACGACCATTTATAGTTATTTTATAAGATACAGCTTCCCCCTCTTTTACACTATTTTTATCAATTGTAGCATCTATAGAAAAATCACCTATTAGTTTTACATTTTGTGGTATTGGTTTCACATCTAGTTCAATTTTATTTGAATACACTTTTGTTCTTTTAGTTGGTGCTGTTACAAAAAAACCGGTGTTGTATCTATTTTGAGTAGTAACTGCTTCAATTTTTAAAGGTCCTATTTCTAGCTTTCCACTTTTTTGTGGGAAGAGGATATATTCTAACTTTTGAAAGGTATATTGATTATCTATTGGTAGATTTTCATTTGATTTTAACTCTTTAACCCAAAAACTTTCAAACTTGGGCTTTTCAAACTCTAATCCAATAATATTAAGATCTTTTTTATATTTAAATAAAAGAGTTAAATGGATACTTTCCCCTACATAAACCTCTTTTTTATCTACTTGTATAGTTAAGTCATAATCAGCTGAGACTGTTTTTTCCACTTTTTGCATACTTATTTTTTGTGGTTGTGTTTTTTCTATTTTTCCATTCACTGTTATTTTAAAAGAAGGTATTGTTATA
>Ga0209345_10004741_pt1 | contig 12961 bp, 11 predicted proteins | sample Cruoilmetagenom7_FD_187294 | JGI IMG/M metagenome (GOLD analysis project Ga0209345, IMG submission 187294) | Oil polluted marine microbial communities from Coal Oil Point, Santa Barbara, California, USA - Sample 7 (SPAdes) (version 2) | ecosystem: Environmental > Aquatic > Marine > Oil seeps ...
ATCAGGTTTATGTCTTGATTGAGCTAACTCATCAACTTTGTCTAGATTGTATAAATTATCAGAAGTACTTCTAAACTGAACACTTCCATTGTTATAAACTGCAAACATTTAAAACTTTTACCTTTTTTTTGCTAGTGCAATAAAGCCTAAAACTACAGCAACTATCACAATCCCTAAAAATACTATTAATCCTATATTTTCCATTATTTACCCCTTATTTATAGTTATAATGATTCTATAAAGAAAGTGTCAATTTTACAAGGTGATATATCTTGACACTTTCTTGACAAAATAGTTTAAGAGGTGTAGCGTATTAGAATTTTATTGAAAATATATTATAAGAATCTTCATAAGTATAGTGAAGTTTTAACTTGTGTATTTGAAGAATCTTATTAACAATATTTAAACCTAATCCATGCCCTTGTTGTTGATTTGGTTCTCGCGTAAATGGTTGTAAATAATAAACTAAATCATTTGAAAGTTTGTTTCCATAGTTTTGAATATACAGTGTGTTATTTGCAGTTTTTATATGTATAGGAAGTTTTGTACTATATTTTATAGCATTATCTATAAGATTTTTAATTGCCATATTGAGGTAATAAATATCCCCTTTTATTTCAAAATCATCAACTATATCAACAAGTATATTAGATTCATCATCAATGGAAAGTTTTTCTAAAGATTCTAAAATCAAAGTTGTGATTTTAAAGAAGGAACTTTCTAAAGAGATGAAATTGAGTCTATCTCTTTGTAAAAGTTTACTTGTAAGTTTTTCAATATCACAAAAAACATCATTAATATTTTGGATTGTATTATTGTTCTTTTCCTCTTTTATTTTCTCAATTAAAAACTTCCCTTTAGTAATAGGTGTTTTGAGCTCATGGCTAATATTTCGAAGTAGTTCTTCTCTTGATTGTATAATTTGATCTTTATGTTTAAGATATTGATTGAAATTAGCAGTTATCACATTTAATTCATTATTTTTACCAATATCAAGTTGTATAGTATGTTCATTGTTGTTTAATAACTGTAAAATTCCATCATTGAGTTTAGATAGCATAGTTTGAATATCATGAATTACTTTAGAGGATATGATAAAAGAGAGTAAAAATGCTACTAATAATAATATTACTAACTCAACTTTAATGGTACTGATAAAATTGTTTTTTAGTTTTTCTGTTTCATCAAGTTTTTGTTGCAAAAGATCTATTTTTTCAATAATTAAAAAACTTGTTGCTTCTCTAAGTGGTTTAAATTGAATATTAAATTGTTCAATATCATTTTTTTCTAGTTTTCGTTTGATAAGTTTTTCTATTTTTTTAAAATGGCTAAATATGAGTTGTGTACGCTCTTTTTCAATAGGAGTTTCTTTATCTTTTAAAAGGGGATTTTCCAATAAGTAGATATTTTTAAATAGTTCATTGAGTCTATTTTGTTTTTGAACTATAACCTCATTGTTTCTCTTATCTATAAATATATCTAATGCAATCCAAGAAAGGGCATTTTTATACTCTTTGAGTTTTTCCACTTTTCGTATCTGCTCAAATCTATGGTTTTGTTCTAAATAGATAGTATTGAGATGCAACATGGTATAAAAGAAAATACCAATTATAAATACTATAATAATTAATATAAGTGAAAATGAGGTAAAAAGTTTTTTTCTAATTGTCATTTATAAATTTATACCCAATTCCCCAAACGGATTTTATATAGATGGGTTCTTTTGAATCATCATCAATTTTAAAACGAATATTACTAATATGCATGTCAATTGTTCTATTTTTTGTATCATTTTTTAATGAGGTGAGTTTTGCAATATTTTCTCTTGAGATAATTTTGTTGATATTTTTTATTAATAATAAAAATATCTCCATCTCAATTTTTGTAAACTCTATCTCTTGATCTTTTAAAAATACTTGTTCCTTTTCTATGTCTATTAAAAGTTTATTTATCTTTATTTTTTCGGTATTATAATTTCTTTTTAAAATAGCTTCAATTCTTAATATCAGTTCTCTTGGTTCGTATGGTTTAGAAAGATAATCATCAGCACCCAGTTCAAAACCATAAATTTTATTACCAATATCATCTCTCGCTGTTGATATAATGATTGGAATATTTTTTATTTTTTTTAGACTTTTAAAGAGATCAAATCCATCCATTTGTGGCAACCCTAAATCCAATACAACAAGAGAATATTGATTGTAATTAAGAGTATATTCTTTTAATGCATCAATAGGATGTGAAAAAATTTCACAACAAAAATTGTAGTCGTGGAGATATTCACTTATTAACTTTTGTAAATCAGTATCATCTTCAATAAGTAAGATTTTTTTATGATGCAATTATATCTCCTAAATATTCTTTTAGACAAATCATATCATATTTAATTGAGAAAAAAATTTAAAGTAAAAAGTAATATAATCAAGATTAAGTTATAATCAAAAAAAATTATTTAGGTAACAATATGAGAGTAATAGAAATCTTTAAAGAGATAACAAAAATTCCCCGATGTAGTGGTACTTTTGAACCATTTATAAACTATATAAAAGAGTTTGCAACAAAAAATAACTATATATGTAAAGTGGATAGTGCAAACAATATATTATGTTATAAAGAGAATACAAAAATAGAATTATGTTTACAATCACACTATGATATGGTGTGTTTAGAAGATGGAAAAATACCAACTATTATAGAAGAAGATGGTTATTTAAAAGCAAAAGATTCTACACTTGGAGCTGACAATGGAATAGGGTGTGCTTATATGTTAGCTTTGATGGAAGAGGGGGAAAGTGTAGAGCTACTTTTCACAAGTGATGAAGAGGTTGGACTAATAGGGGCAAACAATATAGAATTTGAACTTCAATCATCAAAAATGTTAAATCTTGATAGTGAAGCGCAAGGTGAAATTTGTATAGGATGTGCTGGTGGAATTGATATATTTGGGATAAATAACAAAGGTGAATATCTAAAAAACAAAGACCATAAAAAGCTTTATGAGATAACAATTGATAATCTTGATGGTGGACATAGTGGAGTTGATATAGACAAAAATATCCCAAATGCTTTGAAACTTATGACAAAAACTATTAAAGAGTGTGATGCTGATTTACTTGATATTAGTGGAGGTGAACGGATAAACTCTATCCCAAAATCAGCATCAGCTATTATCGTATCTCATAAACAACCACAGCCTACACATCCTAATATGAAAATAATAGAAGTGGATACAAATACGCAACATTATAAAAAATTAGATGAGGGTATAATTAACTTTTTGTATACATTTTCAAATGGTGTTAGAGGATACGATAAAGAGTTAGGGGTAGTACTGAGTTCTATTAATTTAGCAATCATAGAAAACTCAATTGAGGGATTAAAAATTAGTTTAAGTGGTAGAAGTATGGATAATGATGAGTTAAAAATTGTAGCTGCTGAAACAATTGAAGCGTTAAAAATATTTGGGTTTGAAGTGACTACAAATGGAAAATACCCAGCTTGGAAGCCAACTCATAGTGACTTTACAGCTGAAGTTTTAAAAGTGTATAAAGAGGTTATTCCAGAAGCTACACTTAATGCAATTCATGCAGGATTAGAGTGTGCTATATTTAAAGCAAAATATCCAAATATTGATGTATGTTCTGTTGGACCTAATATCTACTTTCCACACTCACACAGAGAGGAGTGTGAAATTAGTTCAGTGATAAAATTATATGATGTTGTACAAAAGGTAGTTAAAAACTTTTAAAAAGTTTCGTGTCTGTTAGTATATTGTAAAGTAAGTTCAATACCTTTTTGAAATTTCTCTTGATCAAAAGGTTTAACTATCCAAGATGTAGCACCAGCTTCTCTCCCTTTTTGTTTCATATCATTACCTCGTTCTGTTGTTAGAACCATAATAGGGGTACTCATATAATCAAATTTATCTCTAATTCGTCTAATAAGTTCAAAACCGTCCATTCGTGGCATATTGATATCTACAATAAAAAACTCAAACTCCTCTTCAGCTGCTTCAATTTTTTCTAGTGCATCAATCCCATCTTCTGCTGTTTCAAAATCATTATATCCTGCTGAATATAGTGTTTGTGATACTAAGTCTCTAATTGTCGATGAATCATCTACTGCTAATATTTTCATGAATCTCCTTAATATAATAATAATTATTTCTTGATATTATTTCTTCCATTTTGCTTTGCTTTGTATAGCTTTGTATCAGCTAAATGGATATATTCTTCCAATAAGTGCTTATTATAACTATCTTTAGCTTCAATTTCAATCATACCTATACTTACAGTTGTATTAATATTATTATTTTCAAAAGAGAGAGTAAAATTCTCGAAACTTTTTCGAATTTTTTCTAAAACATTATAGGCATCTTTAGTAGTTATTGCGGGTAAGATTAATACAAATTCTTCCCCACCATATCGAATAATAATATCTGAATTTCTAATATGAGATTTAACAATAATAACAAATTCTTGTAACACTTTATCTCCAGCAATATGTCCATAGTTATCATTGATTTTTTTAAAATAATCTAAATCAAACATTGCTACTACAAATTTTGATGAGGTTGCTAATGAAATCTCATATTGATTTTGAAATATTTGTTCTAATACTTGTCTCCCTAATGCACCAGTTAATGTGTCTTTAGCAGCTTTTTGATTGACAATTGTATTATCTATGAGAGCAAGTTCTGTACCTATAGAAAGTGATAAAAGTTCGCATTTTTCAAGATATGTTAACAATATATCATAGTCATAATTATGATCATTAAGTGTTAAAATATGTTTAATTTGTGATGATATATAATGAATCTGAGAATGAACCTTTTCTAACTCTTTAAGTTTTGAATTATTTTTAATAATATTTGATCCATCTTGTGCTAACCATTTTCCAAAATTGCACAATGTTTTGTCTGTTTGAGGAAAAGAATTTATATTGGTATCTTTAATGTTTTGTGCAAGATTGATAAGCCATTTTATATGCTCTACATAGTGTTCAACAACATAATGTTCAAGCATGTCGTGTATGCTTGAGAGTCTAATATTACATATAGATATTAAATTTGTCGTATAAATATTAAGGTACTCTTTTGCAACTTTATTTTGTGATACAGCAGAAAGTTTATATAAGGCAATAGTTTCAATTTTTTTATCATAGTTGATAAAAAGTTCAATAAGAATACTTTGTAAATGGTTTAATTCATTTAATAATACAACATATGGAATCTCCATTTGAATATAAAGGCGGGTTAATTTAACAAGTGAAGTAAGAAGCTTTTTTAAATTACCATTGCATAAGTTATTTAAAAATATTTGATAATTATATTTGATATCAGAGGTGTTTGCACTCTTTATAGTTTGAGAAAGAAGGTTTCTTTCTAAAAATTCATCGGTAATAAAACTTTGTTTAGATTTTAAAAAACTTATAGTTTCTGGGGAAAAATACTCTACTTTTGTTAACATTGATTATCCCTTCAGATTGGCTTCTTTTTCAACCTCTTCAAGAAACTTTTGAAGAAGTTGATCCGTTGGAAGTTTCTCTATCACTTCACCTTTTTTAATAATAAGACCACTTCCTTTTCCATATGCTATTGCCACATCTGCACTTTTAGCTTCACCAATTGCATTTACAACACAGCCCATTACAGATACATTTAGAGGAGTTTTTATATGTTTTGTTGCCTCTTCTACCTCTTTTACTGCACTTACTAAATCAGCTTCAATTCTTCCACAAGTTGGGCAAGAGATGATATTTAAACCCTCTTTTGCAATTCCTGCATCTTTTAAAATTGCTCTACCAACCTCTATCTCTTTTTCTAGCTCACCTGTCATAGATACTCTTAATGTATCTCCAATCCCATCAAGAAGTAAAGCCCCCAGCGCAATAGAAGATTTAATTGTACTGTGAAACTCTGTACCAGCTTCAGTTACACCTAGATGAAATGGATAGTGATTTAAAGGTCGTAACATCCTATATGCTTCAACAGTCCTTTGTACATCACTAGCTTTTAGAGAGATTTTTATATCAGTAAAGTCCAAATCCTCAAGAAATTTTATATTATAAATTGCAGATTCAACCATACCTTTGGCTGTTTGACCATATTTGTCCTCAAATTGTGCTTCAAGTGAGCCACAATTTACACCAATACGAACTGGTATTTTTCTATCTTTACAAGCTTTTACAATCTCTTTTATACGAGATTGTTCACCAATATTTCCAGGATTGAAACGGATACAGTCAACCACTTTAGCAGCTTCTAAGGCAAGTTTATAATTAAAATGTATATCGGCAACTATAGGTAAACTAGTTTGTTCTTTTATAGCTTTTAAAGCAAGTGCCGCTTCCATATCAGGAACCGCTAGACGCACTATATCAGCTCCTGCAAAATGAAGTTGTCTAATTTGCTCAACAGTTGCTTCAATATCACTTGTTTTTGTATATGTCATGGATTGTACACTTATTGGTGCATCCCCACCAACAGCTACATCTCCAACAAATAATTTTTTTGTAAGGTATCTTTTTATCATTTGGCAATTCTATCTAATTATTATTAAAAAAGCTATATTGAAAAATTGTTAAAATTTTTTGTAACTAAATTGTTATTTTTAGATTCTCTTAGTTGTTTTTGGATATAATCTTGAAAATTTAGGGTAACTAACTAGGAAAGTTTTGGAAAATATTAATCTATTTGATCTCATTGTTTTATCGTTGATAGTAATTCTTGGTCTTAAGGGACTTTTTAGAGGTCTAACAAAAGAGTTATTTGGACTTATCGGTATTGTAGGTGGGGTTTTTATCGCTTCAAGACTAGCGAAAAATGTTGGCGAGATTGCAAATAGTATAATCCCTGTTGATAATGAAAGTACAATTCTTCTTATAGGTTTTATCATTACATTAATACTATTTTGGATAATTGCCTATGTGTTAGGTGTTGTTTTAGAGAAAGTATTCAGTGCAAGTGGATTGGGTGTTTTTGATAGGCTTTTAGGTTTTGTTTTTGGTGCAGGAAAGATATTTTTACTATTTGCAATTATAGCTTATGCGTTATCAAATGTAAAAATGATAAATGATAATTTACAACCAAAATTAAAAGATAGTATGGTATTTCCAATGTTAGTAGAGACAGGGAGTTATATTATTAAACTCGACACCTCAAATATGCAACAAGAGGTATCAAAAAAATTTGAAAGTGCTGTGAAATCGGCAAAAGACTCTTTAGAAGAATTATCAAAAGAGGAATTAGCTAAGCGAGCTGAAGAGCTAAAAAAACAACTGCAGGAAACAACAAATGCAAAATGATAAAACTGTTTTAGAAGATTTAAAAGTTGTTTTAAAAGATAAAGGTATGAAGTATACCGAGCAAAGAGCTGTTATACTTCAAATACTTTTAAACATAGATGACCATCTTAATGCTGAAGAGGTTCACCGAATCGTAAAAGAAAAATATCCAGAACAAAATATAGGGATTGCTACAGTTTATAGAACATTGAATTTTTTAGAAGATGTAAATCTTATCTCATCAATCTCTTTTGGTAAAGATGGGAAAAAATATGAAGGAAATGTAACAAAAGAACATCATGACCATATTATTTGTACTTCATGTGGAAAGATTGTCGAGTTTTTTGATGAAGATATAGAGAAAAGACAAGAAGATATAGCCAATAAAAATGGTTTTAAAATTACAGATCATACGATGCAAATATTTGGTATTTGTCAAAAATGTCAAGAAAATTAATATTGAATAAGGAAAGTTAAAAATTGTTTGAAAATAAATACATACAACAAAGAATAGAAAAAGCAAATGTTTTAAGAGAAGCTGGATTTAATCCATATTGTAATCAATCAAAGCGAAACACTACAATAGAAAAATATATAAATGTAAATAGTGATATAGAGCACAAAGATGATAAAAGAGATGAAAATAGAATCTATACGGTTGCAGGAAGAATTAAGTTTTTTAGACTTATGGGGAAAGCTACTTTTCTTAAAATAGAAGATGAAAGTGGTATGCTTCAAGTGTATGTAACAAGGGATAATCTTCCAGAAGGTTTTTACAATGAGATATTTAAAAAAACTATCGAAGTTGGAGATATTGTTGAAGTTACTGGTTTCCCATTTGTTACAGGGAAAGGGGAACTTTCACTTCATGTAAATGGCTTTAAAATATTAACAAAAGCCATCTCTCCACTTCCAGAAAAATATCATGGAATCCAAGATAAAGAGTTAAGATATAGACAAAGATATCTTGATCTTATTATGAATAGTGAAGTGAAAAAAACATTTCATATTAGAAGTAAAGTGATAAGTCTTACAAGAAGATTTTTTGAAGATAAAGGATTTTTAGAAGTTGAAACTCCTATGATGCATCCAATTGCAGGTGGAGCAAATGCAAAACCTTTTACAACACACCACAATGCACTTGGTGTTGATAGATTTTTAAGAATTGCACCGGAGTTATATTTAAAAAGATTGATTGTTGGTGGTTTTGAAGCAGTATTTGAAATAAACAGAAACTTTAGAAATGAAGGTATGGATGCTACACACAATCCTGAGTTTACATCGATAGAGTTTTATTGGGCATATAAAACTTACAAAGATTTAATAGCCATTACGAAAGAGTATTTTGAGTATCTATTTGATCACTTAAATTTACCTACAATTTTACCTTATGGTGAGCTTGAAGTAGATTTTTCAAAATTTAGTGAGATTCCACTTATTGCTTCATTAACTGAGATTGGTGAAGTCCCAGCTGATGTTGCAGTTGATAAAGAAAAAGCGATAGCATATCTAAAAAAAGACAATGTAGATGTAAATGAATCTATGAATTTAGGGCAACTTCAAGGTGAAATGTTTGATGAGTATGTTGAAGATAAACTTATCAATCCAACATTTATAACAGAATATCCAGTAGAGATATCTCCACTTGCTAGAAGAAGTGATGAAAATACACATCTTACAGATAGATTTGAATTGTTTATTGCAGGTAGAGAGATTGCAAATGCATTTAGTGAGTTAAATGATCCACTTGATCAATTAGAGCGATTTGAGGGGCAAATGGATGCAAAAGATAGTGGTGATGATGAAGCTCATGAGATGGATGCGGATTTTGTAAATGCATTATCTTACGGTATGGCTCCAACAGCAGGACAAGGGATAGGGATAGATAGACTTGTAATGATGCTTACAAATCAACATAGTATTAGAGATGTATTGTTATTTCCAGCTATGAAACCTGTAGCTGCTGAGATAGACTTACATAGTGATATTGAAGAAGAAAATAAATAATTAAATAAAAGGAAATAATATGAGTAAAAATACAGAATTCTTAAGTAGTAATAATTTAGCAACTGCAGATGCAGAAGTTTTTGGAATGATTGAAAATGAGTTAGAGAGACAAACAAATCATCTTGAGATGATTGCATCGGAGAACTTTACATCGCCAGCAGTTATGGAAGCTATGGGTTCAGTTTTTACAAATAAGTATGCAGAAGGTTATCCGTATAAAAGATATTATGGTGGGTGTGAATTTGCAGACCAAGTTGAGCAATTAGCAATAGATAGAGCTTGTGAAATTTTTGGATGTAAATATGCGAATGTACAACCACACTCAGGAAGTCAAGCAAATGGTGCAGTGTATGCAGCACTTTTAAAAGCTGGGGATAAAATTTTAGGGATGGATTTAAGTCATGGTGGACATTTAACTCATGGATCTAAACCAAGTTTTTCTGGTAAAAATTATAGTGCATTTTACTATGGTGTTGAGCTTGACGGACGAATCAATTATGATAGAGTTATGGATATAGCAAAAATTACTCAACCAAAAATAATCGTTTGTGGAGCCAGTGCATATGCAAGAGAGATTGATTTTGAAAAATTTAGAGAGATAGCGGATGCTGTTGGGGCTTTACTTTTTGCAGATATTGCACACATTGCTGGACTTGTTGCAGCGGGTGAACATATGTCTCCATTCCCTTATGCAGATATTGTTACAACAACTACACACAAAACATTAAGAGGACCTAGAGGTGGTATGATTATGTGTAATGATGAAGATATTGCTAAAAAAATTAATAGTGCAATTTTTCCAGGATTACAAGGTGGACCACTTGTACATGTAATAGCTGCAAAAGCTGTTGCATTTAAAGAGATTTTAGATCCATCATGGAAAGAGTATGCAAAACAAGTAAAAGCTAATGCAAAAGTATTAGGTGAAGTATTAGTAAAAAGAGGGTATGATTTAGTAAGTGATGGTACAGATAATCATCTTGTACTTGTAAGCTTTTTAAATAAAGATTTTTCTGGTAAAGATGCAGATGCAGCACTTGGAAATGCAGGTATCACTGTAAATAAAAATACAGTTCCAGGTGAAACAAGAAGTCCATTTGTAACTTCAGGTATCAGAATAGGAAGTCCTGCTTTAACTGCACGAGGGATGAAAGAGAAAGAGTTTGATTTAATTGCAAATAAAATTGCTGATGTTTTAGATGATATTGAAAATATTCAATTACAACAAACAGTAAAAAAAGAGTTAGAAGAGTTAGCAAAAAACTTTGTGGTTTATACACAATCAACTTATTAATATTGTGAAGTATTAGTAGTAATAATAAGGGGAATATGATGGAAGTAGATGGAAAAGAATTTTTAAGAAATGTTGGTCTTGAACAAGATAAAGAGAGACTAATGCAAGAACAAAGAAAGCTTGAAGCATTAAAAAGAGAATCTGTAATGAAAGAGAAACAATTTAGTGCTCCTACAGAAGACTCTGCTTATGTAAATCTATCTGCGGATAAAAACCCTTATAAAGAAGAGGAAAATGTTATAGAAGATTTAATGTTAGAAACTGAAAATCCTGAAAAAAATAAAAAAAGATATATTCTTTTAGGTATTGGTTTGATTTTAGTTTTTATTATAACAATTTTAGTAATAAGACTTGTATCAAATAATGATACAAAAGAGAAAATGGAAAATCTTAATCCAGAAACAACTGAACTTGCCACTGATAAAATACTCAATAAAATTGATACAAATGAAGAGTATCAAAAAGTGATTGACGAAAAAGCAACAATGCAAGAGATGCAAAAACTTGATCAATCAAAACAAAACAATTTAAATGAGATAGTAATACCAAATGAAACAGCTCAAGACACCCCTTTAGTTATTGATAAACCAAAACCAATACAAAAACCTCAAAGAGATCTTTTTGGACTTACAAAAGAGGAAGCTGCTCAAAAACAAGAAACTGTTGAAGCTGTAACACCACAACCAAAACCACCTGTTGTGAAAAAAGAGGTGGTAAAACCAGTGATAAAAGAAAAAGTTGTAAAACCTGTAGCTGTAAAGCCTCCAGTTGTATCAACAACAAAAACAGCAAATGTAGCTGGATATTATATTCAAATAGGTGCTTTTACAAAAGAGCCTGCTGCAACCTTATTGAATAGTATTGAAAAGAAAGGTTACAACTACAATGTACACCAAATGACAATTAAAGGTACAGTGTATAACAAAGTTTTAATAGGAGCATATCCAACAAGAGAGATAGCTTTAAAAGACTTAGATAATGTTAAAAAAGATTTTAACAATAAAAATGCATATATATTAAAGTTTTAGGGTATAAGGGTATATGAATTTTTATAATAAAACTCTATTTTTAGATCAATTTACACCTGTATCAATATATCAAAAAGTAAAAGAGATTTTCCCCCATGAGATAACTTTTCTTTTTGAATCTGTTGTAAATGGAGATGATGGGAATTTTAGTTATATTTTTGTAGGTGATAGAGAAAGAGTATGGCACAAAGATTCTCAAAGTTTTTATAAAGATGAAGAGGGAAAAGTTAAAGAGATAGATAAAAACCCTTTTGTTTTTCTAAAAGAGTATTATAAAAATATAGATAAAAAATTTTATCATGACAAAGGAAAAGAGCTAGGGATTGGACTCATTGATGGTTTTATAGGAAATATGGGTTATGATATGGTTGCTACTTTTGAACCAACATTACACAAATCTATGGATGGATTAAAAGATGAATTTGGGATTGCAGATTGTGATCTTATTCGTCCTAAGATGGTTTTAGTTTACTCCCATAAAACATCACAACTGACTCTTATAACTTCCATGGAAAGTATGAGTTGTTATATAGAACAGATAGAAAACAAACTGCAACAAAATTTTGAATATACCCCATTGAAAAAAGTAGAACTTTTAGATGAGGGTAGTTTCGCTCACACAAAAGAAGAGTTTTTTGAGATGATTGCAAAATCAAAAGAGATGATACGAAGTGGTGATGTTTTTCAAATACTTATGACCAATCGATATACTAGAAAAGCAAAAGTAGATACTCTTAGTTTTTATAGAGCGTTAAGAAGTAAAAATCCAAGCCCTTATCTTTTTTTACTAGAGTATGAAGATTTTACAATTGCTGGAAGTAGTCCAGAGGTAATGGTGAGACTTACAGATGATAGAATACTTCTTAGACCAATTGCCGGTACTAGAAAAAGAGGGAAAACCGTCTCAAAAGACAATGAGATGGAACAAGAGATGCTCAATGACCCAAAAGAGGTAGCAGAGCATGTTATGTTAATTGACCTTGGAAGAAATGATGTAGGAAGAGTTGCAAAAGTAGGAACTGTACAAGTGACAGATAAAATGAGAGTAGAGCGATACTCTCATGTTATGCATATGGTTTCTGATGTGGAAGCGGACATCGATGAAAAGTATGATATGTTTGATCTCTTTGCAGCTACATTCACTGCAGGTACTATGACAGGTGCTCCAAAAATAAGAGCTATGGAACTTATAGCCCAATTTGAAAAACTCAAAAGAAGTTTTTATAGCGGAAGTGTTGCGTATTTTGGATTTGATGGAAATATGGATAGTGCAATTACTATACGAACAACAATGATAAAAGATGATACAGTTGTATTTCAAGCAGGTGCAGGAGTTGTTGCAGATAGT
>Ga0209345_10004742_pt1 | contig 12961 bp, 10 predicted proteins | sample Cruoilmetagenom7_FD_187294 | JGI IMG/M metagenome (GOLD analysis project Ga0209345, IMG submission 187294) | Oil polluted marine microbial communities from Coal Oil Point, Santa Barbara, California, USA - Sample 7 (SPAdes) (version 2) | ecosystem: Environmental > Aquatic > Marine > Oil seeps ...
AAAAGAGCCACCCGTTGCGTATACGGAATCTTTTTCACGTGGCATATTTACTATAACTAGTTGACAAGAGCCCTCTTGGTACACAATATCTAGAGTACAAGCCCCATTCCATTCGATTTTAAAAGTCTCATAATGAGGGTCTGAATTCGTATGAAAACGATAGCTAAATAGTGAAATGGGCTTACATAACACCAACATGGTTTCATACTTTGTCGTGAAATCATTTTTGAATTTGGGATTTCGAACACTCGTGGATAAATGCATCCAGCATTCGTCTACGGGTTTAATCGTGCCTATACAAGACGAATAATGCTTTAAGGAGGCAGTATCGTGGAATCAAGTATGCTTGATGTTGTTCAGGTGCAAGGCGGCTACCAGGTCCATGTAAATCATGCACGCGACAGCCATCTGACCGACTTTGGCAAATCTGTTATGACAGACCGCTATCTCATGCCAGAAGAAAGTTACCAAGATTTATTTGGACGTGTAGCTTCTGCTTATTCAGATAACGATGCCCATGCGCAACGAATTTATGATTACATGAGCCGCCTTTGGTTCATGCCTTCCACACCGATTTTGTCCAATGGCGGTACATCGCGTGGTTTGCCCATTTCGTGTTTCCTAAACGAAGCCAACGACAGCCTTGGCGGCATCGTTTCCTTATGGAATGAAAATGTCTGGTTGGCAGCAAAAGGCGGCGGGATTGGTTCATATTGGGGTAACCTTCGCTCAATCGGGGAACCTGTTGGCAAAATCGGTAAAACATCTGGTGTAGTCCCTTTCATCCGTGTGATGGATTCCATGACTTTGGCAATTTCCCAAGGCTCACTTCGTCGTGGGTCTGCGGCTGTTTATTTACCTGATCACCATCCAGAAATTGAAGAGTTTATCGAGCTCAGACGCCCAACAGGGGGCGATCCAAACCGCAAAACACCAAACCTTCATCATGGAGTTTTGCTGTCCGATAAGTTCATGCGCGCCGTTGAAAATGATGAAGAATGGAAGCTTTTGTCACCGCACGACGCAACCGTCATGCGCACTGTCAATGCACGTGCAATGTGGATTAGAATCCTAACCGCGCGCATTGAAACGGGTGAACCTTATATCATCTATTCTGATCATGTGAATTCAGCCCTACCAGAACATCACAAGCTTGCTGGACTAACCGTCAAAACATCAAATCTTTGCGCTGAAATCACCCTACCGACAGGCATAGACCATCACGGTGAAGAACGTACAGCCGTGTGTTGCCTCGCATCTGTCAACTTGGCCAATTACGAGTCATGGAAAGACAATCCGCATTTCATCCAAGACATCTTGCGCTTTCTTGATAATGTGTTGGATGATTTCATTGAACGCGCGCCAGATGAAATGGCACGGGCTAAATATTCTGCAATGCGCGAACGCAGTGTCGGGCTTGGCGCCATGGGTTTCCATTCCATGCTGCAAAAAAACAATGTTCCGTTTGAATCAGCCTTGGCAAAGGCATGGAATAGAAACATATTCGCCCATATCCAGAAAAAAGCAGACGAAGCATCTGTTGTTTTGGCAAACGAGCGCGGTTCTTGCCCTGATGCCGAAGAATATGGTTTCAAAACAAGATTTTCTTGCAAGACAGCCATAGCTCCTACGGCATCAATCTCCATCATTTGTGGCGGTGCATCACCCGGGATAGAGCCGGTCGCTGCGAACAGTTACACCCACAAAACATTGTCTGGATCGTTCAATGTGCGGAACCCATACCTTGCCAATGTGCTGGAAAAACATAATCATAATGATGAGGAAACTTGGACCTCTATCACAGTGAATGAAGGATCTGTCCAACATCTAGAGTTCCTCTCTCAAGATGAAAAAGACGTCTTTAAAACCTCGTTCGAGCTGGACCAAATCTGGGTCGTTGACTTAGCAGCAGATCGTGCGCCCTTTATTGATCAAGCACAATCTGTAAACTTGTTTTTAGCAGCAGATGTTCATAAACGAGACCTACACCAGTTACACTATCAAGCTTGGAAACGTGGATTGAAAAGCCTTTATTACTGCCGTTCAAAATCCTTACAGCGTGCAGAAGTGGTCGCAACCAAAGACCATATTCCCGACACGCTACGCGCTTTATTGGATAAAGTTGAAACACCCGACAACCCACGTCTTCCTTTATCCCAAGATGAAGGTGATAAATATGAAGAATGCTTGGCTTGCCAGTAATAGAAAATTCGAGAAGAAAGAATATCTAACATGTCGCTTTTAGACGCCAGCCCCGTTTACAAACCCTTTCGCTATCCTTGGTGCTATGATGCTTGGCTTATCCAACAACAAGTTCATTGGTTGCCAGAAGAAGTCCCGCTCGCCGATGATGTGAAAGATTGGCATAAGAACCTGACTGAGTCTGAGCGTCATCTTTTGACACAAATTTTTCGCTTTTTCACGCAAAGTGATATTGAAGTGAATAACTGTTATATGCGTCACTATACGCGCGTGTTTCAACCAACCGAAGTTCAAATGATGTTGGCGGCTTTTTCCAATATGGAAACAATCCATATTGCGGCCTATTCTCACCTTCTCGACACCATTGGCATTCCTGAATCTGAATATTCAGCCTTCCTCGATTATAAAGAGATGAAGGACAAATACGATTACATGCAGCAATTCGGCGTCGAAACGAAAATTGACATTGCAACAACACTGGCAGTTTTTGGTGCCTTCACCGAAGGGCTACAGCTTTTTGCAAGCTTTGCGATTTTGCTGAACTTCCCACGCCTGAATAAAATGAAAGGCATGGGACAAATTATTACATGGTCTGTGCGTGATGAGACATTGCATTGCAATTCCATCATCAAACTTTATAAAACGTTCTTACAAGAAAATCCTGATATCGACCAAGATGAACTGCACAAACGCTTGTACAGCGCGTGCTCTACCATCATCGAACATGAAGATGCTTTCATCGATCTCTGTTTTGAAATGGGCGCGATTGAAGGTATGACCCCTGAAGATGTAAAAATCTATATCCGCTATATTGGGGACCGTCGATTAGAACAACTGGGGATGGAGCCACAATATAATATTGATAAAAATCCGTTGCCGTGGCTTGATTCGATGCTAAATGCCGTAGAACATGTTAACTTCTTTGAAAATCGTTCAACAGAATATTCAAAAGCTGCCACCCAAGGCACATGGGATGAGGCCTTTGACTAAAGGAAATTAAATGAGAAGCGCAATAAAACAAAAATGGCTTCGAAGCGGCCTAATTGCCCTTCTCATTCTTCTTTCTTTCAGTGGTGCGGTTAACGGCCTTTACCAACTCACCCCGCTTCCTTCATGGGAAAGCGAGTCAGCATCTTATCTTGCAGATGTGCGTGAGCGCGCAACATATGCTTATGCAGCAGCGCGATCGTTAAACGCCGTGATTTCCTTACTAGAATCCATAGATGTGGGGCTTGGGTTTGTCAGCGCAGAACCCGCTCAAGTGCTTGCGCCTGTGGATGATATGATCGAACAGTTTTCTGATCTCATTCTCATTGCACTTGCTTCAATCGGTATTCAAGAAATTTTGGTTGCTATTTTAGGTGATATTTCTTGGACCTACCTGCTGCCCATTGCACTTTTTCCAGCACTTATCGCACCTTGGATTTTAACTTGGCAGCCACGCCTTGAAAAACTCAGTGCGGTCTTAATCATCTCAGTCCTGGCGACACGTTTGTTGATCCCTGCTATTTCATTAGGGGGCTCTCTCATCACCGAGGCCTATTTGAAGGATGATTATCAAATGGCTGTGCAACAAGTCGAACAGGTCAGCACTCAAACCAGCCAAACTATTTCTAAGGTACCGAAAATCACTCAAGATCTTCCGCCCAAGATCAGCACTCCAAGTTCATCTGTTTTTTCAAACACAAAAGAGAATGATTTAGGAAATGTTCTGATCCCTGATTGGGACATGGTCAAAGAAATCGCCACCAGTTATGACGACCTTTTTGCCATGTTGAATGACATTCCAGCCCGAATCGTCACCCTCATTACCATCTTTGCATTTGAAACCATTGCGCTTCCTCTGCTTATGATTTTTCTTTTCATTTGGCTGGGCCGTGCAATTTTGTCCCTTCTTCTTTCAAAGCCGTGATAAACTTTTATTCACCAAATCATTCATATATGACTGCCCTTAACAACAAGAACTCTACGGTTTTAAAAATGCGCCATTGGAAAATTTTTCTCACCTATATCTCTCTTGTTTTTATGTCTTTTTTTTGGCTGGACATTTCCCCTATCCATGCCAATGAAAGCATAACATCAAAGAAAATTAATCTGGCTGGACGCCAACGTATGTTGTCTCAGCGCATTGCCAAAGCCAGTTGTTACATCAGTACCTTCACAGAAGTGCCTAAACATGTTGCCATCTTGCGCGATTCCATTAATTCATTTGAAGAAGCCCATAATGCGTTAAAACTCGGCAGCAGAAATCTTCAACTCCCTTCTGAAAAAAATACAGTCATTTTAGCTGAGCTGAAAAAACTAGATCCCATATTGAGACATCTCAATTTTGCATCAACGATCCTTATCGAAACACCTCACCTTCCGGGTCTAGATATGGACATCATTGCTGAATTGGACCAACCAGCTTTGGCTCAAGCGAATGAAATTGTTAAAGCGATTGAGCAAACAAGCAGCAATGAGAACTCCGAGACAAATTCGAATGGCCTAAGTCTCAATAAAGCCATCAATTTAGCGGGTCGTCAGCGCATGCTCATCCAAAAAGCTACAAAAGAATTTTGCTTCATCACGTATGGTTTGAACGTTCTTAAAAATGAAGAAAACCTACTGAAGACCATTCATTTGTTAGATCGTTCTTTTAATAGATTAATCGCGGGGGATCCAGACCAATCCATTACAGTGCCCCCCACAGTTGAAATAGCAAACAATTTAAAACGCATTAAAGCGCAATGGTTGGTCATTCGGCACATCATGAAAAAAACAAACCACAATGAGTTACCCCAAAGCAATGATTTTAAAATCATCTCAGATATTAATGAACCCCTCATGGAGCAAATGGATAGCGTCGTGAAACTTTATGTCGAACATAGCCAAGCCAACTTTATTGGGCCACCACTAACAACAGAATCACATTAATTCGCGGGCGTACTAAATCAAACTTAAAGAACCACAATTTTGCCTGGATTCATGATATTTTTAGGGTCCAGAGCTTTTTTTAGGGACCGCATTATTTCAAGACCAGCAGGACCATATTCGGCCTCTAGATATTTTATCTTACCATGACCAACACCATGTTCACCCGTACAGGTTCCTTCCATGGCAATCGCACGTTCCACAATGCGTTGGTTAAGGCGCTTGGCCTCAATTAATTCATCTTCATTCTCAGGATCAAACACAAACAAAGTATGGAAGTTGCCATCTCCGACATGGCCAACGATGGTGCCATAAAGTGGACTCTCATCCATATCCTTTTTCGTTTCCATTATAGCCTCTGCTAGACGTGAAATAGGAACGCAAGCATCTGATGACACTCCTTTACAGCCCGGACGCATCGCAAGGGCTGCATAATACGCATTATGTCTGGCGCTCCATAAACGGTCCCGATCTTCTTGTTGACTTGCCCATTGGAAATTTACCCCTCCAAAATCAGCCGCAATATCTTTTACCATCTCAACCTGTTCTGCCACGCCAGCTGTAGTGCCGTGGAATTCAAAGAACAAGGTCGGCATTACTTCATAATTGAGCTTTGAAAACCGATTAACCGCATCCATTTGATTTTCATCTAACAATTCAATTCGCGCAATCGGAATGCCACATTGAATGATCATAATGACCATATCAACGGCTTCTTCTAAACTGGGGAAAGGACATACGGCGGCAGATATGCTTTCAGGAATACCATAAAGACGCAAGGTGACTTCAGTGATGATGCCAAGAGTGCCTTCTGACCCCACATATAATCGTGTTAGATCGTATCCGGCAGCTGATTTTTTAGCGCGAGAACCCGTTCGAATGATTTCACCTGAGGGGGTCACCACAGTTAAAGATAAAACATTTTCACGCATAGTTCCGTATCGAACTGCATTCGTTCCTGACGCTCGGGTCGAAGCCATTCCTCCAAGTGATGCATCAGCGCCCGGATCGATTGGAAAAAACAAGCCTGTATCACGGATATATTCATTCAGCGTTTTGCGCGTTACACCCGCTTGAACCGTAACATCTAAATCTTCATTTCTGACTTCCAATATTTCTGTCATCAACGACAGGTCAATACAGACCCCACCATGAAGGGCTGCAATATGACCTTCTAGCGACGTTCCGGTGCCATAAGGAATAATCGGAATGTTATGTTTGGCACATAATTTAACAACATTAGACACCTCGATCGTCGAAACTGTGAAGATTACCACATCCGGTGCTTTGGCTTTATGGTAGGACTCATCTGTTCCATGTTGTTCACACAAAGCTTTGGAGGTTGATACACGCTCATCCGTCAAAAGGCCGCGTAAGGCGTCAAGGAACGGGGTGTCAATTGTGCCAAAGGTATACGTCATCTCATCTGCCTAACATTGTTTTCATTCGAAATGATGTTAGGCGCAGACTGTAAAAAGAACAAGTCAGCATTAGTACGCAAAGCCATTGACCCTGAAGTTGGGTTCATGTTGTACTGAAAACCGACACGTTTAAAGGAAGTGTTACATGAGTTTTGTAGATGTTCAATTTTTAGGAAGCGGCGATGCATTTGGCACTGGCGGGCGGTTTAACACCTGCTTTCATGTGACCACGCCCAAACATTCTTTCCTGATTGATTGTGGCGCAACCTCGCTTGTTGCCATGAAAAAATTCAGTGTCAACCCAAACTCAATAGACTCTATTTTCCTAACACATCTACACGGCGATCATTTCGCAGGCGTGATCTTCTTTTTAATGGATGGACGCTATATTTCAAAACGCACCCGCCCCCTGATTATTGCAGGCCCAAAAGGCGTTAAGGCACGCATCATCCAAACCATGGAAGCGCTTTATCCTGGATGCTGGGACAAATACATTGATTTTGATCTCATCTTTATTGAATTGAGCAAAGGCCATCGCCAAGCTTTCAATGGCGTTGGTGTTTTTCCCTATAGTGCAAAACACCTTCAAGATGGCAATGATTTCATTTTGCGCTTTGATGTCTATGGCAAAACCATCACCTATTCTGGCGATACCAGTTGGACCCAAGATCTAATCCAAGCCTCCCATGATGCTGACCTTCTTATCTGTGAATCTTTTCATTACGATGTGGAATGTCCTTTTCATATGGATTACAAAACCTTCAAGAAAAAGTTACCTGAGATCACTGCCAAACGCATTGTCCTCACACATCTTGGCCCTGACGCTTTGGCTCGCCAAGACCAAATGGACCAACAAGTCGCCTTCGACGGCATGAAAATATCTATTTAAACTGAATTGACCATTCCCGCTTGCCTCTAAATCAAGTACAAGGTGTCCAACATTCTAGATCCTTGTTATCGCAAGGATGATAATTTTTGTGTAAGGCATAGTAACCATGGCTCCCCCACCTCTTTTAACGCTGCGCGATGTGCATGTGACCTTTGGCGGAAATCCGCTTTTTGAAGGGGTTGAGATGGCTATTCAGCCGGGTGATCGCATTTGCTTGGTTGGCCGCAATGGGTCTGGGAAATCCACCTTGATGAAAGTCATCGCTGGTCTCATAGACATTGATGATGGCGAAAAATTCGTTCAACCCGGTGTGGTAGTTTCGTATCTGCCGCAAGATCCTATCTTACCCAGCGGTCTAAACGTACATGATTACGTCAGTGCTGGCCTGCGCCACGAAGAAGAATATTACCGCGTTGACATGTGTTTAGACGCCATGAAATTAGACGGGACGCGCGATACTGGAACCTTATCTGGTGGTGAGGGACGACGCGCTGCCATTGCACGCGCCATTGTTTCTGAACCTGATATCTTGTTATTGGACGAACCAACCAACCACTTGGACATGCCAACTATTCAATGGTTAGAGGAAGAGCTCTCAACCTTTAAAGGCGCCATGATGATGATCAGCCATGATAGGGCGTTTTTGCGTAAACTATCAAGGCAACTTTTGTGGCTGGATCGTTCCAAAATTCGACGCAACGAGAATGGCTACACCTTCTTTGATGAATGGGTGGAAATTGTCATGCAGGAAGAAGAAAAAGAAACCACCCGCGTCAACATCCAAATCGCTGAAGAAGAACGTTATATGCTGAAAGGCGTGACCGCGCGTCGTAAACGTAACCAGAAACGCGTACGCAAATTGGCAGAGTTGCGCGAAACCAAACGCAACCATGTGAAAACTCAAGGTACAGCTAAGCTGCAACTTGAAAGCGGATCATCGTCCGGCAAAAAAGTCATTGAAGCGACAGACATCACCAAAAAGTTTGGCGATAAAGTCATCTGTGAAAACTTCTCCACCCGCATCATGCGCGGTGATAAAATTGGTCTTTTAGGACCAAACGGGGCTGGTAAAACAACCTTGCTGAAAATGTTGACGGGCCAATTGGAAACCGACAGTGGCGACGTTCAAATCGGAACCAACCTCACAGCGGCTTATTTCGATCAAAAACGCGATAACTTGCCCCAAGATGTGACCTGTTGGGATTACTTAGCCGATATGGGCGGGGACCAAATCATTGTCCATGATCAACCGCGCCACGTCGTAACTTACATGCGCGAATTTTTATTTCAAGAACGCCAAGCCCGCCAGCCCATTCATGCGCTTTCGGGTGGGGAAAAGAACCGTTTAATGTTGGCAAAACTGCTCGCAAGCCCCACCAACTTCCTCGTACTCGATGAACCGACCAACGATTTGGATATGGAAACACTCGATTTATTGCAAGAAGTGCTGGCTGATTATGACGGAACACTTTTACTCGTCAGTCACGACCGTGATTTCTTAGACAGGGTCGTAACTTCCACAATCGCGGTTGAAGGCGATGGGGATGTGCAAGAATTCCCCGGTGGATACGAAGATTATCTACGCCAACGCACCGGCGCCCCTGTTGAAGTTGCCATCAAAGCCAAATTAGGCGGTAAACCAAAAGCTGTCAGTAAAAAACCAAAGAAAAAACTCAGCTATAAACATCAGCATGAGCTCGAAACTTTGCCAAAGGCAATGGAAAATCTCGCGTCTGAAAAAGTGAAGCTGGAACGTAAATTGGAAGATCCAAAACTGTTCAGCAAGAAACCGGATGAATTTCAAAAAGCCAGCAATCGTCTGGTTGAAGTCTTACAAGAGATCGACAATTCAGAAGAACGCTGGCTTGAATTAGAAATGATGGTGGAAGAATTGAATTCTTAGGCAGCCAAGGCCGCTTCAATCTCGCCTATCGCAGCTTCGATTGCCTTCGCAACCGCTTCTTCACCCATGGCAACCCCATTGGCTTGGATTAATGTGACATCTTCAAGCCCGATAAAGTTCATGACTGATTTCATGTAAGGCAAAACGAAATCAAGATGAGGGTAGCCGTTTTCAGAATAATCACCACCACGCGCTGAAACCACATAAACAGGTTTTTCAGGCGTCAAACCCACAGGACCTTTTTCTGTATATTTGAAGGTTTCACCTGCGCGTGCGATATGATCGATATAGGCTTTCAGGCTGGATGGAATGCCGAAATTATGCATGGGAACACCAAAGACAATCGTATCAGCTTCTTTAAACTGATTGATGAGATCATCAGAACGTTTAACGTGCGCTGTTTGAGCCTCACTGCGATTTTCAGCGGGCGTGAAAAATGCTCCGAGGATTTCACCGTCAAGATGTGGCAAGTTTAGGTGGGGCACATCGACTTCTGAGATTTCAACATCTGTTTGGTTTGCTTGATATTTTTCAACAAAAGCAGAAGTGATTTTGCGTGTAACTGAATTTTCACCCATGGGGCTTGAATTGATAACGAGTAATTTGGACATGTAAAGGCACTCTCTATATGTGGTGAAAGTTGATGAACTGATCTGCCTCAGATAATGTCTTGTTTCGATTTATTTGATAATTAGGCAATGTTGAAACTTATTGTTTCCAAAAAGATAACAATAAAAGCCCCCCGCAACTGACAAAAAACGAGGGTGCTTTTAGAATATGTCTTATTTAATGAAATCAGAAGCTTTCAAGACTTCTTTTTCTGCATCTTTCTCAAAATCCGGCATATATTCATCAATTTTCTGCTTAATACTAAGCATATTTTCTTCTGCCCATTGATTTGATGCTGGCGTATTGCTGACCCAATCACAAGAACCGCATTCTTTGTCTAAAGTTTCTTCTTTAGTTCCTGTAACGGCTTCTAAAGCAAACCGAGCTTTCCATAAACCAAAGCGCGGGCTCACCCGTGCGAGATAATTTTTATCTGCCTGCATAGTCACATCCATAAACTTTGCAGCTTCACTCACAACTGCAAATCGATAGACCCCTGGTTCAGATACGTGTTTAATTCGCGTTGTATTTGAAACGATCCCAATAAATTCAGGCTGTCCTGATGTCACATCAAAGACAGAGGCCTGAACCGCAAAACCTGGTGCTGCGGGGCGCATAAATATGATGGAAGATTGACCTTGTGGCGGTTCAAAATTAATTTTAGTAGGTTCCAGAACCATCATTTTGCTGCTTGCGCAACCTGATAGAAATGCCACAGCCATTAACGAAAGAAGTATTTTTTTCATAGTTTATCCCCTGTTGTATAAGGGGATATATTTTATACACTATAAGATGTATAACAAGGGTTACATTTCATAAAAAGTTTATTTCTCACCTTTACCCGGTCCACCGCTTCGTCCTTGCGCTAAAAAAGCGACGATGCCCCTAAGCGTTTGAATTTCTTGCAAGGTGAGTTCAATGCGCGTAAAAATATTTTTAATATTGCGCATCATAGAAGGGCGTTTTTCTTCCAAGCGCAGAAAACCTGACTCAACCAACTCAGTCTCTAAATGTTCGAAAAAGCTGGTGTATTCTTTCTTGGTTGCTGGGCGAGAGGTCTTCTTAGAGCCTTCGGGGATATAGCGATCCTCGGTATCATCATTCAGCGTGAACCACTCATAGCCGATGAGCAAAACGGCTTGCGCTAAATTCATAGAGGCAAAAGCCGGATTCAACGGCAAATGCAAGATCGCGTCCGCAATTGCGACATCATCATTATGAAGCCCCTTAGCTTCTTTGCCGAACAAAATCCCCACTTTAAGATCACGTGCAGCCAGCTCGACCGCTTCTTGTGCAGCTTTGCGTGGTGTCACCATCGCCTTCACCATATCGCGCGGACGCGCAGTCGTCGCGTAGATGGTTTCCAGATCAGCAACCGCATCTGTTGTCGAGGTGAAGTAACGCGCACGATCCAACACCATGGTCGCACCAGAACTGGATTTTTCAGCCTTATCACGGTCCCAGCCCTCGCGCGGGTTTACAATGCGCAAATCGATGAGGCCGCAATTGAGCATGGCGCGCGCCACCATGCCAATATTTTCACCCAACTGGGGTTCAACCAAGATGATACAAGGCGCATCATCACGGCAAAATTCTGCCGCTTCACTTTTGCGTAATCGGTCTGTTCCAGCCATCAGTCTTTATGCTTTCTTATAGGCTTTAACGCCTGATTTATAGAGTTTGTAAATCAAACTATCACGCAATGCTTCATAAGATGCATCAATGATATTTGATGACATACCAACTGTCGTCCAATGATTACCTTGATCATCCGCACTTTCGATCATCACACGTGTGATCGCCTGTGTGGCCTTATCAGATTCTAAAATACGTACCTTAAAATCAACAAGGCGCAACGATTCCAAACTGGGGTAAATCGGAATTAGTATTTTACGCAACGCCGCATCCAGCGCGTTCACCGGACCGTTACCTTCGGCAACATCCATCTTGCGCTCATCACCTAAAAACAACTTCACTGTTGTTTCAGATAAGGTGCTTTTAAGTTTGTGTGATGTATCCCATGAACGTTCATCAATGACGCGGAAACTTTCCAGACGGAAATATTCAGGGACATTTTCTAATTTACGGCGCGCCAACAATTCAAAACTTGCATCTGCCCCATCATAAGAATAACCAGAATTTTCCAATTCTTTAATCTCATCCAAAAGAGCATTTACTTTGGCATCTTTTGGATCGACCACAATGCCGACCTCACGAAATTTTGCAACCAAGTTAGAACGACCAGCTTGGTTCGACATAATGATCGTGCGTTTATTACCGACCAGTTCCGGATTAATATGTTCATAACAACTCGGATCTTTTTCAATGGCAGAGACATGCAACCCCCCCTTATGAGCAAAAGCTGACTCGCCAACATAAGCTGCATTTCTGGATGGAAGACGGTTTAGGCGCTCATCCAAAATACGCGAGACGTTAACAAGACGTTTCAAATCCTCAATTGCAACACCCGTCTCAAAACCCATTTTCAACATTAAGGAGGGAAGCAAAGTAATCAGGTTTGCATTCCCGCAACGTTCACCAAGCCCATTTAAGGTTCCTTGGATTTGGCGCGCACCTGCGCGAACAGCAGCCAACGAATTGGCAACTGCATTTCCAGTATCATCATGACAATGAATACCTAAATGAGATCCGGGGATTTCTTTTGAGATTTCTGTAACGATTTCTTCAATTTCATGAGGCAAAGTTCCGCCATTGGTGTCGCATAAAACGATCCAACGCGCACCTGCTTTATATGCAGCAAGACAACATTGCATGGCGAATTCTGGATTGGCTTTATAGCCATCAAAGAAATGTTCCGCATCGAACATCGCTTCGCCTGCTTTTTTTTTCACATATGCAATGCTGTCTGAAATCATAGCGACATTTTCAGAACGCTCGATCTCCAATGCGACATCGACTTGGAAATCCCAGCTTTTGCCCACCAACGTGATGGTTTTCACACCCGTGTTCACCAACCCGTTTAGGCCAGGATCATTATCGGAACTACGTCCGGGGCGCCGTGTC
>Ga0209345_10004744_pt1 | contig 12959 bp, 13 predicted proteins | sample Cruoilmetagenom7_FD_187294 | JGI IMG/M metagenome (GOLD analysis project Ga0209345, IMG submission 187294) | Oil polluted marine microbial communities from Coal Oil Point, Santa Barbara, California, USA - Sample 7 (SPAdes) (version 2) | ecosystem: Environmental > Aquatic > Marine > Oil seeps ...
CGGAAAGCCTGGTTTCATGCCCCATTTCGATATTCGCCCTGCCGCATTTGCCGATCACGCGGTGTTTTCCGCATTGCTGTCGCGCAGCTATCTGCGGCTTCTGGCGCCCTGTTATTCAGGCACCGTGCTGGCCGGGGCATTGCCCGTGATGACGCTCGCCACGCCAGAGGCCCTGGGCACGGGCCGCTATTTCCTCGCCGAGCAGGCTGAGTGCATTCTCGCCGTCGGCGGCTGGAGCGATATAAGCCCCTTCGGGCGCGCCTGTCCCGACGGGCACGCGCATGTCCGGCATCTGGCCTGTGACCCCGAGAGGCTGCGTCAGGGGATCGGGCGGGGCATTGTGGCGCGGCTGGTCAGATCGGCGCAGGCGAGCGGCATCAAAATGCTGCATTGCCTGAGCCCGCATAACGCCGCGCCGTTTTATGCCGCGACAGGGTTCGAGGCCCTGGGCGAGGTGGCGATGCGCCTTACGCCCGAATTGGACCTGCCGGTGATCCATATGCGCTATCGGCTGGCGTGACATGCAAAAGGGCCGGTCGCGATGACCGGCCCTCTGGATATCCGCGCTGTGAGGCGCTGTTTATTCTTGCTGGCCCATGAACATCAGCAGGAACTGGAACATGTTCAGGAAGCTGATGTAGAGGTTCAGCGCGCCGTCATAGGCGGCCTTGTCAAGCCATTCCTGATCGCCATGCGAGGCGTGGGCGACATAGGTGTTCTTGATCTCTTGCGTATAGAACGCGGTCAGACCGGCAAACACCAGAACCCCGATCGCCGAGATCGCGAACATCATCGCGGGCGATTGCAGGAACATGTTGATCAGCATCGCCACCAGAAGTCCGACAACACCCATGATCAGGAAACTGCCCCAACCAGAGATGTCTTTCTTGGTGGTATAGCCGTAAAGCGACAGCGACGAAAACGCGATGGCGGTCACGATAAAGGTCTGAACGATCGAAAATCCGGTGAAGACCAGAAAGATCGAACTCATCGAGACACCGATCAGCGCGGCAAAGGCGAAAAAGCCAAGCTGTACAGCCGCCGCAGACCCGCGACGCAGCAACGAGCCCCAGCCGAACAGGATAAAGCCGAGCGGCGCCAGCATCACCACCCATTTGAGCGGCGACAGGTAAAGCGCGGCGCCAAGACCCGAGAGCATCGTGCCATTGGGCAATTGTGCGGCGGCGGCCGACGGATCGGTTGTCACGGCAAGCCCCGCGATGGCCCATGCGGCAAGGGCTGTGATCAGCATGCCGAAAGACATGGTGCCGTAGACCTTGTTCATATGTGCGCGAAGACCCGCGTCAATCTGGGCGGTGCGTGTGCCCGTCGCCGTCCGGATCGTGTTGAACTCTGCCATGAATACCTCCGATATGAAAATGGCAGCCCCGGAATGGGGCTTTGCCAACAATATCGGGTAGGTGTACCCGGTTTTCAAGCTATAGCGAGCGTTTTTCTCGGGCTTTTGCAGGCGCCTGCGGGATGCGCGTGAATTAGCGGCAGATTTGCGCAGGCAGATCCCAGAACGGGCGGCGTGCCTCACGCTCGGCCTCGCGGCGGCTCAGGCCGATATCGGCAAGCGCGGCGTCGTCCAACGCGCGTAAGGTACGGCGTTGGCTCCAGACCGCCATCATGTCACGCAGGGCAATCTGCACGCGGGGCAGGGTGCCGGGCCGGGCTGGGGCGCAAATGTTGAGGCTCATGGTCTGTTCCTTTCCGAAATGTGATGTCTTGTCTCGTTCGTATTTCTTCTGTTGATCTTTCTGCTTGATTCGGCGCAATATTGAAAATGAATGTTTATGACTTGAACCATCAGGGAATGTGATCAATGCGAAATCTTGACATAACGACACTGCGATCCCTCGTAGCGGTGGCCGATCAGGGTGGCGTGACGCGCGCAGCCTCGGCGCTCAACCTGACGCAATCGGCGGTCTCGATGCAGATCAAGCGGCTTGAGGATATGCTTGACCTCAAACTCATGGATCGTGCCAACCGGCGGGTGTCGATGACCGCCTCGGGCGAACAGCTTGTGGGTTATGCCCGACGCATGCTTGATCTCAATGACGAGGTTGTTGGCCGCCTGACCGAAGAGACATACGAGGGCGAACTGATCCTTGGCGTGCCGCATGACATCGTCTATCCGGTGGTGCCGCGGGTCCTCAAATCGCTGAACGCGGCCTTTCCGCGGGTCAATGTGCAATTGCGCTCGTCCAGCACGGTTCGGTTGCGTGAGGCGCTTGGCAAGGGCGAGGTCGACATTATCCTGACCACCGAGCAGGGCGTGGGCGAGGGCGGCGAGACCCTGACCGAAATGCCGTTGCGCTGGACCGGGACACAAGACGGGGTGGCGTGGAAGCGGCGGCCTCTGCGGCTTGCCTTCTGCACCTGCTGCATCTTTCGCCCGATCGTGCTGCACAGGCTCGACGAGGCGGGGATCGACTGGGAAATGGCGGTCGAATCAGAGGACGACCGCGCCGTCGAGGCGGTGGTCAGCGCCGATCTTGCGATCGGGGCCATGCTGGAAAACAGCCTTCCGCCCTATTTGGAGGCGATCACCCCCGGTGGCCTGCTGCCCGATCTTGGCGTGCAGAAGGTCAATCTTTACATGCGCGGCGGTCGCGACAAGGTGCTGGACGAGCTTGCCCAGATGCTGCGCAACGGGTTTGGCGCGATCCCTGCGTCGGCCGCCCTTATGTCAGCGTGACCACCACCTTGCCGGTGGATTTGCGCGAACGCAGCAATTCAAGCGCCTCATCGGCGCGCTCCAGCGGCAGCACATGGCTTATGTGGGGCTTGATACAGCCCGCCGCATACCACTTGAACAGGGTGGCAAGGCTGTCGGTCACCACCTTGGGGCGGAATTTCAGGTAGCCGCCCCAGTAAAGGCCGATCACTGACAGGTTTTTCACCAACAGATGATTGGCCGGAATCTGCGGCACCTCGCCACTGGCAAAGCCGATGCTGAGGATGCGCGCCTCGGGGTTGCAGGCGCGAAACGCCGACCTGAACTGATCGCCGCCAACCGGATCATAAACCACATCCACCCCGCCAAGCGCCTTGCAGGTCTCGCGGATATCGTCTGTCGTGGCGTCAATCAGGTGATCGGCGCCAGCGGCGCGCGCAACCTCAAGCTTGTCGGCACCGCGTGCACAGGCAATCACCCGCGCGCCCATCTGTTTGCCGATTTCCACAGCCGTCAGGCCGACACCCCCCGCCGCGCCCAGGACCAACAGCGTCTCGCCCGGTTGCATGCGCGCCTTGTGATCGAGCGCGACATGGCTGGTGCCATAAGCAATCAGAAAGGCGGCGGCGTCGGTAAAGGGCATATCATCGGGCAGGGTCACGGCGCGATCGGCCGGGAAACAGCCATACTCGGCCAAGCCGCCCTGACCGCCAAAGACCGCGACGCGCGTGCCGGGGGCGGGGCCGCTCGTATCCGGGCCAAGCGCGTCAACTACGCCGGCCACCTCCATGCCAAGCGTAAACGGGGCCGGTGGGGTATCCTGATATTCGCCCTTGATCATCAAGAGGTCGGCAAAATTGAGACCGCAGGCCTCAATCCGCAACCGAAGCTCACCTTGCTTGGGGGCGGGGGGCGCGATGGCGCAAATGGCGGGCGTGGCCCCGGTCCTGGCAATGTGAAACGCGCGCATGTGATCCCCTTTTCGATTTTACCAAATCTAGCAACAAACTGTTGATCGAATTAGACTAATTTGATTCGGCCTGTCAAATCAGCAGTCTGGACTGAGTTTGCCCTATCCGAAAGGTGAGCCGCCCGTTTAGATTGAGTTTCTTTCTGCGGGGGTCGCATCCAGATAGCAATATATCTTGTATTTCGGCGATATCTTGCTAGGATCATATGTGCGCTGCTGGGATGCGCGGCGTGTGTGTTTGACGTGCAAAGCGTCTATGAGTGCCAAGTTTTTGGCGATGTAAAAGTTACAACAGAAGGAACATTCAATGCCGCACCCCGTAGATGTGCATGTTGGAAAACGCATTCGGCATCGTCGCTGGCTGGTCGGGATGACTCAGCAGCAGCTTGCGGAAAGCGTTGGAATTAAATTTCAGCAAATTCAAAAATATGAAACCGGTGCCAACCGAGTCAGCGCATCCCGTCTTTGGGATATTGCCGATTCGCTCGAAGTCGAAATCAGCTTTTTCTTTGAGGGGCTGGAGCACGAAGGCGATACAACCCGCGAAAAGGCCGACAACGTACCGTCGGATATCCTTGGCGATAAAGAGGCGCTTGATCTGGTTCGCTCGTATTATGCGATCCCGGAAAATCAGCGCCGTCGTCTGTTCGATCTCGCTCGCGTTCTGAGCGAGGTGGCTTGAGCCTGACCGGCCAGTGACCTAAGGCTGCACCCGCAAGGGGCAGATAAAAGGCGGGTTGGGTATGGACATCGAAAAGAAAACTGAAACCGCCCATGCGTTGGCCGATGCCGCGCGTGCGGCGGTTTTACCTTTTTTCCGAAGCGCCGGTCTTGTTGCCGACAACAAACACTCGGACGGCGCCTTTGACCCGGTGACAGAAGCCGACCGCGCCGCAGAGCGTGCGATGCGCGAGATCCTGGCCAAGGTGTGCCCCGAGGATGGCGTGTTTGGCGAAGAGTTTGGCGAGGTGACCGGGCAAAGCGGCCTTACATGGGTGCTTGATCCGATCGACGGCACGCGCGCCTTTCTGTCCGGGTCTGCCACATGGGGGGTGCTTGTCGCGCTCTCTGATGACAGCGGCCCGGTCTATGGTCTGATTGATCAACCCTATATTGGCGAGCGATTCGAGGGCGGGTTCGGGCGCGCGACGATGTCCGGCCCTCTGGGCATGCGCGCGCTCAGGACGCGCGGTGACCGCCCGCTGAGCGACGCGATCCTGTTCACCACCTTTCCCGAGGTCGGCAGCCTTGCCGAGGGCGCCGGATTTGCCGAACTGGCACAACAGGTCAAACTGGTGCGCTATGGTTTGGATTGCTATGCCTATGCGCTTGTGGCGGCGGGGCAGATTGATCTCGTGGTCGAGGCCGGGCTTGCGCCCTATGACATTCATGCGCCGATTGCCGTGATCGAGGCGGCAGGCGGGATTGTCACCGATTGGCAAGGGGCCCCCGCGCATCGCGGCGGGCGCGTGCTTGCGGCGGCGAGCCGCCAACAGCACGCCGCCGCATTGGAGATTTTGTCACGGGTGACTTGATCGCCCCTGTGCTTTGCGCGTAAACGGTATTTGCTGCACGGTTCTTAACCCCTTTCCGCCGTGCAACCCATGCTTCCAGAGGGGGTGAGGAAGCACTGGCAAAGGGGTCTTTTCATGAAAGAAATACTGATCCGTGGCGCGGACTATCTGCTCACGATGAATGAGGCGCGCGACGAGGTGCGCGGCGCCGATATCCTGATCCGCAACGGTGTCATAGCCGCTGTCGGGCATGGTCTTGAAAGCGATGGCGAGGTGGTACTTGCAACGGGCTGCGTGGTGACGCCGGGGTTGGTGAACACGCATCACCACCTTTATCAAAGCCTGACGCGGGCGGTGCCGGGGGCGCAGGATGCGCTGTTGTTTGGCTGGTTGAAAACGCTCTATCCGATCTGGGGGCGCTTTGGGCCAGAGGAAATGCGGGTCTCGGCGCTTACGGGGCTGGCCGAGCTGGCACTTTCAGGATGCACGCTAAGTTCGGATCATCTCTACATTTTTCCCAATGGCGCGCGGCTTGAGGATACGATTCATGCGGCGGCCGAGATCGGCGTGCGGTTTCATCCCACGCGCGGTGCAATGAGCATTGGCGAAAGCGCCGGAGGGTTGCCGCCCGATACTCTGGTGGAGGATGAAGAGGTCATTCTAAGCGACTGTATTCGCGTGATAGATTCCTTTCATGATGCTGGCCAAGGGTCGATGTGCCGGGTCGGTATCGCGCCCTGTTCGCCGTTTTCCGTAAGCCGCGATCTGATGCGCAACGCAGCGCTGCTGGCGCGCGACAAGGGGGTGATGCTGCACACGCATCTGGCCGAAAATGACGAGGATATCGCCTATTCCGAGGCCAATTTCGGTTGTCGCCCCGGGCAATATGCCGAAGATCTGGGCTGGACCGGGGCGGATGTCTGGCATGCGCACTGCGTGAAGTTGGACACGCAAGAGATTGATTTATTTTCAAAAACAAGAACCGGCGTTGCGCATTGCCCCTGTTCCAACTGTCGCCTTGGGTCCGGCATCGCGCCGGTGCGGGCGATGCGGGATGCGGGCGTCAAGGTGGGTCTCGGGGTTGATGGCTCGGCCAGCAATGACGCGGGGAACCTCGTGCTTGAAACGCGCCAATCCATGCTCTTGCAGCGGGTCAGCCAGGGCGCCGATGCGATGAGTGCGCGCGAGGCGCTTGAGATCGCGACGCGCGGCGGTGCCGAGGTTCTGGGGCGCAGCGATTGCGGTCAGATCGCCCCAGGCAAACGCGCTGATATCGCGATCTGGGATGCGCGTGGCATCGAGAGCGCCGGAAGCTGGGATCCGGCCGCACTTGTGCTGGCCGGACCGACACGGGTGCGCGACCTCTTTGTGGAAGGGCGCCAGGTGGTGCGTGACGGCCATCTGACAAGCATAGATCTGCCAAGAGTGATCGAACAACAAAACCGGCTGGCGCGGGCCTTGACCACCGGCTAGGCTGGGGCAGGGTCACTTTGAAAGGGCGCCTGGATGCCGAAATTTCGCCTCTCGGGTCTTGTTGCATATGTGATGATGTTTGCGCTGCCTATGACATCGGCACAGGCGCAGGCGACGGATTTTGGACCGGCCTCGCTTGACCGGGTCAACGCTGCGCGCGCCAAGAGCGGTCGGGGCGCCATCACCCTGTCGCCCAAGCTTACCCGTGCGGCGGCGGCGCATGCGCGCGACATGGCGGAAAATCGTTACTTCGGCCATACCGGCGCCAACGGCAGCAGCATCGGCGACCGGGTCGGGCGGCAGCAATACAGGTTCTGTTTCGTGGCCGAGAACATCGCCAAAGGGCAGGGCACGCTTGACGAAGTCTTGCGCGGCTGGATGGCCTCGCCGGGGCATCGGCAGAACATGTTGCACAAGAGTGCCGCCGAATACGGGCTGGTGCGCGGGCGAGGGAGCCTCTGGGTGATGGTACTGGGGCGCTCTGGCTGTTAGCGGATCCGCTGAAAAATCGTCGCTTTAACTTGAGAATTGTGCCGCCCTGATCGGGATTCAGAGCGCGCGTCCTGCGATCCAGACCTGCTTGATCGCGCGATCATCGCCCATCATGATTGTGGGAAACAGCGCTTCCCAGATATCATCGGCGCGGGCGCTGCGTTGGGCGATGGCGGGCGTCGAGGCCAGATCAAGCGCCACCAGGTCGGCCTCCATTCCCGGCGCGATATTACCGATATGCCCTCCCATATGCAGCGCCTCTGCCGAGCCGGCGGTCGCCAGCCACAAAAGCTGTGCCGGGTGCAGGGCTGTGCCGCTCAGCTGACCGATCTCATAGGCGGCGGCCATGGTGCGCAGCATCGAAAAGCTTGATCCGCCGCCGGTGTCGGTGGCAAGGCCGACCCGTTGGCCTTCGGCCATCCGCGCGGCCATATCAAACAGGCCAGAGCCAATAAAGGTGTTCGAGGTCGGGCAATGGATCAGCGCCGCCCCCACCTCGCGCAGGCGCTCGCGCTCGCGCGGCTCAAGGTGGATGGCGTGACCATAAAGCCCGCGCGCGCCCAAGAGCCCATGCGCCTCATAGGTATCAAGATAGTCGCGCGCCGTCGGATAGAGCGATTTGACCCAAGTGATCTCATCGGTTTGTTCGCTCAGGTGGGTCTGCATCAGACAATCGGGATATTCGGCCCAAAGCGCGCCAAGAGCGGCAAGCTGTTCGGCGGTTGAGGTCGGTGAAAACCGCGGCGTGATCGCATAAGACAACCGATCCACCCCATGCCATGCCGCCATCAGTGCCTTGCTGTCGTCATAACCCGATTGCGCCGTATCACAGAGGTCAGGCGGGGCATTGCGATCCATGCAGGTCTTGCCCGCCACCGCCCGAAGGCCCCGCGCCTGTGCCGCCTCGAAAAAGGCGGTCACGCTGGTGGGATGGATGGTGCAATAGCTGACACAGGTCGTGGTGCCATTGGCCAGGGTCAGGTCGAAATACCGCCCGGCAATCTCGCGCGCATAATCCGGGTTACCAAAGCGCAGCTCCTCGGGAAAGGTATAGGTATTGAGCCAATCGCGAAGCCGCTTGCCCCAGCTGGCGATCATCGCCGTCTGCGGGTAATGCACATGGGCATCGACAAATCCGGCACAGATCAGGGCATCGCCCATGTCGACGCGGGATGCCTCTGGCGCCTGTGCGCGCAGATCGCTGGCGGTGCCAAGCGCCGCAATCTTGCCGTCCCGGATCAGCACCGCCTCGGAAACGCGCGCGGCATTGCCCGGATCGCCGCCCCCAAATGGAGACTGCGCAAAGCCAAGAATCTGACCGGTCACAAGCGTATCCTGGGGCATCGGGCCTCGTCTGTGTAAAAGCTGTTCATTTTTCACGATAGGCCCGCCTGCAATCGGGGTAAATCGGGCTATTTTCATTGTTTTCCCGAAGCTGCTTCTTTACTCCTTCGCAGAAGTTCGACTGGGGGATGTGAAATGGCAGAACATGACTATGACCCGGGCCCCGAAAGCGAGCGCGAGGACGACGACTATCCGCTGAACAAACAGGCGGTGGCGCGGATCATCGAGGCGGTTGATACCGGTAACCGCGATCTGCTCGTGTCCGAGATGGAGCCGCTTCATGCGGCCGATATCGCCGACCTTCTTGAACAGATCAACAGCAGCGACCGGCGTGGCCTGATTGCGCTTTATGGTCAGGAATTTGACGGCGATATCCTGTCGGAACTTGACGATTCGATCCGCGAAGAGGTGATCGGCCTTCTCACCCCCGAAGTGCTTGCCGATGCTGTGCGGGAACTTGATTCAGACGATGTTGTCGATCTGGTCGAGGACCTTGAGGACCGTCAGCAGGCCGCCATCCTGAGCGCGCTTGAAGACAGCGACCGGATCGCCGTTCAGCAATCGCTGACCTATCCGGAATATTCCGCCGGCCGGTTGATGCAGCGCGAAGTCGTTGTCGCGCCAGAGCATTGGTGCGTCGGCGATGCCATCGACTATATGCGCAACGTCAAAGAGCTTCCCGAGCAGTTCTATCACATCATCCTCGTCGATCCGCGTTTGCATCCGGTTGGCAATGTCACGCTGGGGCGAATCATGGCGGCACGACGCGAGGTGGCGCTCAAGGATCTGGTCGAAGAGATGTTTCACACCATCCGCGTCACCCGTGACGAGGGCGACGTGGCCTATATGTTCAATCAGTATCACCTGATTTCGGCCCCGGTGGTCGATGAAGATGACCGGCTTGTCGGGGTGATCACCATTGATGACGCCATGGCGGTGCTTGATGACGAGCACGAAGAAGACATCATGCGCCTGGCCGGTGTTGGCGAGGGCGGATTGAACGACAGCGTGATCGCGACCTCCAAACAGCGCCTGCCCTGGCTTGCGGTGAATCTTTTGACGGCGATCCTGGCCTCATTGGTGATCGCCCAGTTCGAGGCAACGATCACCCAGTTTGTGGCGCTTGCCGTATTGATGCCAATCGTGGCCTCGATGGGCGGCAATGCCGGCACCCAAAGCCTGACCGTGGCGGTGCGCGCGCTTGCGACCAAGGATTTGACCGGCTCGAACGTCTGGCGCGTGCTGTGGCGCGAGGTGATGGTCGGGATGATCAACGGGTTGATTTTCGCCGCCGTCATGGGCGGGGTCGGGATCCTGTGGTTTGGCGGGCCAGAGCTTGGCTATGTGATTGCGGCCGCGATGGTGATCAATCTGGTCATTGCCGGGCTTGCCGGCTCGGCGATTCCGGTGATGATGGATCGCATGGGGATTGATCCGGCCCTTGGCTCTGGCACCTTCGTGACCACGGTCACCGATGTGGTCGGGTTCTTTGCCTTCCTGGGATTGGCTGCGATGTTTCTGGTATGACCGACCTGAGCCAAATCAAGGCAATCGCGCGCAAGGCGGCTTTTGCGCGCCGTGCGACGGCACATGCGGCGCGCCCACCGGGCGAGGCGGCGCTGTTGTCGAGCGTTCTCGCGGGCTATCGCGGGGTGCCGCTGTCGGCCTATATGGCGATCCGCTCCGAGATTGATCCGCAGCCCGCGATGCAGGAGGCGGCGGCGCATGGGCCGGTCTGCGTGCCGGTGATCGAGGCGGCTGGCCTGCCGCTCAAATTCTCCCGCTGGACGCCGGGCTGCGCCCTGCGCGAGGGGCCGTTCGGCGCGATGATCCCGGCCGAGGACGAATTTATCGAGCCCGAAATCCTGATCGTGCCACTGGTGGCCTTTGATCGACAGGGTGGGCGGCTTGGCTATGGCGGCGGGTTTTATGACCGCACGCTGGAGCTCTTGCGCAGCCGCCGCCCCACTTTGGCCATCGGCTTTGCTTACGCTGCACAGGAAGACGCGGGCCTGCCGCTCGAACCCACCGACCAGCCGCTTGACAAGGTGGTAACCGAGGTCGAGGTGATCAGTTTCTGATCAGGCGTCCCCGGACATTTTCTGCAAGAGCGTGTCTAGCGCCCCTTCAATGTGGGCGCGAAGACAGGTCACTGCGGCATTGGTGTCGCGGCGATGACAGGCATCGCGCAGGGCCCGGTGATCGGCCCGCCAGCGGTCGGTCTCGTTGGGCAAGGCATCGTAGGCGGCAATCTGGATGCGGCAGGCGCGGCGCAGGCCGGTGATCATCTGCGCCTGACGCGGGCGCATGGCAGGGGCATAGAGGGCGGCGTGAAACATCTGATCGCCCTCGGCCCAGTTGGCGTTTCTTGCCTCAAGGTCTGAACGGGCCAACGTATAGTCGATGCGGGTCAGATCCGCCTCGGTCATCATCGGGATGGCGCGGGCCAGAAGATCACATTCCAGCAGCAGGCGCAGGTCATAGGCCTCGGACACCTCGGTCGCATCCATGCGGATCACATGGGCGGTGCGGTTGGGGGCCTGTTCAATCAGACCAAGGGCGGCAAGCTGGGCCAATGCATCGCGGATGGGGATGCGGCTGACGCTAAAGCGCGCGGCCAGATCGGTTTGCGACAGGGGCTGGCCGGCGGGCAGGGCGCCGCTGAGGATGTCAGATTGCAATTGATCGGCGATGGACTGCGGCGATGTCATGGGGTGGGTTGCCTGTGTTTTGTTAAAATGTATACATGTATCCAATGAGTCGCGCAACAAAGGGCAACTGCCATGGCAGAGCATGATTATACCGCCCGCGTGGTCTGGACCGGAAACCGTGGCGAGGGTACGGCGCATTACAAGGGCTATGATCGCACCTGGAATGTCGAGACCCTCGACAAGCCGGTGATCCACTGCTCCAACGACCCGCTTCTGGGGGGCGATCCCACCCTGCACAATCCCGAGGACATGCTGATTGCGGCCCTCTCGGCCTGTCACATGCTGTGGTTCCTGCATCTGGCCAGTGACGCGGGCATCATCGTTCACGCCTATCAGGACGACCCGCTCGCCGTGGGCGAAACCGACACCACCGGCGCCAGCCGCTTTTTACGCGCCACCCTGCGCCCCTCGATCACCGTGCCTGCGGGCACAGACCTGAAACGCGCCAACGCGCTGCACGGTGAAATCCACAAAACCTGTTTTATCGCCCGCTCGGTCAATTTTCCGGTCACCTATGAGCCCCGCTATCGCATTCAGGGCTGAAACGCCCTGCGCTTCTTCTTGGCCAAAATACTCCCGCCGGAGGGGTATCCTCCTTGTGTCATGCGGTCTCAAGACGTCTCAACCCGCTTTAAAGTTCTTTAAAGGTCAGTGGTTTAAGGTGTCGCAGTGTTCCGGGAGATTTCGGGCAGTGTCAATTGAGATCGTAGATAACAAAGGGGATATATCAATGGCAAAATCAAATGCATTCACGGTCGCACAACTGAAATCATTACCAATGGGAAAACATTGCGATGGACAGGGTCTATGGCTTCACAAGCGCGCGGATGGCGGCGGCTAATGGATATTTCGCTTTCAACTGTGGGGCCGTCAACGGGAAATGGGGCTTGGGTCGTTCAAGCGGGTCAGCCTGGCCGAGGCCCGCAAGAAGGCTGACTGGGCCCGTCAGCAGGTGCAGACGGAGATCGATCCGGTCAAACAGCGGCGCCTGCAGAGACAGCAGTCCAACTCCAGGGATGGTCGCCTGGAGAACCTTGCATGGGAGGCGTACGGAATTCATAAGGCAAGCCTGAAACATGGCGGCGCGGACGGACTATGGGTCAGCCCGCTGCGCCTGCACCTCCTACCCAAGCTGGGCAAGATGCCGATCGTAAAGATCGATCAGGACGATCTTGCGCATGCACTGGCCCCGATCTGGCATGAGAAACCGGTCACGGCGAAGAAAGCCTTGTCTCGCCTCAGAACCGCTTTCAAATATGCGCGGGCAAAAGGCTTCCTGGTGAACAGAGCGGTCATCGAAGAGGCGGTCATTTTGCTGGGAGACAACAAGAAGCCGGTCAAGCCAAGCCTGGCGCTGCCATGGTCGGAGGTGCCCGCCTTTTACGCGACCCTCTCAGATGAGGATCCAACGCAATTGGCATTGCGGCTGCTGATCCTGACGGGGGTGCGGGCGGATTCAGTAAACAACATGCAGTTGGGACAGATCGACGGACCGGTATGGCAGATCCCGCCGCTGCACGTAAAAGGCCGCGCCACGAATACGGCCGGGTTCGATGTGCCTTTATCCCCGGAAGCATTGCGTGTGATCGAGTTGTCGAAAGAGCAAGGACAAAACGGGTGCTTGTTTTCCAGTTCGCGAGGTGGACCTCTGAACAAGATGGCGATGCGCAATTATCTCGTGGACAAGAATGTTGCAGCGCGACCGCATGGGTTTAGGTCATCCTTGCGGACCTGGTTGTCAGATCAGACCGACTGTCCATTCGAGATCGCAG
>Ga0209345_10004745_pt1 | contig 12958 bp, 11 predicted proteins | sample Cruoilmetagenom7_FD_187294 | JGI IMG/M metagenome (GOLD analysis project Ga0209345, IMG submission 187294) | Oil polluted marine microbial communities from Coal Oil Point, Santa Barbara, California, USA - Sample 7 (SPAdes) (version 2) | ecosystem: Environmental > Aquatic > Marine > Oil seeps ...
AGTGGATTGGGTTGCAACTACGATGGCAATGCTCATTAGATCGGATGGGAATGATGGCCAGGGCATCACTGATATCTCTGGGATGGCACCCCGGAAATCCGGTTTGATGATTTTCTTCTGTTCTGATGGAACAAATAGATCCTCACCCCTTACTTCCCAGCTGACACCAAGCCGCTGAAAAACCTGGGCAATCATACCCAGATATTCCGGACCAGCCTGGCGGATTGTGATCTCTCCCCCTGTCACAACTGCAGCTCCAACATAACTGATAACTTCAAGATAATCTGGCCCAACTGTAAATTCGCCACCCCCAAGTCTTGAACCGCCTCTGATATGGAGGGTATTTGAGCCTAATTGGGTGATCTTTGCGCCAAGGATATTCAAAAGCTGGCAAACTTCCTGAACATGAGGTTCAGAAGCTGCATTTCTGATTATGGTTTCACCTTCTGCTAAAACAGCAGCCATAACCGCATTTTCTGTAGCAGTAACACTGGCTTCGTCAAGCAGGATCTCAGTCCCAACCAATTTACTGGTTGTGAATTCGAAGATCTTTTTTTCTTTTTTGTAAGTTGTTTTTACTCCCAGTGCTTCCAGGGCCAATATATGAGTATCCAATCGGCGGCGGCCGATCACATCCCCGCCTGGGGGTGGTAGCTGGAGTTCTCCAGTTCGGGCAATGACAGGTCCTGCCAGCAGGATCGATGCGCGGATTTTTGTACAAAGTTCTGGATCCAAGTTAGAGCAGTGGATCTCGTTTGCGTGGATTTTCCAGGAATGATTATCAAGATGTGTTAACTCAACACCAATGCTCTCAAGAAGATCGCGCATGGCCTTGACATCATTGATCTCTGGCAGATTGTGCAGGATTACCGGTTCAGTAGTCAGGATGCAGGCTGCTAAAAGAGGCAGGGCAGCATTTTTATTTCCAGATGGCGTGATCTCTCCCTGAAGGGAGATGCCGCCCTGGATGATAAATTTATCCATGATTAATCCTTTTTCTATCTGGTGAGATCGACCTTAGTTTTACCATAACTTTCTTGGCCGGGATGATCGACTTTGTTTAATCCCAGGACAGGATGACAGAGTCACCAACCTCTAGTCCAAGTAGAGCTTTGGCGGAAGATTGGTTGGCGGCGATTTCCAACAGACCTGTACTGCCGACCAGCCCTGCGCATGACCCTGGGTCGATTGAAGCAAAAGTATTGACAAATGAAAGTTGATGTTCGTTGATCTGGATTCGGATTCGAGTAGTTCTGTTTATTTTTAATACTGCGCCGTCAATCCAGGATTGATAAACCAGAGAGTCATTCTGGTATTTGAAAAGTCCCAATGAAGTGAATAAATTTCCAAAATGATCCGCGGAAAGGATTTCCCCTGCGATTGAACTTTTATTATTGGTCAGGGTTGGTTGAGATAGTGTATTCATTAATTCTAACTGGTCCCCAAATTGATCTCCGGATACAGATCTGGCTGCATGAGCGGCAGCTGGAGCAAAAATATCACGCCCGTGGAATGTTGCTGAAGTATTTGATCTTTGATAGTCTGGATTAGAAAGTTCCCAGCAAGAGAATTCCATGTTGTAGAGCAAATAACTGAAAAGGCCATTATCTGGGCCAATGAAGATCTGATCCCTGGTTTCAAGGAAAAGGGCTCTACGCTCTGTGCCGACACCCGGATCAACCACGCCTAAAAATATTGTTCCCTTTGGAAGATCCCGGGAGGCTTGCCAAAGGATAAAGGCACCGCGTTGAATATCTCCCGGAGGGACCTGATGAGTTATGTCAATCAAGGGAATTTCCGGCGCGATACTAGTTATGACTCCCTTCATGATACTGACATAAGGATCATGAAGGCCAAAATCCGTGATTATGGCTATACAGGTAGGTTTCATGAATCCATCCAGTAAGAGCGAATTCTGCCTTCATAAATTATAATACGTGCATGTTGACTTTAATCCTTGCAATTATACTTGGTCTGATCGGCTCCGTTCTCGTTAATTATCTCAGTGACGTTCTGCCTTTCACCCGTAAACTTGGCTGGCCATTGTGTCATGATTGTCAGGCTGGTTTGCCTTTTAGCTTCTATCTTTTAAATAGACCTTGTGACGAATGTGGTGCAAAACCATCCATCAGGCATTGGGTAGTGATTATTCTGGGACCAGTTCTGGCGGTATTGATGCATCAATTCCCGATTTCAAATCTGGGTTTATGGGGCGGGATTTTATGGATGGTCTTCTTTGGACTTGTTGTTGTGATCGACCTTGAACACCGCCTTATACTTCATCCAGTAAGTTTGGTGGGGGCTGGATTGGGTTTGGTTTTCGGCAGTATCAATCACGGTGTCTTTAATACTCTCCTGGGGGGAGTATCAGGTTTTGGAGCGATGCTAATTCTTTATCTTTTGGGAAACCAGTTCATAAAATTCCTTTCAAAGACCCGCGGAGAGGAAATTGATGAGGTTGCATTGGGCTTTGGAGACGTCAACTTAGCCGGAGTAATGGGTTTGCTGCTGGGCTGGCCCGGTGTTGTCGGAGGCCTCTTCCTGGCAATAATCCTGGGAGGAGTTGTCAGCGGGATTTTCCTGATCATCCAATTTATTCGAAAGCGGTACAGAGCGCTTCAAGCACTGCCATATGGTCCATTTCTGGTTCTCAGTACTATCATCTTATTGGTATTATCTGACATGAACTGAACAGAAATTTGATAAATTCACCATTACGACCTAACGATTACGTTAGGTCGTAATGTATTTAATCCAAAAGACCTTCATTATTGTTAGGAAACCTTGAGCGAACCTGGATAAGGGGTTATCTTTAGGTCATTGTTTTTATTATTAAGAAAAACCTTTATTTTTCAGTACGAAATTATCCGGGGTGTTATTATGCTCAGAAAGCGATCTTCCCAGGGGGAAATTGGTCAGGGCATGGTGGAATTTGCAATCGTATTTCCACTGATTGTAATTCTAATTCTCGCAATTTTCGAATTTGGCCGAGTGATGTTTGCCTATTCTGTATCAATAGCGGCAGCCAGAGAGGCTGCCCGGTACGGAGCTGCTATTCAGGACATCGGTGGTGGGATTCCGCAATATAAAGATTGCCAGGGGATTCGTGAGGCTGCCAAAAGATTCGGAAAATTTGCCGGTATTGGCGACGCTGATATCACTATCAAATATAGTGATGATGCAGGAGTGTATTCGACGGTATGTCCTCCTTCTCAAGAAGTAGGACTGACTGATTACATATCAGTAACAATTAACACATCAATTAAACCAATCACTCCTATGGGTAGTTTTAATTCCATACCGGTTGGATCAAGTTCAAGCAGGACGATACTCAACAAGATCCGATTGGGTGAAAGTGATATGGGTGTTGGATCTATAGCCGGTTTGGCCAGTGATGTGAACTTCACAACCACTTCCCAAACAGCTGAAGAGAGCAGGGGGACCGTTGTGGCGGTTCTGGAGTTAAACACGGTCGCAACTGATCTGGTGACAATACCATTTTCTACTACAGGGACGGCGGTTGAAGGGGTAGATTATTCTATAACTGCAAGCCCGGTAACTATTTCGCCAGGAAATAAAACGGCGATTCTATTCATCACTTTGAATAATGACGCAATAGCGGAAGGTGATGAATCATTATTTATTGGAATCAATTCACCCACAAATGCTACCAAAGGACCACAAAACATCCACCTGGTAAAGATAATAGATCCACCTTTGGTCAGTTTTTCTATAGCGGACAGCACTAAACTTGAATCGGATACGATTACTGCTTTGAACATAGAGCTCTCAAAAGGGAGCACCCAGGATGTGACGGTACCTATTGTGAGCGGCGGAACGGCTACCTGGGGTGATGGTGGAGATTATCAAACCACTCCAAATCCAATCGTAATTCCTGCAGGTTCCTTATCCTCGCTGCTAACAATCACTATCAATGATGACCTGATTGATGAAGAAGATGAGATTGCTGCCATTGCCTTGGGTTCACCCACAAATGCTGTTTTAGGAGCTATTCCAATGCATTTGATGACAATAGAGGATAATGATGATCCACCGCAAGTGATGTTCTTCTCATCCAACCAAGTTGTCTCGGAAGAAATTGGCACATTTACGACAATGCTCACTTTATCAGAAGTGGCGGGCAAACCGATTCTTGTGCCCTATACGATCTCTGGGACAACAATTCCAGCTGACTACGCAATCCATAACCTATCACCACTTATGATCCCGGCTGGTGTCCAAACCGTTGGAATAAATATGGATATTCTGGAAGGTGACGGATGGGAAGAGGATGAGACTTTGATACTGACTCTGAGCACGCCCCAGAACGCCGTCGTAGGGGCTCCAGGAGAACAAACGATTGTGATCACAGAATCTTCGTCTGAACCATATGTTAGCTTTGCTTCTAGTTCCCAATCTGTATCAGAGGATGACCAGGTGATTGACGTATTCTTGACGATGACCAACGCCTGGAGTTCAGATGTAACCATACAATTCTCTATTTCAGGAACAGCCGTAGATGGTTCAGATCAGGATTATGAACTAAGTGGAACCTCTCTAATAATACCTGTCGGTTTTACCCAGGGATCATTCCAGGTTCAATTAAATGATGACACGCTGGATGAAGCGGATGAAAGTATTGTGTTAAGCATAGATTCGATCAGCAATGGATTTGTTACAACCCCTTCTACTCATACGATAACTATCATTGATGACGATTCGGCTCCTGAAGTTAATTTCCCAATAATACAAATTGATAAACTGGAGAGTGGAGGCCTGTTCTCTGTAAACGTTCAATTGGAATCTACGGCGACACAAGATGTCACTGTGCCATTACTTCTGGCAGGTTCTGCAACGAACGGTACAGATTATTCGGTTTCTACTGCATCATTGATCATTCCCAATGGGTCAAGCAGCAATTCATTTAATATCAATATAATTGATGATACAGAATTTGAATCTGATGAAGTCATTTATATAGATCTTGGAGCGCCGACTAATGCAGTTCTTGGATCAGATACCCGGTTTTCGGTGAATATTGAAGATAATGAGCTCCCAGTATGTGAAGTCGGAACGCATATGTTAACCATTGACACTGACGGGTTCAGTTGGTCGGTAACAAATGAGGGGGAGGCGCTAATTTTTACTGGAGGCTCAGTAACCTGGATAGATACAGGTGGATTGAAACCACGTATAACTGAGATCCAATTTTCCGGTTCTTCGGTATTCAGCGGTAGTGAAAAAGCACCAAATTATTCTTATTCTGCCTGGGAATCTTTTGGAGAATTGGATACAACCAGTGTCCAGTTTGCATTCGACGGCACGCTCGGTGTTGGTCAGAATATATTGATAGGTGAATTCCAGAATGCGTCTGATGGGACCACTTGTTCGCTAACTGAGACCTTCCAGACGCATTAATGCAATGGATAGAAAGATGATTTATCAAAATACTCGTGAAAAAGGACAAAGTTTGGTTGAATTTGCCCTGGTGCTTGTTTTTTTACTCACACTGTTAGCTGGCATATTTGATATCGGGAGAGCCTTTTTTGCATATATCATTATCCGGGATGCGGCACAGGAAGGCGCGGTTTTTGGTTCGATAGCGCCAAAAAGTGACCTGACTGGTTTTGAGGTCGCAGTGATTGACCGGGTAGAGGCAGCATTCCTGGATCCGGGTAATCCATCAACAACTCCAATAGATGTGAACAAGATGAACGTGACAGTCGATGTACTTGGTACTGCCTGCGCGGCACCTGGAAATGGCGTGAAGGTTACAGTGGATTATTCCTTGCCCATCTCAATGCCGTTTCTGGGAGCAATGATAGGAAACCAGAATATCTTTATGACGGCCACGGCGGAGGATTCGATTTTATCTCCTGTTTGCCCCTAACTATATTTATAGGGATTTTAGATTATGAAAAAAATAATGCGACCCAGACCTTATGAGGGAGAAGAAGGGCAGATTCTTGTTTTCTTATCTTTGGTTCTGGTAGGCTTGCTCGGAATCGGTGCCCTGGCCCTGGATGGAGGTATGCTACTCTCAGATCGGCGCCATGCCCAGAACGCAGCGGATTCGGCCTCCCTTGCAGGAGCAAGCGGAGCCGCTTATTACATGCGCAGCAACAGCGTGAACTATAACGCTTTTATTTGCGGGACAAGCGGAACAGAATTTACATCCGCGGTTGCTGAGTTGGAAGCCATCAGCCGGGCAGAGTCCAACGATTATGTGATAGATGCAGATGCAAGTGATAATCATGGAGTGGATGTCGTATGCGAAATAACTGATATGTTGAGTTATGAGGACAAGCATATCGATGTCATAACCAAGATATCGAGAGACACCCAATCCAATTTCGCCCACCTTGTTTATGATGGACCACTACGCAATGAGGTTGAGGCAGTTGCGAGAGTATATCCTCCAATGCCCTTGGCTTATGGCAAAGCCATCATTGCGCTGAATAATTCGGCCTGTTCTGGTAATAAATATGGAGTGATCTTTTCGGGCGACAGCCAAACGACAGTTACCGGAGGTGGGGTTTGGTCCAATGGCTGCCTGACTGGGAATGGAAGCAGCTTTACTGTTACAGTTAATGATGGCGGGGTTGGTTTTTCCGGGAGTTCAACCGGTACATTGACAAATATCAATCCTGCGCCATTATATATCCCGAGTGAAATTCCTTCCCATTCAACGATCGTCCAGGAGCCAGACTGCTCAGGGTTGCCAAATAGAACTGTCCCTAAACACGGGGATGCAACCCTTGAGCCTGGAATCTATGATGAGATCAAATGGACAGGTGGAAATCTAACGCTGGGTCCTGGACTTTACTGCGTCACAGGCTCAAAAGGGATCAGCATTACTGGCGGATCCCTCCTTGGAGATGGTGTAACCATTTTCCTGACGAGTGGGGGTGTATCAATTTCTGGTAATGTAGATCCGGTAGATTTAAGGGCTCCCGACACGACCCCCAATCCTTCTCCGGCAATTGCTGGTGTCTTGTTGTTCCTGGCGAATGGCAACTCGAACACCATTAGCGTTACTGGAAACAGTACGGCATTCTATCTGGGAACGGTCTATGCTCCTGATGGCGATCTTTACTTCTCTGGTTCAGCCGGAACAAACCCGACATTCAACACTCAATTGATTGGTAATAACGTTGAGGTTAGCGGCGGCGCAACAATCGATATCAATTTTAATGAAGAAGAGAACTTTGAAAAACCGCCCTACCTGGATCTACAGAAATAAGGTTGTTTTCCCAAAATTAATAATGCCCTGATCTGTACGCCCCGACAGATCAGGGCTTATTATTTTCTCTTAACAAAGCTGTGATTGGCTCATCTTTGGTAGAGGTTTTATAATTATATTGATGAAAAAACATCATTTTGTCTTCCTGTTCATTATTCTAATCGGCTGCCTGAGTGGTTGTGGAGCGAACCAGGGAATAAGTGATAATGCGGGGCAGGATCAGAGCACTCAATTAGTACCCTTGCCTTCTGATACTCCCAAGCCATCCTTGACTTTCACCCCCGAGCCAACTTTCACACCAACGGTTACTCCCATAGTAATCCTGGATCCTGAACCAATCGAGATCAAATTCACCACTGAGGATGGTGTAAAGCTGGATGGGCTTTATTATCCAGCTTCAAATAACCCTGCGCCGCTCATCGTTCTGGTTCACTGGGCCAGAGGGGATATGACTGAATGGGAACAGATCGCGTTATGGCTGCAGGATCGGGAGCTGCTGGAAAGAACTCTGGATCATAACCGGTCATGGAAATCTTCCGATTGGTTTCCCGAACTTGACATTGAAGGGCCTGTAGGGGTATTTGCTTTTACAATGAGGGATTGCCAGGGAAGCTGTCAATCCTATTCACCGGAAGAATGGCTGTTGGATATAGAAGCAGCCATGCAAAGAGCTGCTAATCTTCAAGGAGTAGATAAGGAAAGGATCATGACAGCTGGTGCATCCATCGGCGCTGATGGTGCTTTATATGGCTGCGCCTGGGTGAACCAGGCTGGATTTGGTTCATGTACTGGAAGCTTCTCCTTATCCCCGGCCTCTCTACTGACTATTCCTTATGAGGAATTAGCCAAACAGCTGATCAGCGCGGAGCCATCTTTGCCGATATATTGCTTATTTGGATTGAGGGACGATGCTTCTGTTGAGACATGCCTGGACTTACCGGGCTTGGTCGCTGTGGATTATGGCTACATCGAGAATCATGGTTTTGAACTTATCCAACCAGGACAGGTACAAGACCCACTGTTATTGTTGAATGAGTTTATAAATTTATCCCTTGCTGGAGTAGGGGAGTGAACTGTATGAAACGATTAGTTTATGCAATATTAATTGCTGGTTTGTTTCTCTCCTTGTTGAATGTTAAACCTGCCCGAGCAATGGGGCAGGGTGATGGGATTTGCAACGGGCCTGAGGAGGTTAAGTACATCCTAGTCATAGGAACAGATACCAGAAACGTAGGTTACCTTTATGGGCTGGGTGACTCCATTATGGTTCTCAGGGTTGATTTTCAAAAACAAGAAGTGGGTGTAATAGGTTTTCCCAGGGATCTTTGGGTAGTAATACCAGATGTTACAGAGGATAACGGTAGGACACACGGAAAATTGAATCAGGCCTATTTTTTTGGAACTGAAGGAATGGGATATTATTCTGGCGAAGGATACGGTGCTGGATTAATGGCAGAAACCATGAAATATAATTGGGGACTAGAGATCGATCATCATATCGTCTTCAACATGCGAACATTCCGCGATGTGGTTGATGCGCTCGGCGGTATTGAGGTCTACAATCCGGCGCCAGTATATTCCTTTCAGCAGCCCAACCAGCCTAAATTTTTTGCAGGAGGATACTTTTTCGGCGGACAGGAAGCATTGATGTACGCTCGCTACCGCGATCCTCAAAATTCAGTAGATCGTGTAGACAGGCATGCGATCGTTATGAAAGGGTTGTTTAATCAGGTATTTAGTTTAACTACCATCCCGAAGATCCCGGAATTGATTGGATTATATAAAGGTAATGTCTTGACTGATATGCATCTGGCAGAATTGAGCCAGTTTTTATGCCTTGCTGCCCAAACGGATTACGATGATGTGCGATTTGGAAGGATACCGAAAGATTCTCTGTATATACCTGACTGGGTAGGATTTGTATGGCTTGAAAAAGAACCAGGATCAATAGAAATCTTGCTTCAGGATTTTCAAGATGGTAAATGGCCAGAATGAAATTTAATTGCATAATCCTTAAGCAAAAGATCCTGTGTGTATCAAGCAGGATTTTTTATTTTACAGGTTGTGATAGGTCTAAAGGTAACCCGGATGTTATATTTGAGCTGGGAGAGAATTACGGGAGCGAATATGGAAAATACAATTTTTGAACAGATGATCACTTTCATCTACGTGTCGGACCTGAACGTATCTAAGAGGTTTTACGAAGGGATTATGGGTTTTCCACTACGTCTGGACCAGGGAACATGCAGAATTGTTGAAACTAACCAGGAGGGTGGGGGATTATTGGGGTATTGTGCCCGAAATAAGAATCTGAAGCCATCAAGTGATCTTATCATCACTCTGGTTACTTCTTCAGTAGATGAGTGGTATGAATATCTGATTGAAAGCGGGGTGGTGATCCCGGATCCGCCCAAGATAAATCAGAACTTTAAGATCTACCACTTTTTCTTTGCTGATCCAGATGGATATAAGCTTGAGATCCAGGAGTTCCGAGATCCTGCCTGGCAGGAATAATTCAGAATAAACTCAATTGCCGGGAGGGGGATTTGCCATTTAACAGGATGTAGGGAGCGGTTTTCTCTGTGATCAATCTGAGTTTTTTAAGCCTTGAATATGAATTTAATCGCTCAACCCGCCGTAAACTGAGGATATTCTCAACTCTTTTTGGCCCAAGTCCTGGGACCCGGAGAAGCTGTTCTCTGGGAGCAAGGTTAATCTCCAATGGTTGATGCAGAAGATGTTGATCAGCCCAGGATGTTTTGGGGTCCTTATTCAGTGAAAGGTTTCCAGAATTATTATAATTTAGATCTTCCACGCTAAACCCATAATCCCGAAGCAGAAAAAAAGCCTGATACAGGCGAAATTCCCTGCGAGCAGGGGAGGCTTGTCTGTTTTCCAGAGGAGTGCCTAGAATTGGATTAAAGCTGGAATAATAAGCCCGGGTAATACCGCTGTTTTTATGTAGATAATCAGTCGTGGAGAGGATTTCCAGATCGGTTTCTTCTGCAGCGCCGACCACGAACTGGGTTGTAGAGGAGGGCCAAATACTTTTCCAGGCTCGTGCTGGCGATTTGTTAATACGTATATCCTGGATCCATTTCAATGGAGCGAGCAGATCGGTTTCCAGATCCTTCTGGGGAGCGAGAACAGCCAGAGCGTCAGAATGGGGAGCCTCAAGGTTTACAGAAAGACGATCGGCCAGCAGCATGGCACGCTCAACCTGGGCTCGTTCTGCTCCAGGCATGATCTTCAAATGCAGATAACCTCCAAATTGATATCTATCCCGCAAAATTGCGGCAGTGTCAATGAGTTGGTCCTGGGTTTTAATAGCGCCATCATAAACGCTAGAACTGAGGAATATTCCTTCAACGAATCCACTGCTATACAGGGAATCAAAGAGAGCAGCAAAATCATCCGGAGTGAATGCGGCCCTGGGCATATCGCGCTGAGCCCGGAAAGGACAGTAGCGGCAATTTTTCTCACAATAAGAACTCAATAGCGTTTTCAAGAGCTTGATCCTGCGTCCGTTAGGCATGATAGCGTTTTTTACAGTAATAGCCTCTCGTCCCCCAGTGGGTAAGGGATTCAGGAGACAATCCTCAGCAGGTTCTAAATGCATTTGCCTTGTGAGCAATTCAAGGCTTTCAATATCACTCATGAGATCAGTATAGCACATATGTTCTATTATTTCCTTGTATTAGTTGGTGAAGAATAAGATAATAGACATTGTGAAAAAGCAGGGCATTAACTACAGCTGCAGTATGAATAAGGAAAATGAAAATAATGGAAGGGAACCTGGAGGAGGGGCTTGACGAATAAGTAAAATACCATTAAAATCTTTATGGTTGTGATAAGTATTATTATCGTAAGCATAAGATTTTGAGGGAGGATCGCCCTATTTTGGCAAAAAGCACTTCTTTCACCCTGCTTCTAACCGTTCAAGATTATCTGGATAGTGTTGGTTTGTCTCGCAGCGAAAATACTGCCCGGACCTATACTAATGCCATGCGCTCTTTCATCGAATCGTGGGTAAAACATGGCGGAGATCCTGAGCAGGATCCAGTAGACAAGCTTACAGAGAGTTTTATTGCTGAATTCGCAGCTGATCTCAAATCATACTCACCCAACACCGAACAGCTATATATTACAGCCGCAACAGGATTTTACGAGTACCTGGCTGCTGAAAAACTGGCAGATATCAACCTACCTCGCCTTAGAATGCTTATAAAACGGCGCTCAAGACGAACAGGTCAGCGTTTGCCCCAGTTTCCAAAGGAAGACATCTTAGAAGTATTAATCTATGCGAAATCTCTAAGTATGGTCCCGGTAGAGACTAAAAGACAACGTTTACAGTTGTTAAGGGACCGTGCTTTTATCCTAACCCTGGCAGATACCGGCTTGCGGGTCCACGAAGCGTGCAATTTACGCCGTGGAGATCTGGATTGGCAGGAAGGAAAGGCTGTTATTATAGGAAAAGGCAACCAGGAAGCCGTGGTGCGTTTTTCCACTCGAGCTTTGAGTGCATTGAGGGATTACATCAATACCAGGGCTGAAATCGATGGAGCTTATGGAAGATCACTCACATCATTGCCCATATTCGCCAGGCATGATCTGGGAGCTGGAAACCGTGTAGAGCCGATCAGCACTACAACGGGAAGGAATATCATCACTCAGCGTGTCCGGGAAGCATTAGGAGATGAGGCGACGGGAACGATCACGCCCCACTCTTTCCGGCATTTCTTTGTTACAGAAGTCCTCCAAGGCTCAGGTGGAAATATTAAACTGGCTCAAAAGCTGGCCAGGCATAAGAACATTCAGGTGACTCAGCGATATGCTCATCTCAGCGATGAGGAACTGGATAAAGGATATTACGATATATTTGAGGAATGAGGAGCTTAATATCTATGAAATATAGGAAATTTGGAAGTTTGGACTGGCAGGCATCCGCTCTGGGTTATGGCTGTATGCGGTTTCCTATCATTGATGGCAATACCAGCAGGATAGACGAAAAACCTGCTGCAGAGATGCTTTTTCACGCCATAGATATGGGCGTTAATTACTTAGATACTGCATATACATATCATGGCGGCGCCAGTGAAGGATTCCTGGGAAAGACCCTGAAAGGCAGCTACCGTGAAAAGGTCAAATTGGCAACCAAATTGCCCAGCTGGAAGATCAAAAAGGCCGCTGATTTTGATATCTATCTTAACGAACAGTTAGAACGTCTTCGGACTGATCAGATTGATTTTTACCTTCTCCATGCCCTGAATGAAAAAGATTGGAACACGATTTATCAGCTGGACATTCTGGATTGGGTGGAAAAGGCACAGGCAGATGGAAGGATCAAACAGATCGGTTTTTCATTTCATGATGAGTATCCAATTTTTAAGACGATCGTGGATGCCTATCAAGACTGGGATTTTTGCATGATCCAGCATAATTTCATGGATGTGGATTTTCAGGCCGGCAAAAAGGGATTGCAGTATGCAGCTGCCAGGGGTATGGGTGTAGTGATCATGGAACCGCTGAGAGGCGGTAGGTTAATTGATCCGCCCCAACCTGTCCAAAACATCTGGGATCAGGCTGAGGTTCAACGATCTGCAGCTGAATGGTCATTGCAGTGGTTGTGGAACCAGCCAGAAGTGTCTCTAGTATTAAGCGGGATGAGCAATATACAGCAGGTTAAGGAAAACGTAGAAAGTTCCTCAAGATCAG
>Ga0209345_10004746_pt1 | contig 12958 bp, 11 predicted proteins | sample Cruoilmetagenom7_FD_187294 | JGI IMG/M metagenome (GOLD analysis project Ga0209345, IMG submission 187294) | Oil polluted marine microbial communities from Coal Oil Point, Santa Barbara, California, USA - Sample 7 (SPAdes) (version 2) | ecosystem: Environmental > Aquatic > Marine > Oil seeps ...
GCCAGTTCCAACAAGAATTTGGTTACTACGATATATTTTTAGTCAGCGCTAAGACTGGAAAGGTCGTATACAGCGTATTCAAAGAACTTGATTTTGCCACCTCATTACTCACCGGCCCTTACAAAAACTCCGGTTTGGCTGAGTCCTTTCGCCGAGCGGTAAAATTAAAGGACATGAATGACGTGGTGTTCACAGACTATGCTCCCTACACACCATCTTATGGATCAAGTGCCTCCTTTATCTCATCCCCGGTTTTTGATAATGGTAAAATGACCGGCGTTTTGATACTTCAAATGCCCGTAGAGCGTCTCGATCATGTTATGACAAGCGATCAAAAGTGGACATCAGTAGGAATGGGGGAGACAGGTGAGAGCTATGTGGTAGGCAGTGATTATCTGCCAAGAAGTAATAGCCGCTACATGATTGAAGACAGGGAGGGTTTTCTTGCCGAGCTTGAAAGGCAGGGAACAAAAGAAAAGATTATGGCGGATATCAGGGCCAAAGACACCATAATAGGCGTGTTGCCCTTAAAGTCTGATGCGCTGAATGAAGCCTTGGCGGGAAAGACGGCGGTTAATACCCTTAAGGATTACAGAGGCGTCGAGGTCTTAGCGGCTTATACTCCCTTTCAGTTTGGCGGTTTAAACTGGGCGATGGTCAGCAAAATTGATGCGGAAGAAGTATTCCAGGCGAGGGATCAGTTAATAAAGGATATTGCCGCAACAAGCGTCACCCTAGTGCTGATCATACTGGGTGTATCTGCCGCATTTGGGATCTACTTTGCGAATGCCTTAACCAGGCCTATTGTTTCACTGAGTAAAGTAATGGGCGAAGTGGGCTCTGAAAATAACCTTTCATTGAGAGCTAAAACTGATACAAAAGATGAAATAGGAGACATGGCTGGTGCTTTTAACATCATGCTGTCGAAATTCGAACACTTAATTTGTGAAATTGGCGACAGCGCAAGGCAATTGGCAGCATCCACTGAAGAGGTCTCTGCTGTTACTAGCAGAAGCGAGGAAAACCTCAATAACCAACACAAGGAAACGGAAGAAGTTGTCACGGCGATGACAGAAATGAGTGCAACAGTAAATGACGTGTCGAATAACGCGCATAATGTTGCTGAGGCCACTAGCAGTGCGGAAAGCGAGGCGCAAAATAGTAGCAAAGTCGTTAAAGGTGTTGAGGATTCCATTCTCAGTTTGGCCAATGATGTGGAGAACGCCTCTAACGTTATAAATAAAGTGGAGTCAGGGAGTGAGGAGATTGGTGTTGTGCTGGATGTTATTAAAGGCATTGCCGAACAAACGAATCTACTGGCTCTGAATGCCGCGATTGAAGCGGCGAGGGCCGGGGAGCATGGTCGTGGTTTCGCCGTGGTTGCTGACGAAGTACGTAGTTTGGCGCAAAAAACGCAAGAGTCCACTTCAGAAATCGAAAATACGATAGAGAAACTGCAAGCAGGCACGCGGGAAGCGGTTAGTGCAATGGGCGTAGGACGTGATCAAGCCAAGGAAGTGGTAAGCAAGGCAAAAGAAGCCGCCACGTCACTGGAAATCATTACCTCTGCAGTTTCAAGTATTAACGATATGACCATGCAAATCGCCACGGCCTCTGAGGAGAAAAGCGCTGTTTCAGAAGAAATAAATCGTAATCTTCACAATATTAATGATCTTTCCGAAAACACAGCGAGTGGTGCGCGGGAAACCAGTAGCGCTGCGGATGAAATGACAGCGCTGGCTGTAAAACTTCAAAGTTTAGTGGAACAATTTAATACGGATAGTTCATCGGCATAAACTCCTAACACTTCGATTCAAGTTCTTCCCAGCGCTTAAAGTTGGCTTCAAGTTCTGTTTCAGTCGCAGTAAGCTCATCACTCAGGGCAGCAAGTTTCTGGTGGTCAGAATGAATCGCAGGGTCTGCCAGTTGGCCCTGTAGTGATTCCACTTTATCTTCTAAGTCTTGCAGGGTTTTTGGTAAAGAGTCGAGTTCTCTCTGGTCTTTATAACTTAGCTTGGCCTTTTCCTTCAGCCCGCTGGCTTCCATCATTTTTTCGGGGCTTTTATTACTTTGAGCAGCGCTAAGCTCGTTCGTATCCACTGATTGCCGTTGGCGCAACCAGTCATCGTAGCCACCCACATACTCATTGATTTGGCCCTGGCCTTCAAACACGAAGGTGCTGCTAACAACGTTATTTAAAAAGGTTCTGTCGTGACTAACGATAAGCAGAGTGCCGGGGTAATCAGCAACAAGTTCTTCCAGTAGATCGAGGGTTTCGATATCCAAGTCATTGGTCGGTTCGTCGAGAATAAGTAGGTTCGATTCGCGTGCAAAAAGTTTGGCCAAAAGTAAGCGGTTTTTTTCTCCGCCGGAAAGTGCTTTTACCGGCGTATTGGCGCGCTCGGGGCTGAATAGAAAATCTTGCAGGTAACCAATGACGTGCTTATCTCTGCCATTAATGGTGACGGTGTCCTTGCCTTCACCAAGGTTATCTCGAACGGATAGTGCTTCATCGAGCTGACCGCGCAGTTGATCAAAATAGGCAACTTTAAGATTGGTGCCGATTTTTACTTCCCCTTGGTCGGGGGTAAGTTGCCCGAGTAACAGTTTCAACAAGGTTGATTTACCAACACCATTTGGGCCGACAATGCCTATGCGATCCTTGCGTAGAATGAGTGTGGAAAAATCATTAACCAGGCGATTGTCGCCATATTGGTAGGAGATATTATTGGCTTCGATAACTTTTTGGCCACTCTTTTCTCCAGTGGAAACCTCTAAGCGAACTTTACCCACTTGGTTTCGTCGTTCAGAGCGCTCTTTACGTAGCGCCTCAAGGTTGCGCACGCGGCCTTCATTGCGGGTGCGTCGTGCCTTGATGCCTTGGCGTATCCATACTTCTTCTTGCGCAAGTTTCTTATCGAATAGCGCGTTTTGTTTTTCTTCCGCATCCAGCGATTCTTTTTTCCGGCGTAAGTAGTTTTCGTAATCACCGGGCCAATCACTGAGTTTGCCACGGTCAAGATCAATAACGCGGGTTGATAGCGAGCGAATAAAGGAGCGGTCGTGGCTAATAAAAAGCAGGCAGCATGGGAAACCGAGCAAGAAGGATTCTAACCACTTAATGGAGTCAATATCCAGATGGTTTGTTGGCTCATCCAATAAGAGAATATCCGGGTCTTTCACCAGCGCTTGGGCGAGCAATACGCGCCTCTTTAGGCCGCCGGAGAGTGATTCAAACCTTAACTCGCCATCGAGACTCAGGCGGCTTAAAACCTGGCTGACTTGTTGCTCCAGTGCCCAGCCGTCTTTGGCTTCTAGCTCTTTTTGCACTCTCTCCAACCTATTGAGGGCTTCTTCACTGTAGTTTTCCGCTAGCTCTGTGGTGAGGTGTTGGTAGTCTTGAATCAAGGGGGCCATATCCCCCAGCCCTAGCGCCACAAGGTCAAAGACAGTGCCTTCGTAATCACGAGGTACTTCCTGTTCCAGCCTTGCGATCGTCAGCGCACCGCTGGTTTCAATAAGTCCCTCGTCAGGACGGATTTCACCGTTAATGGTTTTTAACAGGGTAGATTTGCCAGAGCCATTACGCCCCACCAGGCACACGCGCTCGCCTTTATTAAGAGTGAGGTTGACATGATCGAGTAAGGCAGGGCCGCCGAAGCTGACGCAAATATCGCGGAGACGAAGTAAAGACATAATTTGATAGCACTTTAATGGAAAGCGGGGATTATAACGCGAACTGAACGCGAGAAGGGATTTAACAGGGTCTAGCAGGCTGTTGAAAATCGTTGAATTGAGTCATATATAAGGCAAAATCAAGCGAAAAAGCGGAGTTTACACGTGTAAATGAGCACTTTGAGCGCGATTTTACCGAAAGTAGGCGCTTTAAGCGACGCAGTAGATGGCCAAGTCAGTAGAATTTCAACAGCCTGCTAGGTGGGAGAGAAAATTCTAGTCCTGGCGTAGCTTCTCTAACTCTTCTTTGAAGTGACGCTCGCCAACGCTGTCCCATGTTTTTTTGTAGTCAAAATCCTTTGAGAGAGGTAACCAACCCAAGCCGTCAAGGGAGAAATTAGTGGCCAGGAAAAGCTGTTGTTCTTTGTCGGCCTGCTGGGTGAGAAAGGCCCCTTGGCTGGATATCATCAGTGCAATATTGCCAAAGGCAGTTGCCCAACCTGTAAAGGCCAGTTTAAACACTTTCCCCTGGTATTGCGCATCGATATGCCCTTCATCCAGAGCGTCTTGAATAATATGCGTCATATGCAGTATGACGCGCATTTCTTCTTTACGGTAATTGTTAAGTCTTTTTTCTGAGCCGCGCTCCATTAGCGATTGGTTTTGAAGCTGCAATACGCAGGCAAAAAGCGCCGGGTTGCTAAAACAAAAAGTCTGGTAAGCGAGAAACAGCGCCATAATCTGCTCCCTTGTACTACCTTTGAATGACTCCATGCGTTTGAAGTAAGTCATTATGGAAATACTGTAGCGCGTCGCAATTTCGCAGAGTAAATCTTCACGGTTTATAAAGTGGTTATAGAGGGTGCCCTTGGTACATTCAGCCCGCTTGTGCAAGGTTTCCATTCGAAGTGAAGCAAGCCCTGATTCATTAATGATTTCTAATGCGCACTTTATGATTTTTTCTTCACGTGCTTGAATTCGTAATTCGGAGGCACTTTTTTCTTTCATAAGGGATGTATTAAAAATACAGGAGTTGAAGGGTTCAATAAGCCTTTGGCTAGTCTAGAAATAATAAGGGGTTAACCCGAGCGTTATTAAGGCTAACACTCCAATGCAAGTGCGGCCCAGTAGCTCGCCCAGTTTGTCCTATAGACCCTACGCGCTGGCCTTGCTTAATGCTTTGGCCAAGTTGTACATTTATGCTGCTCATATGGCAAAACATACTTACTAAACCTTGGCCATGATCAATTAAAACAGTTTTACCGTTAAAAAAATAATGGCCGCTGGCGCGTACCACTCCATCAGCGGGTGCAATGATGGGGCTTCCCTCTGCGGCGGCAATGTCGATACCGCTATGTGGGTTGCGGGCTTGCTTGTTAAAAAAACGCTTTAAACCAAAGGGGCTGGAGTAGGGGCCTTGAGCCGGTTTTATAAACGGGATGAGGTCGTTGTTTTGTTTTGTCCAACTTAAATAAACCTGATTCATCTCCTTTTTTTCTTTTCTGATGCGATCGAGGTCTTGTTTGTTAGGGTTCACTTGGCGTTTATTTTTTATAGTTATATATTGGGATTCATACTCTTTTTCTTTAACTTCAAAATCCAAATGAAAAGGCGTACCTCTATTTGGTTTTACTTCAATTTGATGCTTGCCCACCGAAGTGCTCAAGGGTATGCCAACTACGGCTATCCAATTGGCTTTATTTTTATGAACCATTAATCGGCGTTTATTAAAATAGGCTTGTGGTGCACTGAAATCATCAATATCAATCTTTATCAGTGCTATTCCTCCAGGCACTGGGTCTGCTTGGGGCAGGGCTAGAGCAAGGTGAGGAAAAACACATAACGTACTAAAAAAAACTAAACGAAGAACTAATATCATGGTTTATTTACCGGCTTAAGTTGATGCTGCCTGCCTTATTTATAGGTACAGCGGCCATTAAAGGAAGATCAATACCTATGTTGCCGTTTACTTGGTAATTGATGCTTTGTGAGCCACTTTTGACGATATTAATAAGGTGTGAGCTAGAGCGTAAAAGGTTTAACTTAATGGTGAGGTCGATGCTCTCGGAGCCCTTTGCAGGAATGCTAAAAGGCTGGGCAGTATTGCCGCTTGCAAACTCATCACCTGCCAGTTGAACACTGTAGTTAAATGATTTAATGGGAAGGGGGATTTGATTGGGATTCGTTACGATTAATTTAAGAGAAAAGGTTTGGTTGATTAGCCCGGCTTTAACAAGTTTGAATTCACCTACGGATACTTCAGGCTCTTTCAGAACCTCCTGTAAAACAGTGCTACAAGCATTTAATGTGACTGTAATAACGAGGAGGGAAAAAAGGGTGCTGTATCGCTGAAAGGAGGTCTTCATTGGTTGATGTCCTTATCGGGGTAAATTGAATTCTCAGGGCTGGTTTCAGTCACTGTGGAATAAATAGTACCATCGCTCACTTCACTACGCAGCTTATCTCCAACCTTTACATCACTGAGTTGTTTTATCAGAGTCAATTTTTTTTGTGTGCTTGTCTTTTTGCGTGTTATGGAATAACCCCGCGACAGCGTTGCTAAAGGGCTAAGCGCATCCAGCCTCTGCCCATTGTGCTGCAGGGCTTGTTGCTTCAGCAACATCGTGTGCTCTATGCTACGATCAAGCCTTTGGCGAAGCTGCTGAATATTTTCCAACTGTTGCTCGAATTGTAGTTGAGGGGAGTTTAGGCGCAAGCGTGTGGCGCAATTTTCTAGGGTGAATTTTTGTTGAGATAATTGGTGTTGCAGGGCGTTTTTTAACCGGGACTCCAGCATATCCAGCCGCTGCACCTGCTCTTGCAGGGTCTGGCCGGGATGTTTAAGCCGCTTCTGGAGATGCCCAAGGTGTTGCTGATTGGTAATAATTTTATCCCGTATCAAATTACTAAGCTGTTGTGCCTGGCTGGCAATGACAGCGCGGTATTCCAGTTGATCAGGGCTGAGCAATTCAGCGGCGGCAGAAGGTGTGGCAGCACGCATATCGGCCACGAGGTCCGCAATGGTGAAATCAATTTCATGACCCACTGCAGAAATAACGGGAATAGTGGAAGCAAAAATTGCACGCGCTACAATTTCTTCATTAAAGGCCCATAAGTCCTCCAAAGAACCCCCGCCGCGACCGAGGATTAAAACATCGCAGTTTTTAAGTTGATTGGCCTTTTCAATCATTCGGGCGATATTTTGCGCGGAACCTTCGCCCTGCACCATGCTCGGGAAAAGAATGATCTCAGTCGCCGGAAATCGCCGTTTGAAGACTGTAAGAATGTCACGAATGGCCGCGCCAGTTGGGGATGTCACGACCCCCACTGATTGCGGGTGGCTCGGAATTTCTTGCTTATGTGCGTGCTCGAAGAGCCCCTCATCAGCAAGTTTTCGCTTAAGTTGTTCGTAGGCCCGACGCAAGGCCCCTTCGCCGGACTCCTCCATGCTGTCCACAATAATCTGATAGTCACCGCGAGGTGCATAGAGACTCACCCGGCAACGTACCATTACCTGCGTACCGTTGCGTGGTGTAAACGTGAGGAAGCGGTTGTTACCCTTAAACATCGCCGCTCGAACCTGTGCGTTGCTGTCTTTTAGGGTGAAATAGAGGTGTCCTGAGGAAGGTTTTACAAGGTTGGAAATTTCCCCCTCGATCCAAATGGCGGGAAACTCGCCTTCCAGCAAGTTGCGAACGCGCTGGTTTAATTCACCAATGGAGATGATATTTCGTGTGCTAACGGCAATGCTCATGTTTCAGGTGGGCTCGGTGCGTGGTTAATTTATTGTCATTGATTTAAGGGCATCTCTAAAAATTAGAATTTTTATTCGAGAGCAAGGAAGCGCCGCACGGAAACCCGCAGTGTATAAGGGCCACATGAGAAGTTGAGTACGGAGCTGACGCCGCTATCGGGTAAAAAGGCAATTTTTAGAGATGCCCTTAACAGGCTGTTGAAATTCGCTGAATTGAGTCAGGTGCAAGGCAAAATTAAGCGAAAAGGCGGAGTTTACATGTGTAAATGAGCACTTTGAGTGCGATTTTAACGCCGCAGATGGCCAAGTCAGTAGAATTTCAACAGCCTGTTAAGTAGGTCTACCGTAAAACGGTGGTCAACAAGACGCAAGGTAATTCTCCAGCCGGGACTTTTCTTCGCTACTAAGGAAATAACCCAGTTTGCTTCGTCGCCAAAGAATATCTTCAGCGCTAACAGCCCACTCATTTGTAAGCAGGTATTCTACCTCTCTTTCATAAAGACCGCAGCCAAAGTGCTGCCCCAGTTTGTCCAGACTGTTAACGGGCTCTAAAATTTTCAGAGCATTAAGGCCATAGCTGCGTGCCAAACGTCGTTGTGTCTCGGGCTGAAGAAATGGAACCTGGCGGGAAATACGTTCTAACAGGTCAGGCCATTCGTCACGAGAAAACTCTCCTCCAGGAAGAGGGCTGTTGGAAGGGAGGGGGGGGGCTAAATGCGGATAATAAGGCGCCAACTTTTCAAGCGCAGATTCTGCCAACCGCCGGAAGGTGGTGATTTTCCCCCCAAAGACAGAAAGTAGCGGCCGCTGCGCGAACTCCTGTAGCTCAAGGGTGTAATCACGGGTCATGGCCGACGGGTCACCGGATTCATCATCACATAGCGGCCTTACGCCAGCGAAATCGGCAATTACATCGCTTGGTTTGAGTGCCTTAAGGAAATAACGATTCACACTGTCTAGCAGGTATTGCTTCTCCTCGGTATTAATTTCCACAGCCGAGGGGTCGCCGTCATAGGGCACATCGGTTGTGCCGATCAAAGAAAATCTTTCCAAATAGGGAATAACAAAAATAATCCGTTGATCCGGATTTTGCAGAATGTAGGCTTGACTCCCCGTATAACAACGAGGCACCAGAATATGGCTGCCCTTAATAAGACGAACAGTACGCGGCGATGGAACACCAAGGGCAGAGTTGAAAAATAACTGTGCCCATGGTCCTGCAGCATTCACAAGACAGGTGCCACCCACCGTGTAGGTTTCCCTGTTCTTTGAATCTTGGAGCGCTAACTGCCAGCCACTTTCATAGGGTTTCGCCTCAATACAGGTGGTTTGGGGTCGAATATCCGCCTGATGCACCTTCGCGGCGAGAGCATTACTGATCACCAACCTTGTATCATCGACACTGCAATCGTAATAACTAAAACCGGTTTTAAACTGATCTTTTGTGATGTTATCTGCCGCGAGCTTTACCTTTCGAGAAGCGGGGATTTGTGTTCGCGGGCTAAGGTGATCATATAAAAACAAGCCGGACCGAATCATCCAGGCAGGGCGCAGCTGGAGACTGTGAGGAAGAATAAACTTCTGCGGCCACACCAAGTGCGGTGCCTTCTGCATTAAAACCTCACGCTCTGCCAGCGCCTCCTTCACCAGGCGAAACTCGTAGTGTTCCAAATATCGCAGGCCACCATGAATCAGTTTACTGCTTGCCGATGAAGTAGCAGAAGCCAAATCATTCTGCTCGCAGAGAAATACCTTTAAGCCACGCTCAGCCGCAGCGGCAGCAATGCCAGTGCCGTTAATACCGCCACCGACAACGAGCAGATCATAATGGTTAGAATTGGGGATTGCAGAAGAGTTCATTCAGGCCTTAAACGGCTTGGGGGGGTGTTAAATGATTATAGCTGCTTCTCGAAGCGTCAGGAAAAAATCCAGGAACGCAGCAAGCGACCAGGAGCAAAGGTAAAGGCGCCTGCGATAAGAATTCCTCCGAGATAGAGCCCGATCATATTGTAGCGGTGCGTTTTAATTCTGCCACTGCGGGCTGCAAAGTATGCGCTGGGAACACAGTATAAAACGAGAACGCTAAATAAATGAATAAACCCAAAGTGATCAAGAAAGGTAGGGCCAACGCGAGCCGACATGCACAGAGTAATCAGTGCAGTGCCAAGCATCAGAGACATGTGAATTTTCCCTAGTGATTTATGAAAAGAAGAACCTTTTCGGCAGATGAGTAGGAATGCCCCTATCACAAATGCTGGTAGGATAGTGGCCAAGTGGAAATACGCTAATTGCAGATGCGTCATAATATTGCTATCTCGCTGATCAAGCACTCATATTACCCGTGATGCTGGATTTCGAAAAAAGCTCTGGTTACGATCTCGCAAAAATATTTGATAAAAGTATGGGCTTCTTTTGGACCGCATCCTTTCAGCAAATTTATAGAGAGCTACACAAATTAGAAAAAGAAGAGCTTGTGAGATCAGAAGCGATTGCCCAGATGGGAAAGCCAGACAAAAATATCTACGAAATGACCGCAACAGGGGGGGCAAGCACTGCAAGCCTGTATGTCGGAACCGACAAAAGAAATGACGTTAAAAGATCCACTGTTGATCAAATTGTTTGCGGCGAAACATACAACAAAAAGCGTTTTGCTTCATGAGCTGGAGGTTCAGCAAGGTCACCATTCAGCCAAGCTTGGCAGCTATCGTGGCGTTTCAAGTATGCTCGAAAACCTGAAAGAACCGGCCTATTCAAAATATCGCATGGCCTACCATACCTTGCCGCTGGGTATCAGAATAGAGCAAACCTGGTTAGACTGGGCCGAGGAAATGTGGAGGGAAATACAATCTTGAATGGTCATCTGTTTCCAGGGGGACCACTCTCCCTCAAATATCCATTTCTCCATTTCTCCATTTCTCCATTTCTCCATTTCTCCATTTCTCCATTTCTCCATTTCTCTATTTCTCCATTTCTCTATTTCTCCATTTCTCTATTTCTCTATTTCTCTATTTCTCTATTTCTCTATTTCTCTATTTCTCTAATGTTATCAGTCTCAACTTGCAGGGCCTCGAAGAAATACGCTATTCGATTAACCAAACCTGGGTATTAGGTGACGTTGTCTCTGATTAATTTCGGAGAAACTTATCTTTATTCACACTATTCAAATCATTCCGCATTTATCCTTAATAAATATGCGCTAATCTAAAAGAGACATAATTTTATTTTTTTGAATATTAGTGTGGAGCACTTACTTTTCAGCGTCTATTCTTTTATTAGTCGGCAGGGCAGTGTGTTTTGGTGTCTGCTTGGCTTGGAGCAGTTTTATAATTTTCTGATTGCTGAATAACTGAGAGATACGTAATGCCAATAAGCGCAGAAACAAGTAACGATGGTAAAAGTGTCACTATCGCCATTTCCGGACAATTTGATTTTAATGTTGTTCAGGAGTTTAGAAATACTTACATGGATATCGATACAGGGCAATCACATGTTGTTCTGGATATGCGGGAAGCTGAGTATATGGATAGCTCTGCATTAGGCATGTTGTTAAACATGAAGAAGCACCTTGGCGTGGCTGATAACAGTATCCGGATTGTTAATTGCCGCCCGCAAGTTAAAAAAATTCTGGATATTTCTCGTTTCGATAAAAAATTTCAGATTGATTAAACACTTTGATTCAAACAACAAGAAAAACTTAATAGTATTTAAGCTAAGAAGGATTTGTGATGCGTGTATTGCTTGTAGATGACATGGCGGTTAATAGAAAGCTGCTCCGTTGGATGCTGCAAGAAGATGAGCACGATACCATCGAGGCGAGCAACGGTGAGGAGGCTGTCGCGTTATTTGAAAGCGAGCAGCCAGACCTCGTGTTGCTTGACGTTATCATGCCGGTAATGGATGGTTATGAAGCGGCGCGTGTAATCAAACAGAAGGCGGGTGAGCGTTATGTCCCGATTATTTTTCTTACTGCTATCAGCGATGACGATGCTTTAGCAAAATGTCTTGCGAGCGGCGGTGATGATTTTTTAACAAAACCCTTTAATGAATTAATATTACAAGCAAAGATTAAGGCACATAGCCGCATTCAAGAGCTCAGTGATCAGCTTAATGAGAAAAATAAAACGCTGATGTACTACCAGGAGCAAACTCAGCGCGAGCATGAAATTGTTGAGCACGTGTTCAAAAATGCACTGAGTGAAAGCTTTCTTGACTCGGGCAATCTTGATTACTATATGTCTCCAATGTCTGCTTTTAACGGCGACGTGATGCTTTCAGCGGCAAGCCCCAGTGGGGGGCTTTATGTCATGCTAGGGGATTTTACCGGTCACGGTTTATCTGCGGCAATAGGTGCTTTACCGGTTTCTCGTGTGTTTTTTGCCATGACAAAAGCCGGCGCTTCAATTGGCGATATAGCCGCGGAGATGAACAAGAGTTTGCTCAACCTTCTTCCTGACTATATGTTTTGCGCCGCCACTATCACTGAAATTAACGAGACGGGCGAAGAGCTGGTAATGTGGTGCGGTGGATTACCCGATGCAGTTATTACAAAACCCAGCGGTGAAGTTGACCGTTTTGTAACCTCCATGCATATGCCCCTTGGTGCCCTGGAGGAGTATGAATTTGAGAGGGACGTATATACCCTTAAAATGTCCCAGGGTTCACGGCTTTTTCTTCACTCTGATGGAATGATTGAATCGACCAATACGCAGGGAGATATGTTTGGAGAAGAACGCTTTCATGCTTTATTCCAAGAGCAATCCGTCTTGGCATCTTCAAATAAAGTAAAAAGTATTATCGAGCATTTTAACGAGTATGTTGGCTCAGGCGACGAGCAGGACGATGATATTTCCCTGGTTGCCTTGGAGTGTAAGCCGGTTCAAGGCGTGCTTGTTGATGATAAGAAAGAGGGCGACATCTTAACGAATTCACCTTCATGGAAAGTGCGCTTTGAAATATCGCCAGAGCAAATGCGGGCGGGGGATCCTCCTTCTGATATCCTGAATATGCTGGGATCTTCTGCAGGCCTAGCCACGCACAAGGATTACCTTCATACCATTATCACCGAACTATATCTCAATGCCCTAGAGCATGGAGTGCTGAATCTGCCATCCAGCCTTAAAAGTGAAGAGGATGGGTTTTTAGCATTTCAGGCCGAGAAGGAAAGCCGTTTGGAATGCCTTGCTGACGGTAAAATAGTGGCTGTTTTATCCTTGGTGAACCTGGAAGATCGCCCCGGAGTAAAAATTTGGATTCAGGATAGCGGTCAGGGTTTTGAGTACCAATCAATTGAAGCGGCTAATGATGATGACTGTTTTGGTCGTGGTCTCATGTTGATTAGATCGTTATGTGATGACAGGCTTAGCTTTAAAGACGGTGGAAGAGTGGTTGAGGCTATTTATTCGTTGTGATTTTTAGCCCGCTCTTATCAATTCACTTTATTATTTTTGTTCTATAGATTCTTTCCCTGCTTCCCCGATAGCAATATGCCCTCCTAAAAGTCTCGTAATGGCGCCTTTCCCATTGGCAGTA
>Ga0209345_10004747_pt1 | contig 12958 bp, 8 predicted proteins | sample Cruoilmetagenom7_FD_187294 | JGI IMG/M metagenome (GOLD analysis project Ga0209345, IMG submission 187294) | Oil polluted marine microbial communities from Coal Oil Point, Santa Barbara, California, USA - Sample 7 (SPAdes) (version 2) | ecosystem: Environmental > Aquatic > Marine > Oil seeps ...
CGCGACATGAATGACGTTATCCAGCGGCTGGGCAGAAAAGTGGAATCCGGTGAACTGGAAGAATTGACGCTGACCACCAATGGATCGCTGCTCACCGAATATGCCGACCATCTCGCAAGTCATGGCGTGCGACGGATCAATGTCAGCATGGACACGCTTGATCCCGCCCGCTTTTCCGAAATCACCCGGGGCGCTGATGTGAACGTTGTACTGGACGGCATCAATGCCGCAAAGGAAGCGGGTATTCAGGTCAAAATCAATATGGTTGCGGTTCGTGATTTCAATGAAGCAGATCTTTTGCCATTGGCCGAATATTGCGCCGAGAATAGCCATGATCTAACGGTTATAGAGAGCATGCCCCTGGGTGATGTGGGCGCGGATCGTAAACTCGCCCATATTTCGGCCGATGAATTCCTGATGCCGTTGAGAGACCAATATACGATCCGTCCCATCTCTCATCGCAGCTCCGGGCCAGCCCGCTATGTTTCGGTCGAACCGCTTGGCCTACGACTGGGACTGATTACGCCGCTCAGCAACAATTTCTGCGATGATTGCAACCGGTTGCGCCTGACCACAGACGGCAAGATATTCATGTGCCTGGGTCATAACGCACATGTCGACTTGCGCGCAGCGGTTCGCAGGGATGGTATCGCAGCCGTTGACCAATTGCTTCAACAGGCTCTAAAGCTCAAACCGTTGCGACATAAATTCAACGCGCAGCTGGAGGGGTCCGCAGAGATATTGGAGCGTCATATGAACGTAACGGGCGGATGAACGAAACAAAATGGGCACTGATCGTGTCGCCGACGCAACCGGCTCAGGAAGCAGCCGAAAAATTGAAGCCGCTAATCGATTGGGTGCCCGTGGAAGAGGCAGATCAGGCGGTTGTTCTTGGCGGTGACGGGTTCATGCTGCAGACGTTGCACCAGATGCTCAATCGCCGGAATATCATGCCGGTATATGGCATGAATTTGGGCACAGTCGGTTTTCTGATGAACAACTGGCATATGACAGACCTGATCGAACGCCTGCACAAGGCTCGGGCTTTCAAGGTAAAACCGCTGAAAATGGAAGTGGAGACTATTTCCGGTGCCAAATTCACCCTGCCTGCGATCAACGAAGTCTCGCTACTGCGTGAAACCCGGCAGACGGCAAAACTCGAAATTGAAATCAATGGCCGGATCATGATGGAAGAACTCGTCTGTGACGGTGTGTTGATTGCAACCCCCGCCGGCTCCACCGCATATAATCTTTCTGCCAACGGCCCTATCCTGCCGCTGACCTGTAATCTTCTGGCGTTGACGCCGATCAGTCCTTTCCGGCCAAGACGCTGGAAAGGCGCGATTCTACCGGACAAGATGGAAATCACAATTCGTGTACTGAACCCCGAGAAACGGCCTGTCAGCGCGGTTGGCGATCAACAGGAAGTCCGCGATGTCAGCTGCGTAAAAGTCGCCATAGACCGCGCTCAGGCGCTTACGATGCTGTTTGATCCGGAACATGCACTTGATGATCGCATAGCAATGGAACAATTTGTCGTTTGATGGCTTGCAGCCCTCAAATGTCGTTGCTATAGGCGCGCTTCACCATGAAAGGCTCGGTCCAAAATCGAGCGTGTTCCCCGATAGCTCAGTGGTAGAGCATTCGACTGTTAATCGAATGGCCGTTGGTTCGAATCCAACTCGGGGAGCCATTTTTTCTGGCTCTATTTTCCACCAGGTTCGGTTGTTTCGCCTGAGATCTTCACGGCTCATGACTTGCTTACGACGCGTCTGTTCAGATAAACCTCCCTTTTCCTGATAAACTTTACAATCTTGACAGCGTTATAGAATCCAATCTGCCCGGCCGCGAAACGGGCGGTAACAGGGCGCTTTCATGTCCGTCCCTCCTGAGGTTTTTCAATACGCAAGCGAGATCATTAGGGTTCTGATCGGACATGAATCGAAACTATCACGCGAAGGCAATTGTAGGAAAGAGATCCCTGTTCAACGACAAGGACGCTGCTGTGGCAACCCGCAGATTTATTCAGGCCGCCTTGGCCAGTGCAACCTGGTTGCGGCCGTTTCGCTTGGCGTGATACAAGGCCTTGTCCGCCCGATCCATCGCGTCGTGCAGCGAATCGGTGTCGTTCAATATTGCCAGCCCGAAACTCGCGGTCACCTTATGCTGGGATTCCAGTTCAGGATGCGCGACAAAGCGCAACGAATCGCAAATATTATGAGCCAGAAGCTGTGCCGTTTCGACCGGCATCCACTTGGTCAATATGGCGAACTCCTCGCCACCGGTTCGCGCTACCTGACCATATTCCCGGGACAGGTCCAGAGCCGTTTCTGCTATCCTTTTCAGCACCCTGTCCCCTGCCGCATGGCCATATTGGTCATTAACCTGCTTGAAATGGTCGATGTCGAACAGAATGATCGTCCGCACAAAAATCGACCCCTGTTTCTCGTCGGCACGCGCGGCGAACAATCCTTTCAGACCGCGCCGGTTCAGCAGGTCCGTCAACGGATCGCGATTGGACTGGGCATGAAAATGCAAAACCATGTCATGACCTGCAGCGAACAGCAGCACTATCGCCAGCGACAGTGCCGCGATTCCATTCGTCAGCTGGAATAACCAGACATAAGTCGACTCGGTAAAGCTTTGTTCGGTGAGAGGGTGGCCGAGCACAATATTGATCGTGACCACCCGGATGACAAAGGTCGCCGCGACGGTCGCAATGACACCGAATAGTGCCCCGTCAATCAGCTTTGTGCCCGCTTTCCACAACGGCCACAGCGACAGGGACAGCAGAAGCCCCGCCCCGGAATTGACCAACAGCGTGCGTGCGTAAATCTCCGGTGCAAGAAAGCTCAGCCAAATCAAGCAAACTGTCGCAATTGCCAGACCAAAACCGACTGTCTTGACCGGAAAGGTTGCGCCGCACCGGATGTAAATGGCCCTGGTTATCGCCAGACTGAATAGCCAGAACATGATGGTGGAAAAAAAGATGAGGCCCATCGGCGTCGTCGGTGTGCGCATACTGGACAGCATATAACCGATAAAAGCTGCAATATAGGCAAGCCCGACCCACCCCGAGAATTTCTGGCTTTTGACCGAAAAATACAGAATTCCGAAAACGAGCGCAAATAATGCCAAAATAACGGCGGTTAATATGTGAAATTCAGAATTTCCGGACATTAGCCGCAGTCTATCAGGGAGCCGTCAATTAAAGGTTAACCGAGCCGCTTTGACAGAGGACTGAGATTTGGAATAGCGGGTCCATTCGGCGCCGCGCCAGATCTTTACACCAATGGAACATTCTATTTCCGTGACCTTTACCCAAAACCCCGGAATCCCAGCCTTTGTCGATCACGCATCAACCATCGAGTGTGACCTTTTAGATTGGCTGCCAATGCGGTCCCGCAAAAACATGCTGACAAGAGCACCGTGGTTTATCCAGATTGTCAAAGAGCCTGTCCTGACCTCGGTCAGAAGCAGCAAAAAGGATAAGCGATTGTAGTGGATGTAGGAAAGCAAGAATGTGGCTACTGGCATTGCAATTCAAACCCACAAAATCCGCGCGGCCACATAGAGTATCAACAACGCCGTCAGCCGCCTGATCCATATCTCGGGCAAAGCCTTGCTCGCCAATATGCTGCCGACCTGACCGCCCAGCAGCACCCCGAGGAATAGTGGCCAATAAGCTAGGATTGCCTCTCCGCCACTGCTCAGACCCGATTTCATCAACTGCCCGCCAAGACCGGCAATCGAGTTGACCAGAATGAACACGCTGGCCGTCGCAGCGATGCGGCGGCTGTCGGCCCAGCGGGTCAGCAGCAGGATCGGTGCGAGGAAAATGCCGCCGCCGATGCCGACCGTGCCGGACAGAAAGCCGATCGCCGTGCCGATTGCGGGAGCGAACAATCGGTGACCGGTCCATTGTCCCCCAATAGCCCCTGCCCGCCTGATAAACGGTTCGATGATCAGCAAAATGCCCGCAGCGGCCAGAGAAAGACCGAGCAGCAGCATGAAGTTGTCCTGCTCCAGGACCATGCGACCGCCAAGCCAAGCGGCCGGCACCGACAGCAACAGGATCGGCGAGATCTTTGGCCAGTCGATCAGCCCGCGCACTTGGAAGCGGATGGTCCCGCCGGTCACAACGATGATATTGCACAGCAAAGCGATGACCGGCAGCGCCCGGTAATCGAGCGCCGCCAGAGCCAGCAAGGCGATATAGGTAGAGCCACCGCCGAAGCCGACGCTGGCATATAGTGTGGCGGTTGCCGCAAACAGCAGGGCCAGGGCGAGAATTGAAAAATCCATTTCGGTTCCCGCTTGGCCGAGCCGAATTCAGATCAAAACTTGCCGTGGCAATGCTTATATTTGCGTCCGGAACCGCAAGGGCATGGAGCATTGCGGCTGACCTTGCTGCCATCGAACGCGTCATTGGGATTATCCAGCTGTCCGGATTGCCGTGGCGGCAAGGTGGTCGAAACCGTCCCCAAAGTGCCACCGTCGATATCGTTGCTGTTATCTTCCCCGGTCAGCGGATCGATATGCGTGGTCAGGAAATCGGGTAGTTCTGGTAATTCAGGCACCGCAATCTCTTCCTGCCGCTGGAATTGGCTGATCGCGATCGTCTTGGTCACGCCTTCCCGTATAATTTCCAGCATGCGCTCAAACAGGCCAAAGGCTTCCTGCTTATATTCGTCGAGCGGTTTTTTCTGGGCATAAGCACGCAGGAATACCACCTGGCGCAACGCATCGAGTGTTGCCAGATGCTCTTTCCAGTGATGGTCGAGCAGTTCCAGCAGGATAGATTTTTCAATCTGCGGCCAGACACCAGGATTCTCGCTTTCCACCTGTGCGACTTTTGCTTCGAAATCGGCATCGGCCATTTCGGATATCCGCGTTTCGATAATTTCCGGCTCAAGCGCATCTTCCTGCATCCAGCTGTCAAAATCGGGTTCAAGATTCAGCACTTCCTTGACCCGGGTTTTCAGGCCTTCAACGTCCCATTGCTCCGGATAGGTACCGGGCGGGCAGGCATCGGCAACGATCGTATTGACCGTTTCATGCCGCATGTCTTCGACGACATCACCAACCGAATCAGCGTCCATGATTTCAGAGCGTTGCTCGTAGATCACCTTGCGCTGGTCGTTCATCACGTCGTCATATTCGACGACCTGCTTACGCGCTTCATAGTTGCGCGCCTCGACCTTTTTCTGGGCTGTTTCGATGGCCTTGGACAACCATTTTCCGCCAATCGCTTCACCATCCTCCAGATTCTTGTTCATCATCTTGGCGAACATGGTTTCGGTGCCAAAGATGCGCAGCAGATCATCCTCAAGGCAGAGATAGAAGCGACTAAGGCCCGGGTCCCCTTGCCGACCGGAGCGTCCGCGCAGCTGGTTATCGATCCGGCGGCTTTCGTGTCGTTCGGTGCCGAGTACGAACAGGCCGCCCGCTGCCCTCACCTCTTCGCGCAGGGCCCGCACTTCTTCCTCGATCTTGGCAATGGCCTTGTCTCTTTCCGGCCCTTCTTCCATGTCGCCAAGCTCTTCCTCGATCCGGAAGTCGATATTGCCGCCGAGCTGAATATCGGTGCCGCGACCGGCCATGTTGGTAGCGATCGTAACCGCGCCGGGGGAACCCGCCTGCGCCACGATATGGGCTTCCTGTTCGTGGAAGCGGGCGTTCAGAACATTATGCTTCACGCCTTCCTTGTTCAGGAAGTTCGAAAGCAGTTCGGATTTTTCGATCGAAACGGTGCCGACCAGAACCGGCTGACCCTTGTCGCTATGTTCCTTTACGGTTTTTGCAATCGCGGCAAATTTGTCGAGTGTATTCTTGTAAAACTCGTCATTTTCGTCGATCCGCAACACCGGCTTGTTGGTAGGAATGGTGACGACGTTCATCTTGTAGATTTCGAAAAATTCTGCCGCTTCGGTTTCCGCGGTGCCGGTCATCCCAGACAATTTGGGATACATGCGGAAATAATTCTGGAAGGTGATCGACGCCATGGTCTGGTTCTCGGGCTCGATCTGAACGCCTTCTTTCGCCTCGACCGCCTGGTGCAGTCCATTGGACCAGCGCCGCCCTTCCATCATTCGTCCGGTGAATTCATCGATGATGATGACCTTGCCATCCTTGACGATATAATCGGTATCACGCTTGCGCATGACATTGGCCATCAACGCCTGATTAAGGTGATGGACGACCTGGGTATTCTCGAAATCATAGAGATTGCTACCAACCAGAAGTCCCGCTTCCTCAAGCAGACGTTCGGCTTTTTCCGTGCCTTCTTCGGTCAGCGACAGATTGCGCGATTTCTCGTCTTTTTCATAATCCTCATCGGTGAGATGCTGAACGACGGCGTTGACCGACAGATAAAGATCAGATTTGTCATCGGTGGGTCCCGAAATAATCAATGGCGTCCGGGCTTCGTCGATCAGAATCGAATCGACCTCATCAACAATCGCGAAGTTAAACGGTCGCTGGACCATCTGGGACCGCTCGTGCTTCATATTGTCGCGCAGATAATCGAAGCCGAATTCATTGTTCGTGCCATAGGTGATATCCGCTGCATAAGCCGCCCGGCGTTTGTCCTCACCCAGATTTGGCACGATCACGCCAACCTCCAGACCGAGGAAATTATAAACCTGGCTCATCCATTCCGCATCGCGGCGGGCGAGATAATCGTTGACGGTGACGACATGCACGCCCTTGCCCTCGATCGCGTTGAGATAACAGGCGAGCGTCGCGACCAGGGTCTTGCCCTCGCCAGTACGCATTTCCGCGATTTCGCCGCGATGCAGCACAATACCGCCGATCAGCTGCACATCATAATGGCGCTGTCCCAGGGTTCGTTTGGCGGCTTCCCGCACAACCGCGAAGGCTTCCGGCAATATGTCGTCGAGTGATTCACCACCAGCGACACGTTCCTTGAAATATGCTGTTTTGGCAGCAAGGTCTGCATCCGAAAGCGGCTCGATTTCAGGTTCGAATGCGTTGACCGCATCGACCACTTTTTGCATCGATTTTACATAACGGTCATTGGCTGACCCGAAGATAGATTTGGCTAAACCGCCGAACATGACATTTTCCAATTTATAGATTTTCCGGCCGATAACAAGGCCGTGAATAGAATGAATTTAGGGAGATTTTCGTGCCATTCAACAATGGCGCAGAGAATAGCGCTAGGGCGCGCCTTCTTCATGCTCCAGCTTGTCGCCAGCTTCGGACCGCATTACGACGACCGCCCAATACTGTAGCTCACCAGCAGCCTTGCTCACCGTCAATGGAACAGGGATCAGGCATTCCAGCATCGCGCAGGAGCGATAATCCGACGCCCCGGCCCGTGCCGGTTCGATCACGGTTTGATCGGCGATCGAGGATTCTGACGGATTGGCGGTGCTGCCCAGCTCGGGGACCATGCGCTCTGCCGCCGCTGACGCAGGCATGGCCAGGCCAACAGCGTTGAATAGCAGCAACATAAAACTTGCAATATATGCGTTCATGGACGAGGCCCCGACATTATCAGCGCGTTCTATCAAAACATTGGATAAAGGCAAGTTAAGTGTCGGACAAACTTTCACCTCTGGCCCCAGCAGAATCTCCAGTATTACCCGATATTGCAGGCGTCACCTGCCGCATCGCCCGGGCACGTTACAAGGATTGGGATCGCTGCGACCTGACCTTTGTGGAACTGTCGGAGGATACAGCGGTCGCCGGTGTGCTGACCAGGAGCAAATGTCCCTCGCCGGAAGTCGAATATTGCCGGGAAGCGCTCAAGGGCGGCAAAGCGCGCGGTCTGGTCGTCAACGCTGGCAATGCCAACGCCTTTACCGGCGCGCGTGGCATGGCGGCGGTGCAAAAGATATTGTCGCTGGCCTCGGCGCACCTTGGATGCGCGGAGCATGAAATATTCGTCTCCTCGACCGGAGTGATCGGTGTACCACTGCCGCAGGACAAGGCCGAAGCCGGTCTGAAAGCGGTGTTTGGCGCTGCGCCTTGTAGCTGGGAAGAAGCGGCGGCAACGATCATGACGACCGATACCTTCCCGAAAATGGCGACCACGAGCGCGATTATCGATGGCCAGACGGTCCATCTGAGCGGGATTATCAAAGGGTCGGGCATGATTGCGCCGGACATGGCGACCATGCTCGGCTATATTTTCACCGACGCGACAGTGGAAGCCGGTTTCCTACAGGAAATGCTGAACGCGGCTACCGGACAAAGCTTCAATTGCATCACCGTCGACAGCGACACATCGACCAGCGATACGGTACTGGCCTTCGCCACGGGTCGGAACGCGGCCCCTGCCCTGACCTCTTTCGATGACGACGGCGCGGATGCCTTTCAAGCCGCACTGAGCGATCTCTGTATGCAAATGGCCCATCTGGTCGTGCGCGACGGCGAAGGCGCAAGCAAATTTATCGAAATTGCGGTGACCGGAGCGGAAAGCAATGCCAGCGCCAAGCGCATTGCTCTCTCGATTGCCAATTCTCCGCTGGTCAAGACCGCTATCGCCGGCGAAGACGCCAATTGGGGCCGGATCGTCATGGCCGTCGGCAAGGCCGGCGAACCGGCGGATCGCGACAGGCTCGCGATCGGCTTTGGCGGGGTCACCGTGGCGCGTGACGGTCTTGTTGTGCCGGATTATGATGAAGCACCGGTCGCAGCGCATCTGAAAGGCAAGGAGATTGATATTGCCGTCGATATCGGACTTGGTAATGGCCGGGCAACCGTCTGGACCTGCGACCTGACCCACGGCTATATTGAAATCAACGCCGACTACAGGAGCTAGACCCATGCATCCGCTTTATCAGCCCGTTCTCGACATTATCGAAAACGCGTCGCGCGATATTGTGATGCCTTATTACCAGAATCTGAAATCGCACCAGATCAACGAGAAAACACCCGGAGATCTGGTAACGGTCGCGGACAAGCTCAGCGAGGAGTATATCGCCGGAGCGCTCTCCGCGCTGCTGCCGGAAACCAAGATTGTCGGCGAGGAAGCCTTTGCCGCCGATGAATCGGTGCTGGATCAATTGGGCGATGGACAGGTTTGTATCATCGATCCGATCGACGGCACCGGCAATTATGCTGCGGGACAGGCTCCTTTCGGGATCATGATCGCCCTGGTCGAGCAGAATGAAACGGTTGCGGGCTGGCTTTACGATCCGCTGACCGGGCGCATTTGCCATGCCGAAAAGAATGGCGGCGCCTTTATCAATGGGGACCGCGTCACCGTTCCCGAAGATCATCCGACAAAACCGGTGGCGGCGCTGGCGACCGGGTTCATGACGCCTGAGGAGCGCAACACTCTGCTCGCTGCGGCACAACCGTTTTACGAGATTGTGGATATTCCGCGCTGCGCTGCCGAGCAATATCCGCGGCTGGTGTACGGAACCAACCATCTTTCGGTATTCAAGCGCACCCTGCCTTGGGACCATGCATCAGGCGTATTATTCCTCAACGAAGCCGGCGGCAAATGCGCACGCTGGGATGGTTCGGACTATCGCCCTGCTGATCGCAGAAAGGGCCTGCTCGGTGCCTCGTCGCCAAAACTATGGGACGAAGCAGCCGAGCGGCTTGGGGATATATTCAGAAATTAGGCGGAAAGGCTGGATTCGAGCCAGGTTTTCAACTGACTTTTCGGCGCCGCGCCAACCTTGGTTTCAACCGGCGCGCCATTGTTGAAAAGGATCATGGTCGGAATGCCACGAACACCATATTTGGCGGGTGCATCCGGGCTGTCGTCGATGTTGAGCTTGGCAATGGTGACCTTGCCAGCCAGTTCATCGCTGATTTCTTCCAGCGCGGGGCCAATCATTTTACAGGGGCCGCACCATTCTGCCCAGAAATCGACGAGCACAGGGCCGTCTGCCTTCAGGACATCGCCTTCAAAACTTGCGTCGGTAATTGCTTTGGTAGCCATAACGAATCTCCAATTGTTCAAAACCTATTTAGATATGCTCGGGCCGCGGCTCAAGCGCGATAGCGGAAAGGATTTTCATATCCGCTCAAAGCCGGGCTTGTGCTGCTCGATCAGTTCCGGGGGAATCTCCAGCATTTGCGGTCCGTGCGAATAGAGCAGCCCCGCCTTGATCGGGCGATCGGGGAATATCTTTTCCAGCGCGGCGACATAGGCCGCCATCTGGCGAAGATAGGCGACGGGCGCCTGACCGGCATTGTCGGGCACCCGGCGGCCGGTCTTGAAATCCACGACATAGATATGGTCATCGGTGATCAGCAAACGGTCGACGGTGCCGGAAACAACATGTTCGCCGACAACCGCAGCGATTGGCGCTTCTGCGAGACTATCCGGCGCAAAAAGAGCGGACCATGCCGGATTGTCCATGACCGCCAGAACCGTTTTGATGATTTCGGAACGGCGCACCGCGTCGGCGATCTGCTTTTGCTTTTCCAGCCAGCGGTCGGCGACATCCTGCCGACGCTCCGGCGCGATATTGGGCAAGCGCTGGAACAGGCTGTGCAGCAACATGCCGCGCTCGGCTGCGTCGCGCATGGCTAGGTCGGGCGGCGGATTGCTGGCATCATCGGGGCCGAGATGCGAGGGGGTCAGGGGGCGCGGCGGGCGCGATTCTTCCGGTGCCGACCGGAATAGCCAGTCCGGAGCAGGAGCTTCGTCCCTATCCTGATCCACGCCGCCGTCGGCGACTGGCGATAGCGTAGGTTTGTTCTGGTTTTCGACGCGATATTCCCGGACCGCAAACCAGTCTGGATCGTCCCGCCATTCACTGCCGAGTGCGATCAGGCCGCGTTCGATGGCGCCGTACCAGCTCAGTTCCGGCACTTCGCCTTTTGCTCTTGGCCCGAGGACACCCGCGACGACCAGATGTTCTTCCGCCCGGGTCATCGCGACGTAGAGCAGCCGCCAATGTTCCTCCATGGCGATCTTGTCGGCATGTGCCGCATGTTCCGCCAATATGCCGACACGCTCGGCCTTGCGGATTGGTACCACCGGATATTCGAGTTCGGGACCGGTCCCCTCGCCCAGTTTGATGGTGAAGCCGCCGCTTTTCTTGCTCGCCGGGTCAAAGGTCGCATTGGCAAGGATCACCAAAGGCGCCTGCAAACCCTTCGCGCCGTGCACGGTCATCAGGCGCACTTCATTGCCGCCCTCGACCTGCTCGCGCTTGATTTCGACATCACCCCGGTCGAACCAGTCGAGAAATCCCTGCAAGGTCGGGATATGGTCCCGTTCGAAGGCGAGGGCCGTCGCCAGCAATTCGTCGAGTGGGTCAACCGCCGCGTGACTGAGCCGCGCCAGCAGTTTGCGCCTGCCCTGCATCGGACCGGATAATATCGTCTCGAGAAACTGATAGGGCGTGTTGAAATCGGCCATCGCCAGCAATTGCATCAGCGGCTTGATCTGCTCACCGAGTGCGTCCTGCCTGCGCAGAAATTCCCACAGGCTCTTCTCACGATGGTCCTTCCCGCGATAACCGCGGGCCAGCAGATCCTCCTGACTCCAGCCGAGCAGTGGCGAGACCAGAAGACTGGCGAGATTGAGATCATCATTGGGCTGCAGCACGAAGCGAATGGCTGCCAGTAAATCCTGCACAACCAGCGGCTGATTGAGCCGGATACGGTCGATTCCGGCGACCGGCACTTTCTCGGCGAAAAGGCGGGCGACGATAAGAGCGCTGAGTTCATCGCGCTTGCTCACCAATATCAGAACATCTTTGGGTTGCAGCGCCCTGTCCTCCCGCTCCAGCCAAAGCGGGTTTTCCGGCGACAGCCATTGTTTGATCTGGACGGCCAATTGCTGGGCGAATACCCGCTTTTCTTCGCTGGCCCAAGATTCCTCATCCTCTTCGTCGGCATCGCTTCTGTTGGCAATCGGCTTCCACAAAGTCACGCTGCCGCTCGCACCGCTATAATTGCTGCGATGATCGGGGATTTTGTGGTCCAACCCCAATTGTTCGTGGCCCAACTGTTCCAGCGTTGCATCGACCACCTGCAATATCGGCGGTGTGGAGCGGAAACTACGGTCCAGCGACAGATCACCGAAGGGCTTTTCCGATGCCTCCGCCAGCCCGAAAAATTCGGTTCTCGCGTTGGCGTAATTATGCGGACTGGTACCCTGAAAACCGAAGATCGCCTGTTTGAAATCACCGACGGTGAACAGGGTCCGGTGCCGTTCCGGCTCGACTCCCAACCCCGCAAAAAACTCGCCCGCCAACGCCCCGACAATCTCCCATTGCGAGACATTGGTATCCTGCGCCTCGTCGATCAAGATATGATCGGTGCGCTGGTCCAGCTTGTAGCGGATCCATTCCGCCATATCGCTTTTCTGCAACAATTTGGCGGTCATCCGGATCATGTCGTCAAAATCAACAACACCGTGCAATTTCTTGGCGTCGGCATAGCGATGATAGAAAGCGCGCCCGGCTTCCAGTGCGCCGGCGAACAGATCAGCATATTCGAACAGAACCGCTTTTTCGAGCAGTCCATTGCTCCATTCGAACAAGGTACCGGCAATAAAGTCATAGTCCGGTAAGGCTTTTAACAGGCCCTTGGTAGGCTTGGGCGGCGCGCCGGTGGTCTTGGTCGCCCAGGCCAGGTGCACATTTGCCAGACCGTCGGCACGTTCCTGCGGACTGAGCGTCAGCCAGAAACGGATCGCGAGTTGGCGTTCCTGCTCCTTCTTTCCGCCGGCCTCGGCCATCGCATCACGCAACAAGGTCATCGACCGCACATCAATCGCCTCGTCACGGCAGCGATCCGCCAGCCATGACCGCGCGTCACCGTCAATTGGCAATCCCAACAGCCCGCGGACAAAGGGCAATATGCCAGAAGGCAATCCCTCCATTGCGTCGGCCTTGGCGGCGCAGGCCATCAGAAATTGTTCGGTCGCCTCTTCGCCCATCCGCACGCTCAGGCGCTGAATTGCCTCGATAATCTGCGGCCGGCCTGCCCGTTCTTCTTCCTGAAGCAGATCACC
>Ga0209345_10004748_pt1 | contig 12953 bp, 17 predicted proteins | sample Cruoilmetagenom7_FD_187294 | JGI IMG/M metagenome (GOLD analysis project Ga0209345, IMG submission 187294) | Oil polluted marine microbial communities from Coal Oil Point, Santa Barbara, California, USA - Sample 7 (SPAdes) (version 2) | ecosystem: Environmental > Aquatic > Marine > Oil seeps ...
CGCCTACACCGTAGGCGACGGCACTGGCAAACCCACAGGGATCGTGAACGGTGCCGGTTTGGGTCACACCACCGCCGCCGGTCTGGTCGACAGCTTCACCAGCGATGACTTCATTGAGTTGGAGCATTCGGTTGACCCGGTCTATCGCCGCGATGCCAGCTGGATGATGCACGACACCGCTCTGAAGGTGGCCAAGAAGATGAAAGACGGCGAAGGCCGTCCGATCTGGATGCCAGGCGTCAGCGGCCAAGCACCTGCTGAAATTCTGGGCTACGGCTACACGCCCAATCAGGACATGGCTGTGCCTGCCGCCAGTGCTGACTCGATCCTGTTCGGTGACATGTCGAAATACCTGATCCGCGACGTGATGGACATCACGCTCTTCCGGTTCACGGACTCGGCCTACACCAAGAAAGGGCAAGTCGGCTTCCTTGCGATGCTGCGCACCGATGGCAAGACCATCGCTGCCAACAACGCGGCCATCAAAAAGATGCGCCACGCCGCAGCCTGATCGGCGCAAAACCTGACAATCCGCCGCCCGCGTGATCGGGCGGCGGTCATCTTTTTATAGGAAGGACGCTGATCATGGCGGCAAAGAAAAAAGCGGCATCCGCTGCGGATGCGGGCAAGATCATCGTGGCTTTTGCGCTGCGCTATCATGTCGAGGGTGAAGGTGATGACGCGGTGACATTCACCGAAGGTCAGCGGCTTGAACTGGAACAGAAGGAATTCGATGGGCTGGCCGAGCGCGGGATCTGCGCGCAAGGCGTGTTCGTCAAGATGAAGGCGGCTGTCGAGGGCGGGCGCTATAGCCTGAAGCCTCATGACACCACATGGCTTGCGCCGCACGTCTATGAGGCGTGGAAGGCTGCTGGCTATTGTGAGCCGACCGAAGATGACCCGCAGGTCGGTGCTGTGCTGAAGGCCCGTGAAGATGCCTTGCGGGAAGCAATCAAGCAGAAGGACGGCGCTGCCATGACGGCGCGCCTTCTTGGGAACCGTTTGCGCGAAGTTGGGTTGGAAGCTGTGGCTGCACGGGAACAGGCCCAGAAGGTGCGAGGCATGATTGAGCCTGATCCTGACAGCGGGAACGTTTTGGACGATGAAATGCAGGCTTTGTTGTCTGAAGTTCTGACGCTGATCGACATGCTTCCAGAAGAAGTCGAGTTTGACGGCGCGGGCGACGGGTTCGAACCCCAACTGAACCTTAACTGAGGGCCGGCAGATGTGGTTGGAGCGGATTTCCGGTGGTGGTGTCGATCTGGTCGATCTAGACACAGCCAAGGCGCATCTGCGCATTCTGAGCGATGAAACCGACGCAGAGGTACAATCCGCGATTACAGCGGCGTCCATTCATCTGGATGTCGACGCGGATGGCTTTGGCGGGCTGGGGTTTCCGTTGGTTGCGCAGCAGTGGTCATCCAAGTCCGCTGGCTTTGTGCCATCGGTTCTGTGTCTGCCGTTTGCGCGCGTCACCGCAGTGGATGAAATCCGCTACACCGCGTCAGATGGTTCATCGGTCGTTGTTCCTGCCACAGACTACCTGCTGACCCGCCTGGGTCGGGTCGCTGTTGTGACGCTGCTGCCTGGCAAGGCATGGCCAAGCCTGATCGATAGGCCGGATGCGGTCGATCTTCGCTTTACGGCGGGTTTCGATGATGTCGCATCGGTGCCTGATGACATTGTCGAGGCGGCAAAGCAGATGGTCAGCTTTTACTTTCACAACCGGGGCGCGGATGCGACCGATGGTGTCAGCGAAGAGGTCGCCCGCTGTGTCGATCGTCTGACGATGCGCTATCGGAGATTCGCGGCATGAAGCGTGGAATGCGTGTCACCGATCTGGATCGGATTGTCAGCTTTCAGCGCCGTGGCGAGGTCGATGACGGGCACGGCAACAAGGTTGATGGCGACTTTGCCGAAGTGTTCCGGGAATGGGCACGGGTGAAGCCCATGAAGGGCGGCGAAGGTGTTGTGGAGGCGCGCCTGTCAGCCCGACAACCGGCCATCCTTACGGTTCGCGCGACAACGGCGGCAGAAGCCGTGAATGCCGATTGGATTGCTGTCACTGGTGGCGTGGTCTGGAACATCAAGGAACCGCCACGCCTGACCGATGATCGGCAGTTCTTGGAAATGCTTGTCGAGCGTGGGCGGGTGAATGGTTGATGGCGTGGTGGCGTTTCGCCGCTTCATGTATCAAACCGTGCCGGACGCTGTGCGCACAGCTGCGCGCGATGCGCTGGAAAAAGGTGCGCAGGAACTGGTCGACTATATCCGGTCATTGGCCCCGGTCGATGATGGTTTTCTACTGGCCAGTATTGGCTGGACGTGGGGTGAACCGCCTAAAGGATCTATTGCGCTTGATGATTTGGCGCCTGCCGAAGACCCGTCCATGCGGATTGTGGTCTATGCGGGCAGCGAACTGGCTTTCTATGCCCGGTGGGTTGAGTTTGGTACGTCGAAAGCGCGCGCGCATCCGTTTTTCTGGCCCGCCTATCGGGCGCTGCGGTCACGTATCAAGTCGCGGATCACCCGCGCCATCAACAAGGCAATAAGGTCGCTCTGATATGGCTGAACCGGAAACCGAACTGCAAAAGGCGATCTATGACACCTTGAAGGGATCTGCGGCGCTCATGGCTTTGGTGCATGATGTCTATGATGACACCCGGATGAGCGATGCGCAGAAGGCTGCAGGTGCGCCCTACGGGACCGCCGATGGTTATGTTTCATTCGGGCCGGAAACAACCGTGCCGGATGACTATGATTGCATCGGGTTGGATGAAGTCACCGTCCAGTTGGACATCTGGTCGCGCAAGATTGGGCGGCTGCATTGTAAGCAGATTTGCCGTGCTGTGCGCGATGCTCTGAAGGATGTCGAACTGGATCTGCCAACGCATGGTCATCTGACCACTGATCTGGTGCTGCAGCGTATTTTGCCAGACCCGGATGAAGCCATCACGCATGGCGTCATGCAGTTCACGGCGCACATCGAAGAAAGGGAATGACATGGCCAAAGCCGTCTTTCATCAGAATTTCAACTATTCAAGCCGCAAGCGGAATGTGGGCTGGGGGATCGAGGCATCGAAAGAGCCGCAAACCTTGCCGGAAGAAGTCATTGCGGCGGGCGTGGCGGCAGGTGTCGCCACAAGAGTTTCGCCGCGCAAGGCGAAAACGGCCACAAAGGGCCAAGAAGCGGGCGCGACCTGATCAACTGATCGGCCCTTAACCTGAAACCATCCGCCGCCCTTTGAGGCGGCTTTTTGTGAGGTGATGACATGGCGAAAGCTGTCACTGAGAAGTATGATGAAATGGTCCTTGAAGTGGACTTTGACGACACCGCCACGCCCGTCTATGCGCGGATCTGTGGCATGAAGGGTGTCACCATCAAGCGCACGGCAAACGTCGACACAACCGAAGTGCCCGACTGCGATGATGAAAGCCTGCCCAATGAGGTCGAACGCGATGTCCGGTCTCTGGAGGTGACGGTGTCGGCCACTGGTGTCTGGGCGCAAAGTTCCAACAGCAAGTTGCTGGATTGGTTCTATTCCGGCACATCTATTCCGGCCCGCCTGGGCAACCTGAAGGCCGCGACAGGCGACACCGAATATGAAGTCGGGCGCATGATTGTGTCGGATATTTCGAATGAACGATCTGATGGCCGGGGTCGTGTGACTGCGTCCATCGAACTGGAATTCGATGGCACTCCTGCCCGTGCGGCGAAAGTCTGATGCACAACAGGGTCACCATCAACTGGGTTCAGGGCGAACATGACTTCGCCCTGAACATCGGGGAATTGCGGGCGTTGCAGAAAAACTGCGATGCTGGACCTGAATTGATCCTGACGCGGCTGAAGGCCGGGTCGTGGATGGTCGATGACATCTTCGAAACACTGCGCCTTGGTTTGATCGGCGCGGGCATGGATGGCAAAGAAGCAGGTCCAATGGTGCGCCGGGCATTCGATCAAAACCCTGCTTTCTCGCTGAAGTTGCCTGCCTATCAGGTGCTGGCGGCGGCGCTGATCGGCGAGGCTGATGACCCGGTGGGGGAGGTGGCGGGGGTGAAGCCGGAAGCGGAAACTGGCAGTTCTCTAGGCTCTACGGAGCCGGGGCAGTGATGGGTTTCACCCCGTCAGACATCAACAAAATGAGCCTTTGGGAATTCATGGCATGCCGGGACGGTTGGAACACGGCGCATGGGGCGAAAAAGGATCGCGTGGACGCGGATGACTTCAGCGATGAAGTCTTGCGCGAAATCGGCATTGAGGGCTTTTAATCATGAGTGACACACCAGGCCTTTCCGTCCCACTTTCGATTCCGCTGGCCAAGTATGAAAAGCAGCTGGCCAAGGCAGAGGCTATGGCTGTGAAGCGCGCCAACAGCATCGAACGCAAGTTCAATGAAGCCAACGGGCGCGGCGCGCAGTCGCTGACAAAATCAGCGGCGGCGTCTGCTCAAGTTTTTGAGAAGGCTATCCAGAAAGAAACCCGCGCGTTTCAGCAGCTGAAAGCGTCGGTCGATCCGGCCTATGCCGCGCAACGGCGGTATGAAGCTGCTGTGCGACAGGTGGAGTCTGCAGTGCGGATGGGAGCGATCAGCCAGAAAGACGCAAATGCAGTCTTGGAGCTGTCGCGCGCCAAACACCTTGGCGCGGCTGGTGCGGCCAGAACGCATGCCGCAGCTGCGGGCGGCATGTTCAAGGTCTCAAATGCCGGTCGGTTCGTTCTGCAAAACACGACAAGCCAAGTGGCCGACATGGCTGTTCAAATGGAAATGGGCACCAATCCGATGCGGATCATGGGTCAGCAGTTGCCGCAGGTCTTTGGTGGCTTCGGCGCGCTTGGTGGTGTTCTGGGCACGGTCGCGCCATTGCTGGGTGTCATTGCAGCCATTGGTTTTCCGGTTGCGGCAGTGCTGTTGTCTGCAGGTGAAAACGCGGAAGACAGTGCTGAAAAGGTGAAAGATTTTGCGGATGCCTTCGATAAGGCTGAAGCTGCGATCAATCGGGCCAATTCGGCAGTCAGTCGGGCTGCGTCTGGCGACATCGACTCGCTGAAAGAGGCTTATGGTGAGGTTAATGCCGAGATCGTCAATCTGATCGAAACTCTGGCGCGGCTGGAATTGGAAGAGGCATTGGTCGCGACGAATGCGGCTTGGGAGATGTTCTTAACAGAGAACACCGCAGTCGAAGATTTTGCCCGCGCGCTTGATGACCGGCTGGCGATTGCCAAGGATATCGAGCGCGAAATCAGTTCGCTGCAATCGCAAGTCAACGCCGGGATCGCTGTGGATGTTAACAAAGTTCAGATTGAGGATCTGAAAGCGTCCTTGGTTGAGCTTCAGAACTTTGAGGGTGTATCTGAACAGTTCAAAGTCGATCCTGCAGCGATTGCGTCGATCAGTGATGCGCGGGATGCTCTTGAGGACGCAATGAACTCGGGTGAAGCCGAACAGCTGGTCGCAGCCATTGCACGACTGCGCGCAGTTCTGGCGACGATACCAGACGGGCCTTTGGCAGACATGGGCGACGAATTGGCCAAGGCGGAAGACTTGTTGCGCCAAAGCGTGGCGCAAACGAATCGGTTGAAGCTATCCGCCGGCGGGATAAATTTTGATGCCGCAACTGCAAGCGCTTCTCGAATGGCGGATGAAATCAATCGCGCTGTCGATGCGATGTATGAGTTGCGCTCTCAGGGTTTAACCGATCTGGAAACGGCGCGGATTCGGTATGAATACCGTGATGATCCGATCGGTCGTGCTGGGGCGTTGGCGGGTGCGGAGTTTGACCGTGAAACTGGACCGTTGCGCGATGCCGGGTTCGATCTTGCAGGCGAAGAGTCCTATTACAATCAACAGCGACAAGCCCGGATCGATGAAGCCCGTGAAATCGCGCGCCTGAATGAAGCCAGTCGCCCGGCGCGGCGCTCAGGTGGACGATCAGGCGGCGGTTCTCGGTCGCGTGAAGAGTTCGATCTGTTCGCCAATTCTGAACGCGAAATCGCTGCACTTGAGCGCCAAATCGAAATGGTTGGCAAGTCGCGCCGGGAAGTTGTCGCGCTGACAGCCAAGTATGAACTTCTGGATGCGGCGAAGGAAAAAGGGATCGATCTTGATCAGCGGTCTGCTGAAACTGGCCGGACCCTGCGCGAAGAAATCGACCTGCAGGCCGAATCCATCGCCAACCTGACAATTGAGGCCGAGCAATACGCGGCACAAGCCGACTTCATGGCCGATCTGAATCAGGATCTGAAAGACGGTCTGATCGACGCGATTGTCGAGGGCAAGAACTTTGGTGAAGTGTTGGAAAACGTGGCCAAGCAACTGGCCAAAGCGGCGCTGCAGGCCGCGCTGTTTGGTGATGGGCCGATGGCTGGCCTGTTTGGCGGCGGTGGCGGTTTGCTGGGCGGGTTGTTCGGTGGAAAAGGATTGAAGTTTTTTGCCCGTGGCACAAACTATGCGCCCGGTGGTGCTGCTATCGTCGGGGAAGAGGGGCCAGAACTGGTCCATCTGCCGCGCGGGTCCAAGGTCATCCCAAACCACAATCTTGGTCAGGGCGGTGGTCAGTCGCAGGTGGATGTCTTTGTCCATCCAAGCGGCGAATTCGACACGCGGGTTCAGCAGATCAGCGGCAATGTGGCGGTGAATGTATCCGGCCAAATGATTTCTGAGAACAACCGCCAAGTTTCACAAATGCAGCGCAGGTGACCCATGGCCACAGTGATTGACATCGACGCAGGTTTGCTGCGCCGTGCCCATGAAAACTTCTGGCTCGATCTTGATGACGTGTCGCCCGGCCCCGGTCTGGATGGTCGTGAACAGGTTCTGTTCACCGAAAACCGCCGCTGGATTGGCCGTTTGGACTTCGTGCGCATGCGCCCGGCGGCGCTAAGCCAAGCTGTGGTGATCGGTGACCGCTTGCGTGGTCGTGCGAACATCCTGCGCATCACGCTCTGTAATCATCGCACAGCCCGCTATCTTGGCGATGAAGCGGCATTCTTTGAATCTGTTGGTGTGCCTGCCGATGACGTCGCACGGGGGCATATCCTATTCAGCGATGGTGCGTCCTTTGATGATGGTGCGGGTTTTGCCCTGCCAGACCACGATGAGCCGACTGTCGTGGCAGATGTGGCCGCTGGCGCGTCAGCCATTCAAATGGATGGCTATCTGGGCAGAAGTATCGCTGTTGGCGCTTTCTTTTCGATCAATGATTTCCTTTATCGGGTCGAGTTCAACATCGATGGTGCGGTCACCTTCAATCCGCCGCTGCGGCAGGCAGTGACGGCTGGGGCGCAGGTGGATGTCACCTACCCCAAGGTTCAGGTGCGATTGCAGGACAAGGCCGACTGGCGTCCGTTCTGCGAGTATTTCCGCAACGGCCCGCCGATGACCGTCAACGTGATTGAGGTATTCGACAGATGATCGAATTTATGCAGGCGCAGCCGGAAGAATACCGCGATCAGGTGATGGACTTGCTGGGTCGTGGCGCGGTGCAGATGGCAGTCATGCTGCATCTGGATTTCGTCACTGATCCGGTTTGGCTGAGTAATCGGAACATTCCGTTCACCGATCTGAAGTGGGGCCACACTTGGGGTGCTGGCGGCGGTCTGCTGGTCGGTTTGCCGGAAGTGAGTGGTGGCGACAATCAGTTGGCCCCGTTCCGTGAATACCGGCTGGGCATGCCTAACGAATGGATCGATGCGGAAAACTGGGCTGCTGATCTGGTCGAAATGGTTGGTAATGTCGGGGAATACCGTGGGCGCGATTCCGGCCTGTATGGTCAACTGTTCGACCCTGACAGCAACCAGCCTGTGGGGCATCCGTTTGCCTTCGACATCGGCATCATGGACCGCATGACGGTGTCCTTCCCGCGCGGTGGTGTCATCGTCAGCCTGACCACAGAAGGCTTTATGGCGCGCAAGGGTGTGCCGGTCTACGGCATGCAGACCTATTTCGATCAGAAGCGCAGGCATCCGACCGATGAGGGTCTGCAGTTCGTCACTGAGGCGGGCAAGCTGATCACATGGACGGATTGGTAACATGCTGGCCGATTTCATTGAAAAAACCCGCTCTGATCCGTTCGAGTGGGGCCGGAACGACTGCGCGCTTTGGTGCGCATCGGCGGTTGTGCATGAAACCGGATTCGACCCGGCGGCGGATCTGCGCGGCACCTATGCCACCCGGTTTGGGTGTCGCCAGATTATCATGGCGGCAGGCGGTCTAGTGCCGCTGATAGCGCCCCGCATGGCGTGGCGCGGCATGTCTGATCTGGATGGTGACGGGGTTGCGATCCTTGCGCTGGATAAACGTCAACTGTGCGGCCTGATCTTGGATGGCCGCGCAGTGGTCAAGATGGAAAGCGGTCTGCGGATTGCTGAGGATTTCAAGGTTTTGCAGGGGTGGTCATGCCGCAGGCTCTAGCATTTGTCGTACCGGGTATTTTCGCGGCTGGCGGAACAGTTGCGCTATTCACTGCTGCAGGCACGCTGACGCTTGCAGGGGTCGTGGTGAGCGTTGGCGGATCGTTGCTGCTTTCGCAATTAGCGCGGCCAGACATACCTGACGCGGCCACGCCGCAGAACATCCAGATCAACAGCAAGAACAGTGCCGGTCCAAGAATACGGCACTATGGTGTAGTCAAGGTTGGCGGCAATGTGGTGTTCGACCGCGCGAATGAGGGGTTTTCCTACCGTGTGATTGTGCATGGTCATGGTGAAGTAGCGAACATCCTGCAGCGGTATTTGAACAATGAGTCCGTTGCGGTTGATGGCAGTGGCTTTGTCACCGATGACCAATATCAGTTTGGTGGCAGGTCGCGTGTTCAACTGTTCGAGAATATGGGCGTGGTTCCTGAAGTACACTATTCAGAGATCACTGCGATTTGGGATGAATGGACATCGGCGCACCGGCTGGATGGGCTTTGGTCCAGCTTGATCGTCAGTGAAAGTGTTCCGCCTGAAGAGTATCGTGCCATGTATCCGAAGAATGAGCCGGATATGGCTATTCTGGCGGAAAGTACCAAATGTCTTGATCCACGCACAGGGCAGACGGTGTTCACCGAAAACATGGCGCTTGCCATTGCGGACTACGTTGCATCTTCGGATGGATTTAATCGGCCAAGTGCTTTTGACAGTCAAGATATTTCGGATCAGGCTGACATCTGTGACCGCGATGTTGCCTTGGCTGCGGGTGGCACCGAAAAGCTGTATCGCATCAGTGGCTCATACCTGCTGAACGAGAAACCGCAGAACGTGCTGGGGCGCATGCTTCAGGCATGTGCGGGCCGCATCCGGCTGAAGCCGTCCGGCAAGGTTGGGCTGAAGGTGGGTGCTTGGGCTGACCCGGAATTCACGCTAACCTATGGCGACATTCTTGAGGTGCAGGAAGTGAACAGCGGGCCGGATCTGCTGGACCGCTACAATGAATTGCCCGCGCGCTTCAACAGCCATGATCTGGGCCATATCGAGGTCGATGCCGAACCGTGGCAGGACGCGACCCGCGTGGCTGAGGATGGCGAGGTTCTGACCGGGCCGGACAAAAGCCTGCTCATGTGCCCGTCGCACCGTCAGGCGCGGCAGGTCATGAAAATCCACATGGAACGCGACAATCCGAAACAGGAGGTCACGCTGCTGTGCAAGCCCAAGGCCCTGCCAGCGATATATGAAGACACCGTCGCGCTGAACGTGCCGCAGTTGGCGTTGGTCGGGAACTATGAGGTCGCGCGGCATGCGCTGAGTTTCGAAAAAGGGCTGCTTAAAGCGGTCGGCCTGACATTGCGCAAGGTCGATTCCGCAGCCTTCACCTTGGCACTGGTGGAACAGGGATCTGTGCAGCAGTTGCCCGAACCGGATACGCCCGCCGGGGTGCCCTTGCCGCAGAACGTCACGGCAGCTGCTGCGGGTATCCAGGCGGCCACAAACATCTTTGTCGCGGGCATTTCTGTTGGCTGGCAAGCGCCGCCCAGTGATGCGCTGTCACCGCTGCTGAAGGTCGCCAGGACGGACGAAGAAAGCTGGCAGGACGTGTCTGTCGGCGCGGGGGCGACTTCGGTGACTATTCCGGGTCTGATTGATGGTCATGGATATGACGTATCGCTGGCCTTCGTCACGCCGGGCGGTGTGGTGGGCGATGCAGTGACCATCACGAATGTGGTTGCGGCGGCTGTCACCGATCCACCTGCGCCGCCGACTAATCTGGCAGTATCCGATGCGGGTGGCAGCACAGCGCTGGTCGAAATGACCGCGTCGACCAGCAACAGCCTGTGGAAGACGGAAATCTACCGCGATGCTGTTCTGGTGGGCGTGGTCTACGCCGGGCCGGGATCGGAAATCGCATTCATCGACAACAGCGGCGCAGGCACATTCAATTGGACTGCCCGGTCTGTGAACGTGTCGAACATCAATTCAACCAGCGATGCCGGGCCGGTGAACGCCACCATCGCATGATCATCTGAAAATCGAGAGGTAAGAGAATGAACTATCCGCATGGTGGGGCTAGTGAGATTTGGCGTGATGACAACGGGCACAATCCGGTAAAGTCGGAAATCAGAGATTGGGGGGGGGTGGTCGAGGCTTCTGCCGAATTGACTCCGTATGCGATGGGTGCTGTTGGGGATGGGATCAAAGACGACACGGCTGCTTTGCAGGCTTATGTTGCGAACCTTAAGGCAAGTGGACTGCCTTTTGTTGGTCAACCCGGTGCGATCTACAAGATTACAGACCCCAACGGCCTGTGGCTTGGGTCCGATGACACAACCAACACCGTGCGCGGGTTCTATGCCAACGGGTCAACCATTCTGATTGCGGTTGACGGCGGTGTTGGCGTTGATCTGACCGGCATTCAGAACGGCAAGCGGGACGAATACGACATCAGGGTTGAAGTTGCCTCTGGGTTCGCGGCGGCCCATGGTGTTGTGCAGGCGCGACCTAAGCAAGCTTCCGGTGTTGTGTCGTCAGGGAATGTTGGAAAAATCAAGGTGAACGTCATCGGCGCGATGCACGGGGCCGGGTATTACAACGTCCAATCCGAAAGCAACGTTCAGCCGTCATCGTTTGTGCAAAATGACGCGGGGCCTTGCTATGTCTGGTCCGAGGACGACTGGTTCAGTGGGAAAACCACAATCACACTTGATGGGTCGGTTGATGCTTACACAATCGGTAACACATTGGATAATGGCTCCGGTGCGACAGGTATAATCCTGAGGGCCGATGGGAACCGCATGTTTGTTCATGTGCTTGGTGGAACCTTCTCGGACGGTGACACTGTCACTGATGGCGCGACAGGGACAGGCGCAATCAGCGGAACGCCAGTTGTTCTTGGCTCTGCGTCGCCGAACTCAACCCTTGGGGTGGAGGAAACCAGCACATCCACATTCCAGCACGTCAAAGACATCTGGGGGAACAATAACCACGCAGATAAGCTGTGGCCGGTGCGGTTGATACGCTCGTTCAATGACATGACGTTCGACAATACGAACCTGAACCACGCTGACGGTGGCGATTTGTCTGAATTGCATGGCGATTGCGGGGTTGTCGACAATGGAACATATCTGCACGCTGCACATCGTTATTCTCATGTCTTCGGTGACCTTGCAGATGCCACGTCTCAAGTCATGGATCGCTGCAAGTTTGTGGGTTTGAACGCTGGCTCCCCACTTACCCGTGTTAAGGTCATGACCAACCTTGTGCGGTTCGAGGATTGCCTGTTCGATTTGGATGGTGATTTGGACTTCGCTGGCGCAGGACTGAACGGCGCAACAAGCATTCGCCTCGGCGCGCACGCCATGACCGCAACCGGGCGAGTTGAGGGATCAATCTCCTATGATAGCCAAGGCGGGGCCGATCTGACTGGATATACCTCTGCGTCCGACGACAAGCGCGCGGTGCTGTTCGACTCATCGACAGGTCTCTACGGATTCCGTCGTGAGGTCAGTGAAGTGATCGATGTCGGCCGCATCCCCGCAAGCGGGAATATCATTCGCGTAGCGCCTGAAACGGGCCTTGCCGATGACCTAACCCATATCGACGTTCCGCCAGGCGTTGTTATCGACGGGTCAATAATTGGGCTGCAAGTCGTTTCGGGGTCGATCACGATCACGATCAAGCCTGGCGTTGACGGCGGGAATATCCGAACTGCGGACAACAAGCGAATCATCATGAAGGCTGATGTGGTTTACCCATTCATCTATGACGCGCGTCAAAATGAGTTCAGCTTCGCCGGGATGACAAACGGAGACCCAGCCCAGACTGGTTTCACCGGCATGACAGGAACGTCAAGCAAGGCCGCGCTGGCCGCGTATGCCGCCCCAACCATTTCTGCCACTCCGACACAGGCCGAGGTCCAAGCAGTTGCTGACGCCCTTCAAGCCTTGGCTCAGAGGGTGAAGGCGCAGGACGACGCAGCTATCGCCGCAAACGTCATGTCAACCTAACCCTAACCGCCGCCCTTCGGGGCTTCCGAGCGACCCGGACGCATAACAACAATAGCGGTCGCGCCAATCCTGGCAACTAAACGAGTGGATATGATGAAGACGACCGAACACTACATCGCATTGTTGGCCGCCATGTTTTTCGTGGCGATGCAGCACAAGGAAAAACCCTGGGCGGCCCGAACGGGTATCGCCGGGGCGTCCGGCGGTCTGGGGTACGCAATCGCACCCGAGGCGGCAAGCATGGCGACCTGGCTGGGCGAGGTGACCGCAATGGTCGCAATCACGGCGCTGATCTACGGCATCCTCGATACGGCATCCGCACTTGTCGCCGACCGTGAAGCCGTCAAATCCCTCGTCGCGAAGAGCCTGGGGAAAGGTGGAAAATGATGGAACACACCCGCAACGCACTGAAACGGCAATTCGCGCCCCTCGCTTTGATGGCATGGCTAATCCTCGGCGCGGCTGCGTGGGTGGCTGAGGCATACGTGCTTGAAGTCAACGCAGACCGGCAGGAGGAAATGGAATGACACGGG
>Ga0209345_10004749_pt1 | contig 12951 bp, 16 predicted proteins | sample Cruoilmetagenom7_FD_187294 | JGI IMG/M metagenome (GOLD analysis project Ga0209345, IMG submission 187294) | Oil polluted marine microbial communities from Coal Oil Point, Santa Barbara, California, USA - Sample 7 (SPAdes) (version 2) | ecosystem: Environmental > Aquatic > Marine > Oil seeps ...
CGAGAGATCGCCGCGCTCAAGGTTGTTCAAAACTCAAAACGACCTGTTGTCTCACACCGTGGATACAGCTTTGGCCTTGATGAAAACGGCGACTCTATAGGCCGCCCTTTCTGTCCAGTTTGCGAGCAGAAAAATGGCCTTCAAATTCAAATCACAAGAGGGCTTGGCAAACACGACCTCTGCCCAAATTGTCAAGGAACCTACGGGACAGGTGGTTATCCTTGGAGGCTTCCCGAAGAGTATCTACCCAAGAATAAGACCAAAGATCAAAACCCCACTTAAGGTATCATTCCATGAAACCGCCTATCGGACTCCCATGGTCGCGGTGATAAGTTGCCCGTGAGACCTTCCCGCGGCACGCGAGCCTTGCCGTCAACAGTCAGCACGTTCCTTGCGGAGATGTTCTTGGAGAGGCAAAAGGACTGAATGATCGTTGTTGTCAGTGTGTAAATACTCAGTTACACTTTTGAGTAAAAACACAAGAGAGGCAAGCATGAGCATTATTTCCGTTTTAAATCCCAAAGGTGGCAGTGGAAAAACCACAATTAGCACCAACCTAGCAAGGTCGCTGCATGAGCGTGGGCATTCAGTGTTGCTCGTGGACAGTGATCCGCAGGGTAGCGCCAGAGACTGGCACGCTGCCAACGAAGACAATCCCATCGAGCTAGTGGCGCTTGATCGTCCGAACAACGTCAAGACGCTCACCAGCATGGCGGCAAACTATGACTACGTGGTGATCGACGGTGCGGCCAAGCTGGAAGATATGATCGCGGCCTGCATCAAAGTCAGCGACTTCGTGTTGATCCCCGTCCAGCCCTCGCCCTACGACATCTGGGCGGCGTCTGATCTCGTGGATTTCATCAAAGCCCGTCAGGAAGTCACAGACGGTGTCCCGCTCGCCAGCTTCGTCATTTCTCGCATGGTTGAAGGGACGCGCCTTGGCGGTGATGTGCGGGCGGTTCTGGACGAATACGCCCTGCCCGTTTGTGCAACGACCATCACGCAGCGGCAGGTTTACCCGCAAACGGCGTCTGAGGGTTTGACCGTGTATGATGCGGACAACGCGAAGGCCAAAGCGGAAACAACCGCGCTCACCGATGAACTGCTTGCGATGTTCACACCCGCAGCCAGAGAGGTGGCATAACATGGCACTATCAGCAAAACGCCCGAGCCGTGGCGATGAAGCCCGTCAACGCATCTTGCATGAGGTGACGGAGACAACCGAGAAGAAGAAGCGCCTGAACGCCGAGATTGAGGAAAGTCTGTATAAGCGGATCAAGATGAAATCCGTTGAAGATGGGCGGTCGATTTCTGACATCACGCGCGACCTGTGGTCTGAGTATTTGAGTAAATGAGTTTCACCAAGAGCTGCCACGCCAATGGAACGGGTCACCTATTCCTTCAATATTAGGTACTATGAGATGATCTTTATTTTCGAGTAGGCAGTTCCAAGCGGCATCCTGCACCATGTAAGGCCATTCGAGTATACTATGCGTCCCGCCAAGCTTTACGATGATGCCTTTTGACACGAGCGGGGCAAGACGGCGCTCATTAAACTCAGCAGCGAATGCTTTTCGTCCCGATGTCACCAAGTAGGCCAAAATCGCTATTTCTTGCGGCGGAGCATTTGCGATCTCTTTCTGGATCGCATCGGAAAATTCTGCACGCGCCTGTTTCCGTTTTATTGATTGCCATATGCGCACTGGAAAATATGCGATGTTTGCAAGTAGAACGCTTAACGCGAAGACGCCAACATAGGCTGCGGTTGTGGTAAGCCACTCTGGCGCATTGCTCAGATATGGGATGCTGTACCAGTCACCAGCAACAACGATAGAGCAACCAATAAGAGCTGCAAATGCGGGAAACCAACCTGCCTGCAAAGCTTCCATGAAGTCTTTTAAGTTGGGCATTATTCAACCTGAGTAAATGAGTGAAAACTCAAATGAGTTGCCGTGCTGTGCCATTTCGCTGCACATAGTTTTTCACAAAATTCACGAAAGACCCACTCGGGTTTTGTGGGATAGATTTTTTCCCGTTCAACATGTCGCGCCATTCCCGTTCGAGAAAATATAGGTCATACCCTGCCGCATGCTTGCGGGCAATGTTGTAAGCTGTGTCTGGCAGCTTGATTTGATCGAGTGCGTCAATCGTTTCTGGGGCGGCATAGATGTCTGAGAACTCAGATCGCGGGCGGATGATGAAGAGATCACCGTCCAGCTCAAACGTGTAGTCGGGGATGTGGTTTTTTTCATTGTTCATGTCCACGATGGCCTTAACCATGCGGCGGAACTCTTTGGGTGTGGATTGTGACCCTGTTTTCAGGCGCAGCTTTTCCAGACCGTAGCGCAACATGCGGTTTTTTGTGCCGCAGCTCTTGCGGGCAATCTCATACAAGCGGCGCTCTAGTGGCTTACGGAGCTGGAAATAGCGTGGCGAGATCGTCAGGATATCGCCACGCTTGGCGTCAATCGCATTGAACAGCCAATCAGAGAGGGTGACTTCCACCGCCAACATGCGGCCATCGCGTGTTTTTCGGATCGTCTTGGCCGCGTCGATAAAGCCGAAGACTTCCCATTGCTCTACGCCGCCTGTGGTGATGTTGGTTTGAATTTCCGTACTGCGCAGGCGCGTCAGAGCGGCTTTGAAGCCTGCATAACCCTTGTCGCTTGTGTCGCGGTTCGTAGCCTTGAGAACGTCATGAGCGGAGAGGCGCATCGTGCGATGTACCTCACGGTCTTCGTTGAGCGCGGCCATGCACTGCGAAATACAGTAGATCAGAATGTCGCGGTCGAACACAGTGGCAAGGCCAAGGCTGGATGGCTTCAGCTCAATCCAGTTTCCGTTCATCTCATAGCGACGAGGCGTCATGTCTGGCTTGGTGGAGAGCGTGAACAGGGGGTGTTCCATCGAGGCGATATCGGATTTTGGCGCAGCGTCGAAGATATCACAGACGAAAAAATCCCGTTGCGGGTGGCGCACAGGGAGGAGAGGGGAGCGTTCTTTCTTGTCGATTTCGGTCATTGTATCTTTGCGATATTACACACCTGCTAAACTTCGCGATATTACCCACCACGTCAAGGATTCTCGCGATATCACACACCGACTACCTGTGGATAACTTTCCTTGCCTCTTCGCGATATCACACACCAAACTTCGCGATATCACACACCAAACTTCGCGATATCACACACCAGAGTCTCAAGGAACAGGTTTTTTCCTGTTGCTTTTCAATTACTTGCGCGCAATGAAAAATCTGGAAACACATATAAAACACATATAAAACACATAGGCTCTTCGCTTTGCTTCGAGCCATACAAGGAATCCGCCTGACGGCGGATAGTCGAACGGCAATTATGACGGCAAAGCCGTCACGCCGTTTAAAGGTTCGCTTGCACAACAAAAGGCAGGGGGATTTTTCCCAAGAGCCTCCGTGCGCCATTCGCTGAATAATGCCTGACCCATGGCAGAACGCCCATCAAGTAGCCACTCGGCAAGCCTCGCTAGACCACTTGACGGACAACCTGCCACGGCTCTTAACGGCATCAGCGAAGCGGCGACGGCAGGCAGGGGAAAAGCAACCACCCCGCCAAAAGGGAAGAAGGCACACCCTAGGAATATATACCTAGTGACTTGTAAGGCGTTTTGTCTTACAATATCTGTATTGAGGCGATGATGAATTTTGAATGGGATGCCGACAAGGCGCAGAAGAACTTAGAAAAACACAAAATTCGCTTTGAAGTGGCGAGCACAGTGTTTCTTGACCCAGACCGCATGACGGCAGTTGATGAACGCATCGACTATGGCGAAGAGCGGCTTTTGACCTTGGGGCAGACCCCTGACGGCATCTTGGTTGTTGTTACCACCATGAGAGACGCAGGGCAGACCACCCGCATCATTTCCGCCCGAAAGGCGAAAAAAGCAGAGAGGAGCGCTTATGACGACCGTTAAACATACCCTAGACCCGAAGAACCCGCCGAGGATGAGCAAAGCCGAGCGGACACAGTTTGATGCTATCCGTGATGAGGATATCGACCACAGCGATATCCCAGAGCTGGACGCCGCCTTTTGGGCAAACGCCAAAATCGAGACGGCGAGCCAAAAGCCATCCGTGACCATGCGTGTGGACGAGGAAACGCTTGAGTTTTTCAAGGGCGAACAGCCGAGGGGCTACACCGCCAGAATGGCGGCAGTCTTGAAGGCATATGTTCAAGCGCACCAGCCCAAACAGGGCTGAAACTTCGACCCCTTTAGGTGTGTAAGGCAGATACAGGGGCAAGAATCTACTCAGATACCCCGCCACAGCGGGCTGTTCTTATTCCGTGTTATTCTTCGGTAGATAGCGTCTCAGAAGCATCACCTACTTGCAGAATAAAGTTCTGATAGGTGACGTCCACGGCATCGCTTCCTATAGCCCATATATCTTTCACTACCGTAGTGACTGGCGTCCAGTCAGACGCTAATAAAGTAAATACAAGGACAACTATTAGCATAGCAGAAAAATATTTAGGTACATTTTGCTCTGTGTTGGTGAACGATTGATATTTTTCTTTTCTAACGCCTTTACCTAGCGCCACCCATTCGGCAGAAAAAATCTGAGCGTCAAATTGAGACTCAAGTTTATTAATGACCGCAAATTTTCCTTTATTAAGCTTTCCATAGTTTTCTATCAAATTTTTCCATGACCTGCACATTAGAAGACCAAAAAGAATGGGCAAAACTAGGACTAATCTGGATGTAAATAATTCTTCTTTGACGATAAGCCCTGTTACGCCAAATATGGCGCCAATTATCGTAATGAAGAAACCGTTGGTTATCTGTCTCCTCTTAATGAGATCCTCTGATGAGGCTACCATTATTTTGTAAAGGTCCAAGAGTTGATCTATTTCACCACTTTTGCCAATGAAGCACTCATCAAACTCACTGGTGAATTCATATGCTGATTTAAGCGCACCCAAATTTCCTCGACGTATATCGTCCCGAGAGAGTGAGACAAGAGGCTTGCCCAGCTCTTTCGCACGATCAAGCTCCCACTTCGTGTTAATAGAATCAGAGCAGGCTTCCGTATCATATTCTATTACTATTTCAGATGAAAATATTTTGCTTTCAGCTTGCTGCTTCCATTTGCTTCCATAGGATTTTTTCAAGAATATTGGCTCGATAAGCAGTCCTCTCAATCTAAGGCTAGAAAGAAAGTCCCGCGCTTCCTTTCTCATGTGAGTCCTATGGATCAGGAATGCCTGCATTTTAACGTGCGCCGTTGACTAGTAGTTTCAAGTTTTCCCATGTCCATTTGTATAGCTTGTCGCTAGCGGAAGCTGTGGTTGGTTTTGTGCAGGTCTTGTCTGAATATGCTGAGAGGAGAAAATATGGCTTATTTATCTCTTTAGCGATTGTTAGCTCCTCTGCCACGCCTTTGGCTGTGTGTGTTTTGGTGCCACAAAGAACGATGACAACATCGATATTGGCCATTCTTTGCTTGACCTTCTGTTTCCAGTCGCCTGTGAGGTGATACCTCACTGAGTTGTCTTTGAAATCAAAGGGGCTATCTGGATTTTTTGCCTGACCAGCCAGCCATATTTTTGTTTGCTCGTCATTATCGTAGTCAAAGCTAATGAAAGCCCGTTTATGTGATGCCATTTGTAATCCTTTCTAATCGTCCAGTGATTACACTACAGGTTGCATTGCGCTCGATCTACTGTCTTTTTTGAGAGCGCCCGATAAAGAGTTGAGCGATCAACGCCAAGTGACGCCGCGACAGCCGAAGGTGACTCGCCAGCGTCGATCAGTTTTCGAGCGTGTTTCACTTGTGCCGTAGACAGGGCAGGGGGGCGACCAACACGCACCCCGCGACTACGCGCAGCCTTGAGGCCTGCTTGTGTCCGTTCAACGATCAGGGAGCGCTCAAATTCAGCGAGAGCGCCCATCAGGTGAAAGGTCAAACGACCTTGTGCCGTGGTCGTGTCGATTCCTTCGGTCAGGCTTTGGAAATGAGCGCCCTTGGCATCCAGATCACGCACGACCTCTATCAGGTGGGGCAGAGAGCGCCCCAGTCGATCAAGCCGCCAGACCGCAAGCACGTCACCCACTTGCAGACCTGCCAACATCTTGTCGAGTTTCGGACGTTTGGCCGAGGCTCCTGACACTTGGTCAATGACAACTTTTCCGCATCCCGCCGCCTTGAGGGCATCGCGCTGCAAGTTGGCATTTTGATCGACGGTTGAGACGCGGGCATATCCAATTTTCATGCAATCATTTTGCAACAAGGTTTTGCGACAGCCAAGCCTTTGATTTCACTTACCCACAAAAGCCGTTGCAAAAAGGATCGGTTTTGCGACGAGGATGTAAAAATTTGACAAATAAGGTCAGTATTTGTTACCTTTTCCATATATTATGTTTAGGAAACAACTAGAACCAAGAAAAGCTCTATCAAAAGCTTTCGCCAAAATCGCCCTGTCATTTTCTGAATGGCTACAGCCGCCAGAACAACCACAGAAGAATAAACCTGAGGCGGCGCGACAAACTGCCGAAGATCAAGCCACCCCTCATGAATTGCCTAAAGGTTGGCACAAGGACGATACTCTGCACTGGGAAGTCGTGACCGACAATTTTTATCCAGACGATATGCGCCTCAATTGCTTCAAGGAGATTTTGGCTAGAGATTCCGTGCGATATGGTACAGGCGAAGAGACATCTGAAAGGCGCTTGAAGGCCTTCAAAAAAATCCTGTCCAGAGACGCCGCCCGCCGCACTCTTGGCATTCTTCCCCGAGAAGGTTTCCACCGCGCTCCTTAGAATGGCAAAGTCCTAATCGACTATGTTGAGAGGGTGCTCCTGACTATTTTTTCCGCTTGGCTTCCCGTTTCATAATCATGTCAAAAGTGGATCGGCGTTCCTCAGTTGAGGCGCTCGGATCATCGACCTTGTTCCACAGAGCGACGTCATCAGGATGGCGCTTATCAGCGCCGTAGAACGTTGCGAATTCTGGCGGGGACGTCGAGGATTGCCCGCGAAAAGCATTTTCATCGTAATCGAAAGCACCATCGTCGTCACCGCCGCCGAAGGAAGATGAATTAAAATGAGATTGATTCTGTTTCGCTCGCCGCAGAGACGGTGCCATTTTATTGAAAATCAAATAAGAAATTTCGGCTAGTGCTACGAACAGGATGCCGACGGAAAATGTCCCCGTAATGCCCCACAAGGCGCTTTGGGAAAGATCAGCAACCTCCAAGTAGCGCCAACCACTCCTGCTGTTATAATCCCAATAACCCAATTGAGTGAAATATATAGCGCTTGTGATACCAGAAATGGCCAGAATGGAGATATTAGGCTTCCAACCCAAACCGTCGATTGCGAAGAGCGAGGCAACACTGAAAATTGTTAGAGAGAATACCCAAAAATTTCTATCACCATTGGAAATGGTGAAATGAATTCCTTCGAATATCCACAACCACGCGAGGGCGATACACGCACCTAGACCGAAAGCTGCCCCACTCATTTCCTCATTCCCCTCAGATTCTCCCATGCCTTGATATGTTCAGGGCTGTCGAAAACTCTATCCTTGGCTAGTGCCATGTATGGCACGCGGCGGATAGTGAAGCCTTTTCCACTGGCGGGAATGACAAAAGACCTCATGCTTTCCCGCATTCCCTGATCGTGGATTTCGTTCGAGAACCGCACCGCGCGTTCGCGCAAACCAGTGCTCTTGTTGCGGCTACGCCCGCCAGCCATCCCTTGCACATTGCTAGACGATGAATAGGACGTTTCTGGCACGACAATGCGCCCAAGGCGGTCGGAAATATATTTTTCAGATTCCAGATCGTTGAGAGACCATGCAATGATAGCCCCCGCATTTCCCATGAAGGTTTCCCAGTTTTTGCCATAGAGGTCTTGAACCTGACCAATGTTTTGAATGATCGGGCAAAGCTTGATCCCATAGCCGCGCATGTAACCCGCCGCCTTCTCGATTTCTTTGAATCGCCCAAGGGCGGAAAATTCATCGAGAAAGAACAGTGTTTGCAGCCCGCCTTGGTTGGTGCCCATTGCCATCTTCGCCGACAGGGCGACCTGAACAGCCATACGCAGCCAGTTTTTAAAGTCGTCTATGTCGTCAGGTTGTAACACCAGATAGACCGACCAGCCCTCTTGCACCGCGTTCCAAAGCGAAAAGTCAGAGGGTTGCAGGTGGGCTTTCATGTCGGGGTCGGCAAGCCATTTCAAATTGCGTGAGAGAGTCGTGCGAAAGGAGCCAGCTTCATCGGAGCCAAGCACTTCACCCAAGACGCTAGCGGCCTCTGCGGCGTGCCCATCATCGGGCAAATCGTCGTGGGTCAGGTAGTCATAGAGAGCCGCGAAGCCCGCCTTGATTTCGGCCTCCTCATCCGCCTCTGGAGTCGCTTCGTTCTTTAGTTTCACATTGCCAAGTATTTTGAGGCGCAGGAATGGCAGGTTTTGATTGGTGGGTTTTTCGAGCGTCATAACCGCCTCGATTGCCCCCGCCAAAAGGGTCTCGGCGCTGTCGGAAAAATGCGCGGCGCTTCCTTCCTCTGGTATTACCAGTCCCGCCGCCAGCTTCTTGATTTTGCGGAAACCGTTTTTGGTTTTCATGTCGATATCGCGCATCGGATTGTAGGTGACGCGGTATTTTTTGGCTGCACCTCTAACGACGCCCATCGGGTCGAGGATCGCCACCTTCTGACCCTTGAACTGGCGAACGCTTGTGCCCGTGCCAAGGGCGTTCTCTTTTGTGCCTCGGTGCATGGCGGTGATTTCTGCCATCTCGCCCTTAGGGTCGATCGCCAACAATGCCCCACGCCACCGAAGGGCATTCTGGATTCCAAGCGACACGCCTTTGCCCGAGGCGCTTCCCGCCACGATGAACACATGGCGATCATCATCGGCGGGCATACTCGCCTCGAATCTGACGCCATGATCTTCATGGATTTTGCCAAAATAAAAGCCGTCAGGATGATAGGCATATCGGGCAAGTTCATCGCTAGAGGCCAGCCCCGCCATTGGATCAACCTGCTCGCTAATTTCAGGTTCACCCGCCATTGACTGACTTATGACAGAGCCTAGCTGGACGGCGCCGCCCAGAAAGCGCCATGCCCCGCTCAAGACTGCCCACGTGTTTTCCAAATTTCGCGCCATTCTATACCCGCCCGCCTGTTGTTTTCGGAGCCGCTTTCGCATGGCTCAAATTTAGCGACAGGATCGAGGTTTGCACCCGAAGGGGCGTAACGCAGTGAAGCACGGTGGAACCGTTGCAGACCTCTAGCCTGTTGCTAGAGCCATCCATTGCGAAGCGTCTTTGAAAAGAACGCAGGTTGTTTCTGGTGAGGAAGAGCATCTTTTACCCCTATCTGCGTCACTCATGGAACTCTGGATAATCCCGTGGGTCAAGTCGCTGCATTGCTATATGAATTTGATAGGCCGACGATCTTTGCTGCTTCTTGGACAGTCAATGACAACCATATTCGAGCGCATTTTGGCAGACTTGGCAGGCCGCTTCGCGTGTCGTCAATGCCTTGCCCGCTCCATTCGCTTCGCTCCCGTGTTGGACATGACGAGCCTGCCATAGCCCGCCCTTTTTGGCGCAACGGTTGGAATTAACCGACCAAGCAACAGAAAGAAAACATCATGGCTAAACATACAATTTCAGACCTCAACGACCTGCTGAGACAGACCTTTATTGGAGGGAAGGTTCTGATCACCGAGGGCATAAGCAACCTGTCAGACGAGGTGCAAGAAAGCGTTGTCAGCAACGTACGCGGCTTTGCGGATTTTTCGGAGGACAACGACCCGTATGGCGAACATGATTTTGGGGCATTTGATCAGCCAGATTTGGGCAAAGTGTTCTGGAAGATTGATTACTACGCCCCAGACATGGAACGCGGGAGCGAAGACCCTGCCGATCCCAAGCAGACATGCCGTGTCCTGACGATCATGCTTGCCGAAGAATATTGAACGTGTCTGCACAGCGTAAAACTAGGAACCGTGAAGCGTCTATCGCTTCGCGGCTTTTTCTACGTGCTCATTTTGCTTTGGTGGTTTTGGTTGGCCTGAAAAAGTGGGAGCGCAGTGACGGGTCATTGCGTCAAGCTTGGTAAGTTATGGAAATTGTGATAGGATGGTAAAGAACAGAAGATAACAAGATGGTTTAATGTGATACATTAAATCTTGGTCAGGGGTCTAACGCCACCCCCGACACCCAGCTAAAGGAGCCGATCACAGATCGTCATTGCGGCATGAATGAACCGAAAACAACGCATCGCGCCAAGCGCGGCAGACCTGAGAAACCCCATGGGGAGTTTCGCGGTCAGTCCCTCGTTATTCGACTGAATATCGAGGAGCGTTCTTTCGTTGAGGAGCAAGCCGCCGTCGCAGGCCTGCCCCTTTCAACCTATGCCCGTGACGTTCTCACCCGCCGCAAAGTGGCAACCCGCCGCACCCAGCTTGAGGACAAAATGCTTTTTGAACTCAACCGCTGTGGCGTGAATTTGCACCAGATCGTGCGGACGCTGAATTTTGGAAATTCCATGCCCGCCGATATTTCTGACGTGATCGACGAGCTGCACTCGGCCATCGCCAAAGTGAGCGAAGCTTATGACCCCTAAAGCGTCAGAAGGAGGCCGACACACGGGCAGCAGCTTCAAGGGTGCTTTCCTCTATTACACCCATGACAAGCGCTCTGAGGGCGAGGAAACGCGCCTTTCCTCGGATCGCATGGAGTGGGCGGAGTTTCGGAATCTGGCGACCGATAAGCCGCATGTCGCATCCTCGATCATGGCCGCGACAGCCCGCCAGCAGGACGAGATAAAACGCGCGGCAGGGCGATCCGCCGCCGGCAACAAGTCCGATCAGGTCGTGTTCCACTACTCCCTTGGATGGCACCCCGACGAGAAGGACGGTTTGAGCAAATCGGAAATGTTGCGGGCAGCGGACGAGAGCATTCGTGCCCTTGGCGCGGAAGGCCACCAAGCCGCGATTTTCGCCCACAACGACACCGCGCATCCGCACGTGCATGTGGTGATAAATCGCGTGAACCCAGAGCATGGGAAGATGCTCGATCTTTGGAATTATCAGAAGAAACTTTCCAAATGGGCGATGGCTTATGAGCAGGGGCGCGGTCAGGTCTATTGCGATAAGCGCGTGGAGAACTGGAAGCGCCGCGATCTTGGCGATGTGTTTTCAGCCAAGAAGGACGCCGCCTATCATTTGCATGACCAGGCGAAGGCGCTTGGTCATGCAAATGACAACGACAAGGCGCAGATTCTGGCCGAGCAGAAGGCCAAGGACGCAGAACTTGCGGCCTTTGGCGCGAAGATGAATTCCCGCCATTCTGCCGAGTGGAAGGTCTATTCTCGGGACTATCACGACACTAAGGCGCAAATCTTTGACAAGGTACGCGGCAGGTCAGCGATCAGGAACGCCCGCGCCGATGTGAAGGAGCAATTCAAGCCCCTGCGATCACAGCTTGGAAGGCAGCAATGGCACGAGACCAAGGCATTCGAGAAGAAAGAGCACCGCGTAGCAGGCAAGCTTGAAAATGCCCTTGCTGCGATCCGCTATGCCAAAGAGGTTGGCCGCGACGATTCCAAGGGCTTTGCGTCCATGGCGTTCAATTTCCTAACCAGCAAGAAAGCCCGCGCCGATGCCTTGGACAAGTGGCACAAGGCGCAGTGGAAAAATCTGAACTCCGCCCAGAGCGCTCAAACCGACGTGGCGACGGCGAAGATCAAGCAGGATCAGCAAGCGGCATTTTCGCAACTTCGCGGCACTACAACGAACCGCCGCCAAATTCTAAAAGACACCCAAGACGCCCAACGCGCCGACTTGCAGCGTAAGTGGGCAACACGGAAGCTAGAGCGCAACAGGGCGCTTGAGGTGGTGGGCAGGATGGATGCCCTCAAGGAAGAACGCAAAGCGGCTCGGGAGCCATCGAGAGGCGAGCAACGAGCGGAGTTCAACAAGGCCGCTCGTGGCACACGAAAACGCAAAGGCAGGGTCAGGAAGCAGGAGCGATGATGTATAAGCGCAGTCGCATAGGTGGGTGCTCCTGCTGCATGAGATTGCCAGCTTGTTTAAGGTCGGGGTGCTGGCCATTCAAAAATCCAACAAGGGCAGGGCATCGTCGCTCTGGTACTCGATTCTTCGCCCCAGAGGGGAAGGATCAACGCTTCGGGTGGACATGATTCATCATCGCCAAGATCAAGCCCGATATTGACACCACCAACTTGAACCTTGATCTTAAGCCGTTACGATTGATTGAAAATGGGAATAACGAATGGTTTTTACCACCCTTGAATTCGAAGCGACATCATCATCAAGCGGTGAGATTTACGCCATTGAGATTTCTCGCCATGGCGACAATCTGACTTGCACATGCACTTGCCCTGCGGGACAAATGGGGACGTACTGCAAGCATCGCCTCGGTATTTTGAACGGGGATGCTTCCATTGCTACAGGGGGCGATATCGACAAGATGCATTTAGTCGGCGATATGTTGGCGGGAACGGACGTTCAAGCAGCCTTAGAACGGCTAGACACCCTTGAAAAACAAAAAGCCGACATCGACAAGCAAGTGAAAGCCGCAAAGAAGGCTCTCGCGCGAACCCTCAACAACTAACCCGATAGGGGCGACAATGGACATCATGAGCGGCCTATCGGCACTCTCGACTGCTATCGACATAACCAAAGCCCTGAAAGATCTAGAAGGCCAGTTTCAAAGCTCGGAATTCAAACTCCAAATCTCTGAGCTACGCTCGGCTCTGGCAGATGCAAAAATTGCACTGGCTGACGCACGAGAAGCCCTTGCCGAAAAGGATCGAGAGATCGCCGCGCTCAAGGTTGTTCAAAACTCAAAACGACCTGTTGTCTCACACCGTGGATACAGCTTTGGCCTTGATGAAAACGGCGACTCTATAGGCCGCCCTTTCTGTCCAGTTTGCGAGC
>Ga0209345_10004750_pt1 | contig 12951 bp, 9 predicted proteins | sample Cruoilmetagenom7_FD_187294 | JGI IMG/M metagenome (GOLD analysis project Ga0209345, IMG submission 187294) | Oil polluted marine microbial communities from Coal Oil Point, Santa Barbara, California, USA - Sample 7 (SPAdes) (version 2) | ecosystem: Environmental > Aquatic > Marine > Oil seeps ...
GGGAACAAGAACGCCATCACGGATGCTGGATCTGCGGTGAACCTGGCAGTTGCAGCAATTAATAGTGCCGCCTATAACGTCCGTATAAATCTGTCCGATCTAGAGGATAATAAACTGAAAGAACAGGTCCTGGCAGAGCTGGTAAAAGTGGAACAAGGCGCGCTTCTTTCTCTGGATAAGATTAAAAGAATTCTGACTGAGCGGGGGGGATTATTTTCTTGATCCCTGACCCGATATGTATAAATCCGATCCGGACTGCCTGAGGTCCGGATCTATACTTCTGACTCTCAATGAAAAATAAGACCCTTTGGATCATAGTAATAATTTTCCTGATAGTGGTTGTCTTTCTCACAGCCTTTTTCTTGAAAGGAGAAAAACTTCCCTGGAATGAAGAAAAAGAGATCACTCCCTATCTCCCGCCCCTGGGAGAACTCCTGCCCACTGCAACCTTCTTCTCTCCATCAGCAGTAACACCTACTTTTGAACCAGATCTAGTGTGGATCGATCCTGAACTTCCGGATAGCCTGCTGGATCAGCTGGAAGGTATGGATTTCCTGCAGACAACCGGGCAGCAGGAAGAAGCCGCTACGTCCTTGTTTATCGGTAACGATAATCCGATCATCTATTGGGTTTTTGCTGCTACCTCGCCTTTCCCTACGGTTACCGACGGGATAACAATAGAAAGTATCCAAACTGCCTGGCGAGGTGGTAAAAATCCTCTAGGGTCAAATACGCCAATATTCTTAACTCGGGAAACCCGAGATGTGCTGGCTATCCTTTGGGGCGAACCGGACACAAATGCGGTTGAGATCATTGACTCGGAAAACCTTTCTAGCCGGGCCTGGTCTCAACAGCAATCACTAGCTATTTTACCTTTTGAGAAATTAACCCCAGAATGGAAGGTGCTGGAAGTAGAGGGTATCTCACCAATGGATCAGGATTTTGATCCGGGATCGTATGGTCTTTCTGTGCCGATCTCGGCGGTCGGGTTTGACCCCAACATATTCCAGGAAATTTCCAGCAACCGGGACCAAGAAAAATTCACCAGTGTTGTGTTAACGGGTGTGACTGCCCTTGTTAGGGCCACTGCCTGGACCATGGAAAATGAAGGGATCAATTATCCTGCCCGGGACATACTGCAATATTTGATAGAGGCTGATATCCTGCATATCAGTAATGAGGTTCCCTTTTCTCAGGGTTGCCCTTATCCAAATCCGGGACAAGAAGGACTACGCTTCTGCAGTGACAGTCGCTATATTGAGCTGATGGAAACTATTGGAACCGATGTTGTGGAACTAACAGGGGATCATTTTGGTGACCAGGGTCCTGAAGCCATGTTATATACACTCAAGATGTATAACCAGCGGGATTGGCCCTATTATGGAGGGGGTGCTGATCGCGCTGACGCGCAGGAACCGGTCCTGTTTGAGCACAATGGCAATAAAATTGCCTTCCTGGGGTGCAATGCCAAGGGTGGAGGATATGCTACAGCAAATGTTGGTTATCCTGGAGCGGTGGCTTGTGACTTTCCCAAAATGATCGGACAGATCAAAGAGCTGCGAGAAGATGGTTATCAGCCGATTGCCACTTTCCAGCACTTTGAATATTACACCTATCTGGCTCAGCCAGATCAGATCAGAGATGCCAGGATACTGGCCAATGCTGGGGCAGTGATTGTCAGCGGAAGTCAGGCCCACCAACCCCAGGCATTTGAGATCAGGGGAGAGTCTTTCATTCATCACGGCCTTGGTAATCTGTTTTTTGATCAAATCTATGAGATCCCTCCCCATACAGCATCCGCATTCATAGATCGGCATATATTCTATAATGGTAAACATATCAGCACTGAGCTGCTGACGATCAAGTTTGTTGATTATGCCCGGGCCAGACCGATGACACCTGCTGAACGGGAAGTTCTTTTGCGGACGACATTCAACGCAAGCGGATGGTAGTGTTGGGGCTCCGCTCCAGACCGGTGTAAGCTTCGCTTCCGACCGGGGACGGAAGACCGGTTAAGGGACTGGAGACAGGGAGACTTGGAGACAAGGAAAGCCAAGAATACACTGTCATTGCGAGGAGCCGGGTTCAGCCGGCGACGCGGCAATCTCCCGTTGACCAGGACACTACGCTCCGAACTTGGAGATTAAGATAGTGGTAGAAAGGGAGACGTGGTGATTGGGTGACGCAGTAATCATTTATCCAAGTCCCTTTGTTCCCAAGTCACCGGGACAATGTTTCCTTATTACTAGATATGATATCAACCCTTGTATTATGTTAATGGGAGGTAAGTATGGGCAGCATAACAGACATTACCGGTTTCAAAGTAGGTCACGCTCAGGACATGGATGCATTAACAGGCTGCACCGTGATCCTTTGCCCCCCTAACACAGTGGGTGGTGTGGACCAGAGGGGCGGCGCTCCTGGCACCAGGGAAACTGATTTATTACATCCCATGCACCTGGTGAACCAGGTAACAGCTATTTTGTTGACAGGCGGTTCTGCTTTCGGGCTGGATGCTGCAGCAGGGGTGATGCGCTACTGCGAAGAAAATAAAATGGGTTTCGATGCCAGTTATGCTACGGTGCCTATTGTGCCTGCCGCAGTATTATTCGATCTGGGCATTGGTGATCCCAATGTTCGCCCGGATGCCGAAATGGGCTACCAGGCTTGTCTGAATGCTTCCGGAGAACCACCTGCAGAAGGCAATGTGGGAGCAGGCACAGGAGCCACAGTTGGAAAGGTTCTGTCTCCAAAAATGTCCACAAAGTCCGGTATTGGTACAGCAAGTGTGGACTTGGGCGGAGGTGGAAAAGTAGCAGCCATTGTGGCTGTGAATGCCTTTGGCGATGTGGTTGATCCGGAGAGTGGTGAGATCGTTGCCGGCGCCCGGGGTATCAAAGGTTATGCGGATACACTCAAAGTGATGAAATCATTTGTGGGCCGAAAGGTGATTGGATTTTCCTCGGGTCCAGATAATACTGTGATAGGTGTAGTGTCCACAAATGTGAAACTCAATAAAGAACAGGTCACACGGGTGGCACAGATGGCTCATAACGGCCTGGCCCGGACTATTCGCCCGGCATTCACTTTGCTGGATGGAGATACTGTTTTTGCGCTCTCGAGTGGTGAAGTGGAGATGGATTTGAATATTGTCGGCGCCTATGCGGCAATAGCTTACCAGGAAGCGATCTTGAGTGCGGTCAGAAATGCAGAGAAGGCCGGCGGTGTGCCGGCAGCCAAAAGCTAACAAAAAAGGGATTGAGTCCTTTTTGTATGAAGCTTACAGCCTCTTTTTATACAAGTAAAGCAACAAAGATTATTCTGAAGCCGATGGACTTGGCAATGACAATATTAATGCGATTGATGTAGACCAATATGGAGATATTTGGATAGGAACATGGTTTGGAATTATTCGTGTTGAGCAATTGTAATTAGCGAATGCAGCAAGCTCTACAGTGATCTCACCCTCATTACAAGTTGCGATAAGATTAGTTATCGAAAGCATCTGTCCTGCATCCTTTATGTTCTAATCCAAACACAACCTCTAGATTAGTTTTGGGGAGCGGGTCACTGTCCTAAAGAAAGTGGGATGAAATTTTGTTTAAAAACGGCTTTGTTGGTACAACCCAGGTGCAATAAGACCGGAATATGCCCAATATAGTTGCCTATTTGGCCAAAAAACGCTTAGGTTTGCTCTCTAAAAAGGGGATATCAGGGGATGAAAAATACGGGCGTCTGACATCAAATCAGAGGTAAAATGGGTTCTTGAACAAAACTGTAATAATCATTTCTTTCTTCATAATATTTGTGGGATAGCGGATGAGCTTACCCGTCTTTGGTAACTTGGTTATTGGTGTGCCACCGAGTAATCAGGCCGAGTGGATCAGGGTTATATGAGAACTTGGTCCACGTCCTATTGCATAAGCATTTTTTTCGAGTCACTTACCCATACTTGGATGTTTGGCTAGGCATCAATAATTTCGTTTGATTTCTATGGCCGCCCCCGGATTATTCCGGGAGTTAGTATTTGCGCCTACCGAAGGGTGTTTAGTATTCAGCAGATCCCCCTTATTTGTAATTCCGAATTCTTTGTTTTCCTCATGATATGCATGAAAATCTTCGTTTTCTAACGGAGCCACATTACGAGGGATTGCTTCGTGGCCCTTCGACAACCATTGCGTGTTGATTTAGGACTCCCTATTGATGTGTATCTCCTGCAATTTCTCTGTTTCCATGTATCCTCCGCTAGATATTCCTCTTATCTGACACAAATTATAGATAAATGTCATATTGACGAGTTTGATAGATATTTTGTACAATATAGACGTCTATACAAGTCGTTTATCTATTCATCATTAATTTTCATGAGCTGAAACAAGAAGAAAAGGAGGAGAATTCAAGAGATATGTCAAAACGCCCTATGTCTAAAATCTTTATCCAATTAAAAGGAGATAGAAAATGAATAAAAGGTTTATGTATATATTCGCGATCTTATTGACCGCCAGCATGGTTTTGAGCGCCTGCGGCGCCGACGCCCCCGCTGAAGAGCCGGTAGCAGATGAGGCTCCAGCAGCAGAGGTGGAAGAAGCTGCCGCAGAAGAAGAGGAAGTGGCAGAAGCTGGTGATGTTAAAGTCATTGGTGTAGCAAGCTTCCAGCAGGGCAATGACTGGAACATCCAGGTGGCCGATGGCGCCAAAGCCAAGATCGCTGAGTTGGGATGGGAAGTCGCCCACACCAATGCTGAAGCCGACATGGATGCTATGCTCACCGCCCTGGAAGGCTTTTTGGCCCAAGGAGTTGATGGTGTTGTAGTCCCCGGCGGCTCCGGACCAGCGCTGGAACCCATGATTAAGCAGTTCGCTGAAGCAGGCATCCCGGTGGTGACAATTGATATCACCTCCCAGTATGCTGTCACCAATATCTATCCTGACAACTATATGACCACCGAGTTGCTGGCCGTATATGCTGTCAACAAGATGGATGGTATGCCCGGAAAATATGCCCACCTGACCATTCCTGACTTTGGTTGGAAAACTGTTGATATCCGCGACAAGGTCGCAGATCTGGTCTTCGAGATTGAAGGCTGGGAATTCACTGGTATCCTGGACTCCGGGCTTGCTGATGCAGTTAATCAGTCCAAGATCGCTGCCCGATCCGCGCTTTTGGCTCATCCAGACATGGACCTGATCTACTCCTCCTGGGGTATGCCGGCTATCGGTGCAGCTGCCGCGATTCGCGAAGCTGAAATGACCGACCAGGTTTTTGTTGTCAATACGGATGCTGACCGTATCGTTCTGGCTGAAATGGCTGAGGAAGACTCTCCCATAGCTGCCTGCATTGGACAGCGACCCCTGGACATGGGCACCATGGCAGTAGAATACCTCGAGAAAGCTTTTGCTGGCGAGGAAAATATTGCTACAATTACATTTGCACCGTTCTATTTTGTGACCTACGAAAAAGAATTGGTACCTCCCGGTGTTGAAGTTCTGACACCTGAAGAAGCTTGGCCCGTTCTTTATCCTGGTACAGAGTTTGGTGCATCCAACTAATCTAGGTCGAGTAGGCCGATCCTATTGTTGAAGGAGCCCGAAGTGACTGATTTGATACTGGAAATGAAGTCCATAATCAAAAACTTTCCTGGTGTACAGGCATTACAAGATGTTGATTTATCAATCAAAAAAGGAGAAATACATGCCCTGGTAGGACAGAATGGGGCTGGAAAATCCACGCTGTTGAAAATCCTGTCCGGTTTTTATCATATGGACAGCGGCAAAGTGACATTAAATGGAAAGGACCTCCGACGGTGGACCCCCCAGCAGATGATCGATTGGGGAGTCAGCTTCATCTATCAGGAATTGAATCTCGTACAGTCTCTATCTGTTGCGCAAAATATATACATCGGCCGGGAACCTAAAAACCCGATAGGATTAATCAACTGGAACACCATGCGTGCTGGTGCTGTTGAGGCACTGGCGCGTATTGGTGTTACAGATCTTGATGTGAATACTCCAGTAAATCAGCTGACTGTTGCCAAACAGCAACTTGTCGCCATCGCTCGTGTCCTGGATATGGATCCAACCGTCCTGATATTAGATGAACCAACAAGTCGACTGGGCTTGGAAGATGCTGAACGCCTGTTTGAGATACTTAAAGATATGCAGGAAAAGGGGTTGAGTATTATCTATGTAACCCATCGTTTAAGCAATATCTATCGTTTATCGGACCGGATCACTGTCTTGCGGGATGGGAAACTGATCATCTCTGCGGATACCAATGACCTGCCTGCAAGCGAACTAGTGAAGCATATGGTCGGCCAGGAAGTTGTAGATCGGTCCTACGGTAGCAAAAAGGACACAGAGAAAGTTTTACTTCAGGTAAGCGGATTGTTTGGGAACGGAGTCAATGGTTTTGATCTGCAGCTGCATACCTCTGAAGTGGTTGGTTTGCTGGGGGCTGTCGGGGCAGGGAAAACAGAATCCGTCCGACTGATATTTGGAATAGATCCAATCGATGAAGGATATATCCAGGTCTGTGGAACCGAGATGGAAAATCATACTCCTACCAATGCAATCTCAGCTGGGATGGCTTTATGCCCGGAAGATAGAAAATACCAGGGGTTGCTGTTGGAAAACTCGATCAGCGAAAATGTGACCCTGGCCGGATTGAAAAAGTTTGCTACCTGGAACCTGTTTCCCAACAAGAAAAAAGAAAAATCAATTGTATTTGAACTCGTCAACCGGCTGCGTATTACAACACCTAAGATCTCCACTCATGCTCGCTCATTGAGCGGCGGCAATCAGCAGAAGGTAGTCCTGGCCAAGTGGCTCTGCACTGATAGCAAAGTATTCCTCTTTGACGAACCTACCATTGGCGTGGATGTACAGGGTAAAGCCGAGATCTACCAGTTGTTACATGAACTCTCCGATCAGGGAGCTGGTGTTTTATTTGTCACCAGTGATATCGAAGAAGGACTGCAGGTCTGTGACCGTGTTTTGGTTATGTTTAAAGGCCAGATTGTAGCGGAATTGGACCCACGAGAAACCAACAAAGAAGAAGCGTCATTATATGCTATGGGGGGGTCACCTGATGAACTTCACTAAAGAATTTATTCAGAAGTACACCGTATTTATCATATTAATTGTTCTGTTTGTGATCTTTTCGATCGCTTCTCCAACATTTATGCAGGTAAACAACCTGATGAACCTGTTGGTGCAGTCTACAATCCTGGGAATCGTAGGTTTTGGCTTGGCGATGATCATGATCGCCGGGGAAATTGACATGGCTTTCGCGGGAGTGATCCCTTTTGAAGGGGCGATCTTTGCTACTTTATTAACTAATGGGAGGCCGTTCTGGGTTGCTGCGCTGGCCACCTTGGCAATTGGTCTGCTGGTATCTTATGTTATCTCCCTGCTGGTTACCCGGCTTAAACTAGTTTCCTTTGTAAGCACGATCGCAATGATGTTCTTGCTGCAGGGTATCTGGTACGCCTACACCGGTGGTAAGAATATATTTCTGGAGGGTTATTTTAATCGGGACATGGTTTTTGGCCTGGTTGGGGCTGTCCCACGCGTAGTGATCCTGTTTGCTGTAATCTTTATCATTCTGTACTTCCTGACAGAACAAACCCCATTTGGCCTCCGGCTGCGCATTGTTGGTGAAGATCCAGAATCAGCCCGAACAATGGGGTTGAATCCCATTGTCTATAAAACCGCTGGATTTTTGATTGGTGGGGCTATCTTTGCGCTAGGAGCATTTTTATCTACCGCCCGAATGTCAGGCGCTTTAGCAACTGCAGGAGCCAATATGCTGATGCCAGTGATGACCGCGGCTTTTGTAGGGCAAACTGTGCTGGGCATGGGCAGGCCGAATATTCCTGGCGTTTTGCTGGCGGCTTTGCTGCTTGGAATGATAAATAATGCCTTTGTACTGCTGCGGTTACCTTTCTGGTCTGTACCGATTGCGGAAGGTTTGATATTAATCATCGCCATCTACCTTGCTAATATAAATAAACGCGACGTTGTTCAAATAAGCATGTAAGAAGGAAAACCATGACAGAATTCGTGATTTCAACAGATAGTTCCCCAAGGAAAAAACTGCGATTAGAGGGTTTGACCCTTAACATCGCGGTTGGATTATTAGTTTTCTTGGCTGTATTCGTCTTTTTCAGCATGAAAGCCCCGGGTTTTTTGACCCGGATCAACTTGATCAAAAACCTGCTTATGCCGGCCTGCATTGCTGCGGTGATTTCCCTTGGAATGACCATAGTAATGACTTCAGGTGGTGTGGACTTGTCGATTTCCTCCATCGCTGGTCTTGCCGGTCTGACATCGGCTGCGGTTTCGGTTGTCTTCGATGTTGGATTTTTTCCCATGTTGGTAGCTGCTCTTTTGATTGGTGCCTTAATCGGGGCCTTGAATGGAGCCCTGGTGGCTTACGGTGGGATCAGTCCCTTTGTGGTTACTCTTTCTGTCGTTTTCCTGGCGCAGGGACTTCAATACCTGATCGCCCTGGGAGCGGTGTCGGGAACCTATTTAATGCTGCCGCGGGAAATCACCCGCCTGGGCAGTCAACCCTATTTTGTGATCGGAATTAGTACCCTATGTGTGGTGCTTTTATATATATTCCTGGACAGGACTGTTTACGGCCGCTATATGAGAGCGGTTGGAACCAACCTTGAAGCTGCCCGTTTTTCTGGTATCAGGGTGCGCTTTTATTACTGGCTGAGTTTTGTGATCAGTGGTGTTTTATGCGCAGTAGCAGGAATCCTTCTGACATTCTCTGAAGGGATGTCAAAGGTTGGGTCCGGAGAGAGCTTCCTGTTGGATGCATTTTTACTCCCAATCTTGGGCAACACGATCTTCGGTAAATTCTCCGTGGAAGGCACGATATTTGGCGCTTTATTCATGTATATGATCATAAATGGCCTCTTCATCCTGGGAACACCACCTGAATATATCAGGATCATTAAAGGCGGCCTGCTGCTGGCGATTATCCTGGTTAGTGGTATACAAAAGATACGAAGTGGAGACGAAGCCTAAAACTGGAGCTTTTATATGATCGACAACAAAATTTATTTAATGGCACTGGATTTCGGAACCGGGGCGGGACGCTGTTTTCTGATCTCGTCCGATGGAGAGAAATCTTATGAAAAGTACCAGGAATTGGCCTACCAGTATCCTGAAGAGGCTCAACCGGGAGGATCGGAATTTGACCCCCGGGAGTTCTGGTCGGTTTTTACCGGTTTGATTCGCGAAACCATCCAAGCCGCTGGTATCCAGCCAGATCAAATCGTAGGGATCAGCTCGACGGCCCAGCGGGAAGGGGTAGTTTTTCTGGATAATACTGGTCAGGAGCTATATGCCGGTCCAAACCTGGATATGCGTGCTCCTTCGTATGTGGCTGGATTTAATGACAAATTCGCAGAAAAATTACATCAGAACTCTGGTCACTGGCCTTTTCCGATGTTTGCTCCCTACCGGCTCTTGTGGTTCAAAGAATATAAACCCGAAATTTATGAAAAGATCGATTCTGTTCTGCTTTTGAATAACTGGATCCTCTATAAATTATGTGGGGCTAAAGGGACAGAACCTTCCAACGGGATCGAAACCCTACTGGTGGATATACAAACCCGGACATGGGATACAGGATTGATCGAAGAGATGGGATTCTCTCCAGAGATTTTCCCTGAAGTATTTGAATCGGGAACAGTGATCGGAGAAGTTACCCCCTCAGCTGCAGAGGAAACCGGATTATCCTCCGGGATTCCGGTTGTACTGGGCGGGGCAGATACACAATGCGCCCTGCTGGGCACGTCCGCAATCAAACCCGGAGACCTGGGAGTTCCGCTGGGCACATTTGGACCGGTCCAGCTGGTGGTAAACCGCCCAATCATCGCCGAACCGGAATTGATCTGGAGTGGGTGCCATACTGTCCCTCAATATTGGGTCATTGAAAGCACCAGCATGGAAGTTGGCCAGACCTTCCGTTACGTGCGGGATACCTTTTATGCCAGCGATACCATGGATACTTACCAGGCAATGAACGCAGAGGCAGAAAAATCGCCCCCTGGCGCGAACAGGATCAAGGCTTACCTTGGTCCCCGACTGCCGGACTACAAGAACTGGCAGTTTGTTATTCCCGGCGGATTTAAGATACAACTTCCACCATCGCCAGGTACGGCAACCCGGGGAGATTACGCCCGGTCAGCGCTGGAAGCAGTGGCTTATGGAGTACGTTTGAATGTGGACCGCCTGAAGCGACTTTCTGGACAGGATCTCAGTGTTTTGCGTGTCAGTGGCGGCCTATCCAAGAGCCCGCTGCTCGTAAAGTTGCTGGCAGACCTGATCGGAGTCCAGATCACGGTGCCAGTAAATAAGGAAGCTTCCGCTCTAGGGGCAGCGATCTGCGCCGGAGTTGGAGCTGGTTTGTACAAAGATATGGCAGAGGGATGCGGCAGTCTGGTGCGATGGGAACAAACCCTGGATCCGAATCCGGAAAATCAGAAATTATATCTAGAACTGTATCAGTCCTGGTTAGATGATTATCAAAGCATGTATGGCGCGAACACGCTGCTGGAGTAAAAAAATGATTATTGATACCCACATGCATATCGGCACACCGGAATTGCTTGAAGAAGATCTGGTTCAGTTCCTGAAAGGAAAAAATCTCTGGGAAGAAATGACCCAGAAAATGAGAGCCGAAGGTGTGATCGAAGCCTTAGATGAAGGGAAGATCGATATGGGAGTAATCTTCCCATTGACATTCATGCCCTCGGATGGACAGTGGCAGAAAATGAACGATATGACCGCCTCCTATGTTGAGGATTATCCAAAGCGGCTGATCGGCTATAGTATTATCAACCCCCGTGATACCTCGGGATCTCTCAAAGAGCTGGAACGGGCTTTTAACGAACTCAGTTTCCACGGTGTTAAATTCCATCCCAGCATGCAGGAGTTTTTCTGCAATGATCCTTCCCTTAACCCTATCTTTGAGTATCTACAGGAGATGGGAAAACCGATTTTGTTCCATACCGGAGCTAGCTTGTCCAGCCACCCGGATAAATTTAGCCAGCCTATGCTGCTGGATGAAGTAGCAGTAAAATTCCCGGATTTGAAAATCATCCTGGCGCACAGTGGACGCCCGTTTTACCAGGAAGCTGCTCTGCTGCTCCGCAAACATAAAAATGTTTATGTGGATCTGTGTGCAAATAAGGGCAGGACAGGCGGCACTGCCCTGCTAGAGATGGCACTAACTTTCATCAAGATTTATGCAGACGGATTGAAAAAAACTCTCTTCGCAAGTGATTTTCCGGTTTTCAGTCCTGCAGAAACCCTCCAAAATTTGATTAATATTCAGCAAAGTCCGCGGTTTGAAGCGTTTGATCTACCGGTAATAACGCGGGAGGAACTGGATGATGTTTTGGGGAACAATGCAATATCAATATTGAAGCTTGACCTTTAGAATTCAGGAGAAGTAATGAAAGCATTCATTTCATCGAGGATATCAGAAAGTTGGTTGGAACGACTTGCCGAGGACTTTGAAATTGATTATTACAATTGGTTTGACACCGGTATGTTGGGGAAAGACGCGTTCGGGAAACGGATGAAAGATTGCCAGCTGGTGGTCGTGGAGACAGAAGAAATTGATGGAGAGATGATCCAGGCCAGCAAGGAATTATTCGCCATCGTTAATTTTAAATCGTCCCTAGTGAATATAGATGTAGACGCTGCTACTGAGGAAGGCGTTGTTGTGATCAATACACCAGGTAGAAACGCTGATGCTGTGGCAGACCTGGCAGTTGGGATGATGATCATGGCTGCTCGTAATGTTGTCGCCAGCCTAGATACGGTCCGTAAAGGGCTCTGGGAGAAGAATGGGCGCCGCTGGGCTTATACTCAACATCAGGGTATTGAACTGAACGGCAAGATAGTAGGATTAGTCGGGCTAGGACATATCGGGCAGTTGGTAGCACGCCGTTTGGCAGGTTTTGGCGTTAAGGTATTGGCATATGACCCTTATGTATCTCCAGATGTTGCCGAGGATTTAGATGTTCTCCTATCCGGATGGGATGAGCTATTTGAACAGGCGGATTTTCTTTCCCTGCATATTCCAGTATCTGAGGAAACAAAAGGTTTAATCGGAGAGAGAGAATTTAAACTGATGAAACCAAGTGCATATTTTATTAATACAGCCAGAGCGGCAGTGGTGGTTGAGGATGATTTGATTCGCTGCCTGCAGGAAAAATGGATCGCAGGCGCTGCCTTGGATGTCTACCATAAAGAACCTGTGGGAAATGATTATCCGCTATTGAATTTACCCCACGTTATATGTACTCCCCACATCGGCGGCGCATCTATGGATGTGGTCAGGCATATGGCTGAGATTGGCCTGGAATCGTTATTTGAATTTATGGAAGGAAAACATCCCGTGAATATTGTTAATCCTCAAGCCATTAAAGAAGCACAAAGTAAAATAGCAAAGCATATCAAGGAAGGAGCGGGATAAAATGACCTTCAGAAAACTTGACAAGATCAAAGGAATTCCGATGTATGTTCAAATCAGGGAATCCATTTGGGAGAGAGTCAAAGAAGGTGAATATAAAGTGGGTTCGCTGCTGCCCTCGGAAGAATCCATGGCAAAAGAATATGGCGTCAGTAGAATGACCCTACGTCATGCCCTGGATGAGCTGCTGTCGGAAGGGATCATCATCCGAAAACACGGAGTGGGTACAATCATTGCTTCAACCAAGGTAGTGCGTGATTATTCCAAATTAACGTCCTTTTTTGAAGATGCCAGAAATCGGGGCTTAAAACCGCGATCCCGGGTGGACTTGTTAGAAACGATTCTGGCAGATGATTTATTGGCAGCGATTTTGATGATTGACCCTGGGGCAGAAGTATTCCATATTTTCCGAAAAAGATTAGTGGAGGATGACCAGGTGGCTGCTCTGC
>Ga0209345_10004751_pt1 | contig 12951 bp, 11 predicted proteins | sample Cruoilmetagenom7_FD_187294 | JGI IMG/M metagenome (GOLD analysis project Ga0209345, IMG submission 187294) | Oil polluted marine microbial communities from Coal Oil Point, Santa Barbara, California, USA - Sample 7 (SPAdes) (version 2) | ecosystem: Environmental > Aquatic > Marine > Oil seeps ...
TCGGTCGCAAACTCCCTCAAACAATCTGCAATTTTCAGCTTCACTCACTGAGAATCTTTATCAAAATGAATCAAGAAGGTTCGTCAAAGATCATTCAAGTCATATTCCGACTAACTGCACAGGTCGACAATTTGTAGCTCATGATTGAGTTTCAAAATTTCTGGAGTAAGTTTTATCCAAGTATGCAGGAGGAGAAAAACATGTTACTGGTCATTGATGTTGGAAATACCAATACAGTAATAGGGGTCTTTGATGAAGACAGACTTGTCAAGGATTGGAGGATTAGGACAGAAGAAGATCAAACAGTAGATGAGTATGCAATCTTGGTCAGAAACCTTTACTTTTCCAGCAATATAACTATAGGGGATATCAAGGCCATAGTCGTCTCGTGTGTTGTGCCCCCCTTGCTTAGTACCATTGAAGCTCTGAGCAAAAAATATTTTGGAGTTAAGCCTTTGGTTATCGAACCTGGGGTCAAGACAGGGATGCCCATATACTACGACAACCCCAAAGAGGTAGGCGCAGACAGGATAGTCAACGCAATAGCGGCGTATGATAGGTATCAAGAGAGCCTTATCATCATTGACTTTGGAACCGCCACTACCTTCGATTACATATCGGCAAAGGGAGAATACTACGGGGGGGCTATCACCCCTGGAATCACCATTTCCAGTGAAGCGTTATTCCAAAAGGCATCCAGACTACCCCATGTTGAATTGGTGGCGCCCAAATCAGTTATCGGCAAGGACACTGTGGGTAGTATGCAGGCAGGGATCGTTTTTGGTTATGCGAGTTTAGTAGACGGCATCGTGGAAAGGATAAGAAAAGAGGTCAAGTCAACCCCCAAGGTCATTGCAACCGGAGGGTTGGCTGCTCTCATCGCATCAGTATCTAAGACAATTTCTGATGTTGACGAATACCTGACTTTAAAGGGATTGAAGATACTCTATGACATGAATAAGTAGTTCCTTAATTTCATTTGTGTATGAACAATAGGAGGGAATAGATGAGGGTTACACCGTTGGATATCCAACAGCGTCAATTCAAGGTAAAGTTCAAAGGATTTGATAGGCAAGAGGTTGAATCCTTCTTGGAACTTATATCCAACGAGATGGAAGAGCTGATAGGAGAGATAAATGCTCTAAAAAAGGACCTTGTAAAGAAAGAAGGCGTCATAGACGGGTATCAAGCAAGGGAAAAAAGCATCAACGAAAGCATTATAATGGCCCAAAGAATCGCAGAGGACATGAAGTTAAATACGGAAAAAGAAGCAGAGCTAATCCTTTCCGAAGCCGAGATTGAAGCAGAAAGGATCATCAGCAAAGCCACCCATGAATTGGCAAATATGAAGAGTGAGATAGTTGATCTAAAGAAACAAAGACTCCAATTTGATTCTGAATTGAGGTCGTTGATCGAGGTTCATCTCAAGATGCTGGGCATAGGAAGAGAAGAAACTGTAAATGATGGATAGAAACAACACTTTTCCTATCAGTAAGATAGACAATAGCATAGTTTTTGAGGTTCGCATACAACCCAAATCAGCTAAGAATGAGATCAAAGGACTCATTGGACATGCCTTAAAGGTGAAGGTAACCTCCCCCCCTATCGAAGGCCGGGCGAATAAGGCCTGTATTGATCTCATAGCAAAAGAATTTAGTGTTCGCAGGTCACACGTGGAAATCATCAGAGGCCATAAATCACGAACAAAGACGGTAAGGATAGTAGGTATTGCCCCAGACGAGATACAACGAATCATAGACAATAAAGAAACTTCAGGATAGCCCGCTCTTCAGCGCCTCAACCATTTCATGGTGTATCCTTTTATTGTCGGCAAGGATCTCTTTGGAATAAATCCGTTATGCCTCGGAAGGTCACAAATTACGTTTTTTCGGTGAGCAAAGATCATTCAAGTCATATTCCGACCAACTGCACAGGTTGAAAACCTATAGCAACCTGTCACACAGACGGCCTGAGATTACCCGGGGATGGTAAAGCGAAAAGCAGACCCCCTCTTTTGTCCTTTACTCTCGACCCAGATATTGCCGCCGTGCAACTCAACCAGTTTCTTGGTAAGGGACAGACCTAAGCCAGTGCCCTCGTGCTTTCGGTTTATTGAATCGTCTCCCTGCTGAAATGGTTGGAAGATACGTTCGATTTCCTCATTATTAAGGCCGACACCGGTGTCTTCCACGGAAATCTGGATAATTTTATTTGGGGCCGGACGCATTCCCGTATCTTGTTGTTGTGACAGATCTCTTTTGGCATAAGGGTTTGCGTTTGAAGGGCCATCAACTAAGTCAGCCGAAAGGCGAATCTTGCCTCCGTCCGGTGTAAACTTTATCGCATTGGAAAGGAGGTTGTAAAGGATCTGTTTGAGCTTGCGCTCATCCGATGTTATGGTGTACGGAATTTTCTCGATGTCCGCTTGCAGCTCTATCCCATGCTTCATAGCTTTTTCCTGTATCATAGTCAGGCTGTCTTTCAGGAGCGAGTCTATGATCACATCTGAGTTCTCCAGTTCTAATTTGCCAGCCTCCACCTTAGAAAGATCCAGGATATCATTGATCAATGAAAGCAAGTGGTTGCTGCTTTTAAGCACATCATTGAGATATTCCTCCTGGATATCGTTCAAAACTCCGAAATGCTTGTCTAAGATAAGCTCAGTAAATCCTATGATGTGATTCAAAGGGGTGCGAAGTTCGTGGCTCATGTTGGCCAAGAAATCGCTTTTTGACCGGTTTGCCAATTCTGCAGATTTCTCGGCTTTTTTTGCTTCTACCACGGCTTTTTCAAGTTTTCCGTCACGTACCCGAATCTGTTCCAGCATCTCGTTAAATCCCTCGATAAGAGCACCCATCTCATCATTACTATCCTTTTTTGCTTTGACAGAGTAGTCCTTTAATGTCGACACAGACTTCATCGTTTCTGCCAAACGAGATATAGGTTCCGATATGATTCGCTGAAGTTTTGAAGAGACCAGATAGGCGAGAAAAAACAAAGCTAACATGACACAAGCCTGAATACCTACAAACCATTTCAGCCTGTAATACAGATGTTTCAAATCGGACTGGATGTGGACTTTTCCGATCTCTTTGCCTCCTAGAATGATTGGTTTCACAAGATCAAGGCACTTGCCTGAGAACCGGTAATGCTTTTCGGTAAACTCGGAAAAATCTAAGGTCTCGTCTTGAAACTTCGAGGGATCTGTGTTGCCATCTGGTGATGCATAATTAATGCTTTTATTTTTGTTGTATACTGCGAATACGTCGCCATTGTTTCTATAAACACAAGCGGTAAGAATGTTTGGTTCTGCACTTAAAGCTGTCAGGATCTCCTCGGCTGTTTCAGGATCCTGAAAGGCAAGCGCGGCTGTGCTGTTGATTCCGATAACTTCCGCCAGCGTTGAGATGTTTTGAATCATTCCTTTGCGGAAGGAAATCATCTCATCAGTTATGGATACTGCGCATGTCAATAACAACACCAGGCTGCACGTGAACATGATGATTGCAGTGAGTTTTTGCTTTACCGGAAGGTCGCGGAACTTTAACATTAATTAATCCTCCATTGTCTGCTGGCCGTTGACGATCTTGGCCAGTTTCAAAAGCTTTGAACTGATCGTCAGACCAACTCTTTTCGCGGAGTTTACATTGATTTCAACATGCACTCGTTTTCCTTTGCGAATGAAATTGACGATCCCACCAAGGTTGGCGAACCCTTTGGTGTCCCCAACGGTCAAGACGCTCCAATTCTGGGTTGCTTGAAGAATCCCAGGCAATTGTTTTTTCAAAGAAGAACTGATAAAGAGGATGTGATAGGTGCTCGGGTCTAAGTCCTTTACTTTTTTGATCCGATCCACAACGATATGCCGCCCTTTCACTTCCTCACCCTGAACGGTTTTACTCAGGAAAGTACCGAACCGATTATCACCAAGAACGCCTATCCTAAGAGGGGCCTGCATACCGTCGAACGCCTTGTCCGGCCAGGACACGAAATTAGTAAGGTGATAGATGAATACGGACTTGACCTGGAACTCCTTAAATTGGTCAATCTGAGCATGGGTGTCAGTTAAAACGGACAACAATAAGCAAGCACCCGCGAGGAAACCCAATAACGAGATTCCAAGGGTCCTGCGATGTATACGGGGGGAAGCAACTCGAGGAGCTATACCCCGTATTCTTTTACAAGTATAGATTGCTCTCTTGTTTAGAAATGCCATGAAAGTTTTCCGTAAACACTGCGTTCAATCTCAGTGGCCAAGCTTGGAAAAGACATTGGGTTGAATTCAAGATGTTGACTATCGAGAAGATTTTGACCAACAAGAGACAGCTCGAGACTTTCAATAGGTTTCCAGGCTAAATGCACGTCGAGGGTAGTATAGCTATGCACAGATAATCTGGGAATGGGAAGCTGATCTACGTAGCGAAACCATACGTCAAGTTCCATGTTTCCGGGCAGGTTTATGATGGATTGAATCGAAAACTGGTTATGTGGGCTCGACCCGTTTATGATGTCACCTATTGGCTTTGAATCCATATCAACCTTTAAATAGGTGTAAGCGACCTTCATCTGCCACCAGTCTAAAGGCCCCCAAGTAGTCGCCAGCTCCGCCCCATACGTTTCCCCTCCCCCGCTGTTTCCGGTATAGTACAGGGCTATGATATGTGAAGGTAACTGACTATAATCAATCCCACCTTCCGCTGTTTCGTAAATATCATCAAAATCATTGTAGAAAGTGGTAAGATCCATAAATAAGTTATCTGTTACCTCGACACGATAGCCAAGTTCATAGGCGATCACTTCTTCAGAATCGAAATCCTTGACACCCTCAATGCGAGCCATAACAGGATAGGGACTCGGGTTGTCCAGACTACCTGGCGGGATTATCACCAGATCAAATAGCATTCCCTGGTCCACGCGGGAGGGCGTCCGAACAGCCCTTGAAACAGCTCCCCATATCGTATGGAACTCATATGGTTTCCACAACAGACGTCCACTCGGCTGAACCTCGAACCCTGAGAAATCATTGTCTTCGAATTTTGCCCCAAGCGTAAACCAGAGATGATCTTTGAGAAGCATGATTTCATCCTGGGCGAAGGCGCTTAATATATCGAAGTTTTTACTGTCCGGACGGATCTGAAAGTGTGGGCTGTTAGAGATTTTATCAGAAATCAGGCGGTATCCCATGCCCCATATGAATTCCTGACGGCTGCCCCACCGGAACCGGTGGCGAAAGTCTGCATCAAAGGTGTCTTGGTCCTGGCGAAACACCGGATCATCACGCTCGGTTCGGTCATAGTAGATCTGGAGTGACAGATCGGATGATTCAGAAAAAGTATGTCTCCACCTTGCCAGGATATTTCCTCCGGAGATTTCAACGTCGTCTCGATAGAATTTCAGGTATGATGCTGATTCCATAGAGGCGAACGGACGGGTAATGCCGGCATTACCGCTGTATATGTCCCCCTGCATGGTAAGTGAATCAAGGTCAGAGATTCCCAAATCGGTGCGAAACCCTCCACGGAAAGCATCCCAATCGTCGTTTACATTAAAACCTGCTTCACTGGAACCCTCATCACGGTCAAAGTACTTCGCGTAAACCTTGAAATAACAATCCTCTCCAAGCTTTGCACCGTAGCGCATACTGCCGAAGCCGCGCTCTTCTGTTCCAGCCCCTGCGGTAACCATTCCCCCTTGGGAATTTTTTGCGTTTTTCGTGATAATATTAATAATGCCGTTTACCGCGTTCGCACCCCACAACGTGGCTCCGGGGCCGCGGATTACCTCAATGCGATCCACGTCTTCCAGCAACGTGTCTTGCACGTCCCAGAATACGCCGGAAAAGAGGGGTGTGTATACACTTCTACCGTCGATCAGTATCAATAATTTGTTGGCAAACATGTCACTAAAACCACGGGAGGTGACGGCCCATGAATTTGCATTGATGCGTGCCACCTGGAGCCCGGGCGCCATGCGTAACACCTCAGGGATGCTCGTGGCACCTGAACGTCGTATATCCTCATCGGTAATCACAAAAATAGCTGCAGCAGCTTCGGATAGCTTTTCCGATTTTCCTGATACAGAGGTAACCTCCGTGTTGAGCAGATCCTCGATGCTAAGATCCTTGAGATAACGAATCGCCTTGTCCTCGGAAGAATTGGTCGCCCAACAGACCGTTACCGATTGAGAAGAGAAGAGGAAAAAGATTGATGCAATCATAAGGAACAGGAAAGGCCGTTGTCTTATTCGTAAGGGCTGAGACGGTATGTAATGATCGACCACAGTCTTTGTGCCGGGTTCCGGGGAACATCTTGTTTTATTGGTGTTGACCCTTTTTTTAAGTTTAGGCTTTGTGATCATGTTCATTCTCCTTGCATTTGTAAAAATTTTACCTGTTGACCTCTTTCTTAGAAGGGGATAGTCATCTACAAATAATCGTTTCTGTGGGTGATCGCATTTCATACTTGATCCCTCGCCAGGTTATGCGGTTCGTAAAAAGAGAATATATGGTGTTGAGAAATACCAAAAACGAAGCCAAAGGAGCCATCAGACAGTATTTCCAGACCAGTTTCCGGATTTTTTCACTGTGATCAGGCATCATCTTTTTTGCTGCCGGGAACAGGAACAAACCATTTATCATCTCCAGTGGAATTGCGGCGAGCATCAGAATAGACGACAGGAGTATCCTCTCATCAGCAATCATGCCCATAAGAAAGCCAGCCAGCAATATAGTTCCTAACCCTAATATAATATTGATAACACCATGGGCAATGGCTATTCTCTGCCAGAGCTTAGGATGGTAAACCTTTGAGATGATAGTCTGCCGATTGGTCCACTCAATCATCTCGGAGAAACTGCAGTCCTCATGGATGGCCACCAAACATCGGGGCACGAATTGTATCTCTAAGCCTTTCTCTCTTACAGCTTGTGTGATTGTCATATCGTCCGAGAGGGCGTTTTCCCAACGGGAAATGACATTGCAATCTACGAAAGTAGCCTTTCTGATGGCCATGGCTCCGCCCCAGGCATAATTTGAAACCCTGTCGGTGAGGAATGCCACTCCCCCACCGTTCCAGGTGGAACGAAGTAAAGAAGAAAATCCTCCGCATACCGGAAGATACCATCTGAAACCTGTTGCAATACCCACTTGCAAGTTTTTCAGAGGGGCAACCAGGTTTTTCAAGAAATCAGTTGCGGGTTGGGCGTCGGAGTCGACAAACACCAATGTTTCGCAATCTTCCCGAACTTCCCTGACCCCCCGTAACTGATTATTAACCTTTTGGCTTCGGCCAGTAGCGGTTCCTGCAATTACAAGCCTTGAGCTGATTTGAGGATTCTTTTCAATAATTTCCTCCAAAACAGGAGAGGCTGGGTCATCTTGAGTGGCGGTAATGAATACGATCTCGTAGTCAGGATAATCTTGTGTGAACAGCGCTTCAATATTTTTTTTGAAGTCAGGATCGAGCCCCTTGCAAGGGACAAGCAAAGCAGCCTTTGGTCTGTAACCATAATCTGTTTTTTTTAAGGCACTATTAATACGTCTGCAAAATATCATGGCAATGGCTATTGGGATGGTTGATAAAACCAGAGCCGAAAAGCCGATAGTGAAGCAAAGCGTAATCATAGTGATTGGATCCTGGTCCGTTGGATTGGGAATGAGACTTTTGAAATAATCAAATTTTCACCTCTCTAATCTTTGTTGCCGGTATCCCTCCCCAGATCTCTCCCGGCAATATTCTTGTCCCCTTCTTTACAACTGAGGCTGCGGCTACGATAGAGTGGTCTCCTATTTCAACATTCGGTAATACAACAGCCTTGACACCTATGGTCACGCCTCGTCCAATTTTTATTTTCCCAAGTTCCATCTTGTTGCCCTCTATCGCATGGGCAGTGAGTAAAGTATCCTCTCCAAGAATACTGGAGTCACCAATTTCTATTAATGCAGGGTCAAAGACCTTTCCACCTATCATGACGCACCGTCCAATCTTCATACCTAACAGGGATAAGAGAAAACCTTTTAGATTAACAGGTGCAATGTAAGAATTGATGAAAAGCCCCAAATTGAACAGGTACAAAAATCCTTGTAATTTCCATACAACCGCCTGTTTCTCTGTCCCCAGTTCAACACTTCCCTCTGACAAAGGACAGATTCTTCTTAGAACCCAAAGGATTATTGTGCTGAAAAGGTAAAGATTGGAGAAAAACAGAACCACCTGAAAGATAACTCTGGAGGTTTCTGTAACACAGACATACTGGCCCAGTTTCCATGAGACTAGGAATGCCGGCAACAGGATAAACAACCCGCTCACTGTGGCAAGGATAAAATCCAACAAAGATAATTTCATACCATAACCTTTTATATTATGACAAATACAGAAGAATTTGATGTGATATATATGCGACCATATAAGCTTCTTATAAATCGGCAGAGAAAGTTGTTAACTTGAGTAAAATCTGGTTATTGCTTGGATTTTTTAAGATTCAAAGAGTCTGAGCAAGAACTGTGCTGTAGCGTCCATAATTTACCTGGATTATTGAGAAGTAAAAAAATTTATAAAATGTTTAAGTTTTCCATGAGTATGACCGATTTAATAGGCTGTCAATGAAAAAAAACATGAATATTGAGAGAACAAATAATCTTTAAATGGAAACAATTGATATGAAATATTCGGATGCTTCAGACGAAAATGCTCTTGCCGGGGAAGATGGAAATCCAGCTAAGATTCTTATCAAGCAAGACAGCAGTAAGAGGGGGGTTACTGCTAAACGGGATGAGGTTTCGCAATCATTAAGAGTTAGGTCAGTTACCCATGACAAAGGGGCTAGATTTAGAAGAAGGATCCTCGTTGATGAAAAGAAATTGGGTGGTCTGAATTTCAAGATCGCGGAGACTCGGGAGGAGTTAGAGAAAGCATACAGGATTGTTCATGATTCTTATCTAAAAGAAGGGTATATTGACCCTCATCCATCCGGCATGCGAATCAGTCTATTCAATTGTATAGCCAAAACAACAACTTTCATATCAACAATGAATGGCGATGTTCTTTCCACAATGACGCTCTTCCCGGATTCTCCTTTGGGATTACCTATAGATTCAGCGTATAAAGAAGAAATTAACAAACTGAGGAATAAAGGGAGATATATAGCGGAAGTCGGATGCCTGGCGTCTCATCCTAGTTATAAGAGCAGCAGTCTAAACGGCCCCCTTCATTTAAACAAGATTACACTAAATTATGCGCAGGAATATCTAAAAGCTGATGATCTTGTTATAGCGATTCACCCCAAACATGAGTTATTCTACGAACATATAATGCTATTTGATAAAATCGGCGATATTGTGATGTATCCAAATGTCAAAGAGAATCCTGCAATCGCAATGAGAATAAATCTTTGGAAGTGTGAAGACGATTATTGGCAAGTTTATCATGGCACACCTGCGGGAAAAAATCTGCATAGGTTTTTCTGTGCCAGGGATTGTGAATCTATCCATCTTCCCCGTCAAAAAGGTCCTGTTACAATCTTAAATAATAAGCTTCTCTCTTATTTCTTTAAAGAAAGAACACAGTTACTTAAAGAAGTTGATAAACAAACATTGAAAATGATTGAAGCGCAATATCCTCCTGATGGACGAGAACAACACGATTGATCCTGAAAGGCCTACCTCTATATTCCATAATCAGTCTGGCAAACGTTACTCTCCACTAAAAAATGAAAATCCGATGGAAGAGGATCGCTACGATGAACGGAAACATTTCTCAAGCGCTGAAAGGTTTGGAGAATATTCTGGGACGGAAGTACATTGAAGTTGATCAAGATAACTTGAGAAAGATGTCTTCAAACACACTCGGTCTGAAGAGGCAGATCTTCGCGGTGGTATACCCGGAGAGCACCTGTCAAGTCAAAGAACTTGTCGAGATCGCAAACATGTGTCGTGTTACATTGTATCCGATAAGCCGGGGGAAGAACATTGGGTATGGGGAGAAACTTCCGGTTTCAGACGGCCAGATTATTGTAGATCTGAAGCGTATGAATAGAATTAGGGAATTCGATGATGTTCTAGGCTATGTTGTTCTCGAACCTGGTGTAACCCAGAGTCAGCTTTTCGAGTTTTTGAATCAAGAACAAGCTTTATTTTGGCCGGATGCAACAGGGGCGGGACTTGAATCGAGTATAGTTGGTAATACACTTGAAGGAGGGTTCGGTCATACGCCTAAAGGGAACCGGAGGGCTCAAGTTTCTGATATAGAGATTGTGCTGGGAAACGGAAGTGTTCTGAATACAGGTTCCTTTCCCGGTCTAGGCCCGGATCTCACGGGGGCTTTTATTCAATCTAATTATGGCATTGTAACTTCCTTAAAGATGGAGCTGATGCCAATCCCTGAAAGGTTTGAAACCTTTATCATAAGCATTCAAGACAATAGTGGTCTTGAGCCTCTCGTTGAAACCCTGAGACCACTCCGTCAGCAGGGTGTGTTGTCAAGCCTGGTACATATTGCAAATGCAACAAGATACTTGGTGTCTACTCAAAGATGTCCCGAGGAATACAAGGACAGGTTGCTATCATGTGAAGAAGCAGCAATCATAATGAGTTCCTCACTCGTCAAGGTGGGGTACTGGGGTGCAACCGGCGGGATATATGGATCGTCGCAGGAGGTTAAGGCAAGAAAAAAAGAGATCAAAAAAGCATTTAATGGCCTTGGGGCGGTGACATTTTTTAATGATGAAAAGATTAATTCTATTATTAGGATAGCGGGTAATCCGTTACTGAGAAGAACAAGATTGGCATCTATGCTTTCAAAAAGAGTTCGCTCATACAAGCATATTCATGGTCTAATGAAAGGTGTGCCCTCGGATGAGCCTCTGAATAATATTCAATGGAGAGTGGACAACTATGATGATATGGGGCTTATTTGGTATTCACCCACTGTTGAAGCCAAAGGCGATGATGTCCGAAAAGTTGTCGCAACCTCAGAAGGTCTCTATGAAAAATATGGATTTGAAATGCCCATCACATTAACACTTGTAGAACCAGGTCAGGTTATTGGAATTTTGAGCATTAGTTTTAATAAAAACAATGCCGAAGAAAAAGAGCGGGCATATGAATTGTACAATAGCCTTAAATGTGAATTCTCTGAAAACGATATAGAACCCTACAGAGCGGGAATAATAGGCATGAAAGAAATCAGGTATCGTCATGAGGGGAAGAATAAGACGTTCAAAGAATTGAAACGGACATTTGACCCTAATAATATAATAGCTCCAGGGAGATATGGGATGTGATTAGGGACGAGGACGAAATAACTTTCTCAATTTGGCGCTCAGATTTAGGTTAGATTTGTTCGATCTGAAAATACAAAACTGGAGGAATAGTCGAACTATTTTTAGGTGCAATTCCTAAAAAAATCTAGTAGAATGAGAACCAGGTGTTATTTTTGAGAGGTTACTTCTTTCTTATTGAGGGATTTATGGAATTCATATTTTGCCTGTTTTGTGGAGACCAACTTGAGAAGCGAATGGATCAAGCTACAAAGAGACTGTATTGCGATCGCTGCAAACGCTTCCATTACCGAAATCCTACCGTAGGAGCAGCAGTTGTTTTGGTTGAAAACAAAAAATTGCTTCTTGTAAAGAGGTCAGGGTCTTATGAGGGGATGTGGTGCATTCCTTGCGGTCATGTTGAGTGGAATGAAGATATTCGCATGTGCGCCCAGCGGGAGATGATGGAAGAAACAGGACTGATTGTTACTATCGGACCAGTCTTGAATGTTCATTCTAATTTTCATGACATGGAGAAACAAACTGTGGGGGTATGGTTTTGGGGAAGATGTACAGGAGGAGAACTCCAGGCTGGGTCGGATGCATCCGAAGTCGGTTATTTTCCTATTAATGCCTTACCGGAATCTATGGCGTTTCCAACGGATATTCTTGTGTGTGAGCAAGTAAGGAGTTGCATTAAAAACGGCACTATTCCCGATTTTTAAAGTAGAATTAGAACTATAAGAAATCTTGAAACTCAAAAAATGAAATCAAGGCTCAGCTACTAGCATAGGTTGTTTTAACAGTTTTTTGTCTCAGTTCAGTTTATCTGAAAAACCTGTTTATTGATAATAGTTCTCAATAAACAGGTTCCATGTCAATACTATTGCTAATTTAGACTCGTTCCATTCCCAACCGTGGCTCTTTGCGTCTGATTTAAACCCATAAAAAGGGTACAACGCAAATCCCTCCTTTCTAGCTTGACTTACATGCACTCAGCATGCTATAACTCCTAATTACTACTCAAAAGTTGAAATGTTCCGACCTGTGCAGTTGGTTGGAATATGACTTTAATGATCTTTGACGAACCTTTTTGATTCATTTTGAGAAAGATTCTTAGGGACGGGGCCGAAATAACTTCCTCAAGTTGGCGCTCAGATTTAGGTTAGATTTGTTCGATCTGAAAACGCAAAACCGCAGGAATAGTTGAACTATTTTGAGGATTTTGTGTTTGAAGATCGGGCAAATATGGCCTGCAGATGAGATGCACAAATGGGGAAGTTATTTTGGCCTCGTCCCTTAGTGAGTGAAGCTGGAAATTGCAGATTGTTTGAGGGAGCTTGCGACCGAGTTATCTGCAATTTAGCGTAACGAATTTAGAATCTTCAAAATGAATCAAGCCGTGAGGAGAAGATTATTCAAGTCACAAGTGCTATTGTTGGGTAACTGCACAGCTTGAAATATTCGGGTTTGGATCTAACTTCGGCTAAAATGTCAAGAAGCTATGGAGGGATCATCCCTCCATAGCTTCCTATCCTAATGTATAGACTTCTATATATTAATAGCCGACCTCAGAACTAACCCTAAATATTCCTTTATCAAAAGTACCAGCAATTGGAGGGAAGTAATTATGAGGTTAAAAGATAAGGTCGCTGTAATCACCGGATCCAGCCGGGGTATGGGAAGGTTGGTAGCTCT
>Ga0209345_10004752_pt1 | contig 12950 bp, 9 predicted proteins | sample Cruoilmetagenom7_FD_187294 | JGI IMG/M metagenome (GOLD analysis project Ga0209345, IMG submission 187294) | Oil polluted marine microbial communities from Coal Oil Point, Santa Barbara, California, USA - Sample 7 (SPAdes) (version 2) | ecosystem: Environmental > Aquatic > Marine > Oil seeps ...
CTTTACGATAGCCATACCCACGCATGTGCTTTTCGCACCTGCATGGGTATGGCTATCGTAAAGGTTGAACCCGAATTGACCTGGCTTTCAACGCTAATGCTACCTCCTAATAACTCCGCAAGTCGTTGGCTGATGGCGAGCCCCAAGCCGGTTCCACCATAGTTTCTTACCGTTGAATTATCTGCCTGCTCAAAGGAATTAAATATATGTTCGAGGTGATTTGCCTCTATACCAATCCCCGTGTCCTCGATCTCTATGACGACTAAGGATCTACCATCTGTTTGAACCGTCTGGCTGGCACTACATCGTACATAACCTTTAGGTGTAAACTTTATAGCGTTACCAATAAGATTCACTAGAATTTGTCGTAGTCGTGTAGGGTCTGTTTTAATTTCAATTTTATCAAAGTTCGGCTGATAAATAAGTTCGAGTTTAATGTCCTTTTTTTCGGAATTCCCCCTAAAACCGTCGACACATTCGTTAATAAGGTTGACAGGATTTATAAAAGTTTTTTCAATGACAAACTTACCTTTCTCCATACGGGAGAAATCGAGAATATCATCAATAATGGTGAGAAGATGGGAGCTGGAAGATTTGGCGATGTCAAGATAACGCTTTTGCTCGTCTTCCAGCTTGGTATGCTCAAGGATTTCGAGCATACCAAATACGCCATTCATGGGCGTACGGAGCTCGTGGCTCATCATCGCAAGAAAATTGCCTTTTGAAATGTTAGCGACTTCAGCATTACGCTTAGACAATATAAGGGCCTTGGTGAACTCCTCTTGTTGCTGTTTGTTTTGTTCAAGTGTATGCGCCATGCTGTTTATATTTTTCTGAAGGTCCCCCAGTGCGTCGTTAAAATCAATGGTAGATCTTACGCCCAGGTCACCTTTTTCAATTCGCGCTAATATCTCTGCCGTTCGTCGTATGGGGTTAATGACACTGCGAGCTGCGAAAGCCGAAACGAGGGCGGCAATTATAATAACTCCAAAGATAATTGCGATGCCGAGAAGAATTCTTTTTCTTTCGATTTCATAAGAATTTGCTAAGCTAATACCAAGCTTTAGGTATCCCGGTTTTCCTTGATGCTCCGTACTACCAGGAAGATATAGTTTATCAAGGGATTCTTCCTGCGGCAGAGTGATGTCTGATTGAAATGATTGATGGAAGATAAGGTAGGGGGTGTTTTCAAAAAACGAGGGGATTTCGCGGTGCGAAGCGGCCTTGTTCCCTTGAATATCTTTGTAAGCAATTATTTCATTTTTATTATCGTAGATGGCGGCGTACAAAATATCATCTTGTCCAACTGCGGCTTTGAGTATGTGACTAAGTGATTTGGTGTCGCCAGTGTAAAATCCAAATTCACTTTTATTGACGAGATTATCGGCCAATAGTTGACCTTTAACCGACATGGCCGTGCGTTGATCGCTTATATGGGAGTATATAAGGAAGCTTGACAATATAATTGCCGTAGCTATCGCAGGTATAATGCTTAGCAAATAAGCCCGCGTGCCGATATTAAAATGCATCCGTTTTTTATTTTTCATGGTTTTCTAACCGATCCATTCCTAAGGCCTTTTCTATTATCACGTCAGGCGGGATATTTATATTCATAGATTTCGCGACTTTTTTGTTTATGACGAAATTAAACAACTTCAGGTTTTGCGGGCTTGGTGTTATTCCTGTATCTCTGAAATACAATATGACCTTTTCCGATACGCGCAGTATTTCTGCGTCTGGGAAATAGATTGACGCAAGGCTGCCAGCTGAAACGGCCTCATTATTTGGGCCTATTACACTGATGTTATTTCTATATCCCTTTAAAAGAATATGCTTAAGACTCCTGGCATTAAATATTTTTGGGTCAGTATGCGAGAGGATGAAAGTGGGTTTAAATACATCTGACTCGAATAGTTTGCTCAAAGAAGATCGATTTTCAAAGAAGTGTACGCTTGCTTCAATGTTGTTTGCGTGTGCAGATTCTCTAATAGTGTTCTCATGATGCTTAGATTGTTCATTGAGCAGAGTCGTTAAGTGAGCGCTTTGTGGAAGCAATGTTTTCGCGAGCCGAATTTGTTTGCCTAAAGGTATTTCTGCAAAAATTGCGGTAACGGAGGGAGATTCTTCTTTATAGATCTCAAGCACCTTAAAATAGGTGTTTTTGGAAATATAGGTGGCTAGTATGAGCGTATGGGGAAGGTGCGATTTAAGCACTTGATGAAAGGCAACGGCCCCCACGGTAATAATAATCTGCTTATTGTTTTCCGGCGCTAAGAAGTTATCGGTGCTTGATCTTGTAATGGTGAGATTTGGGTATTTCTTTAATGCATCCTCAATCAGTAGGCCTTTTTTTGTATTCTTAGGTGTGACAATTCGTACACTTAGCTTGTTTTCGGTGTCTGAGTATCTATTGACGCCTTCCTGAATAGTTTTGGCATTTGTGAGTGATGACAGGCCTAATAGTACGACTAGAAGGCAAAGCGAGGCCCAGTGGCATTTTTGAAGATAAATGCCGAGATGGAAATACCTTGTCTGGGCCTCTTTATACATTGTGGGTATTAATAGGCTATTTTGATTGATGCGGTAATACGTTCGTCAGACGCATAATAACTGTCAGGGTTAAATTCAAAATCATCTCCAATCAGTCGTTGGTATTTAAGATTGACGTTCATGGAGATTGGCCCAGGAATAGCTAAGTCGTGGCCTATGTTCCATTCAGCTCTGTTGTACTCTGTTTTTCTGGTTCCGTAGTCAAAACTTGCGTAGTAATGCAAAAAGGAAAGTTTGAAGTCGTCTCTTGGCGAATATAACCACACTAAGCTTGTATTGTGCTGGGGAATGTATTGTTCTTCTTTTTTCAAACTTGCATCGGAGTCCATGTACCCGTAAGTGACTCTAAAAAGATGCTTGCTTTTATGTTTGTAGCTGCCTTCGAATTCGATCCCTTCGAGTTTCACACTTTCAGCATTTGTGTTGTCTGAATCTATTTTTTGGGACCCGCTAATGAGGTTGTATAGTCGATCATAAAAAATTTTCATGTCCCATTGCAGTGAGAAATCAGACGAATGGCCGTAATAACCGAATTCTTTGGAAATGATGTTTTCATTTTCGAGTGTGCCCGTCGCAACGGTAATCGGGTAAAAACTTGCTTTCTTATTTACGCTGTTTTCGGCATCTATAGGATGAGCGTAATAACTCCACTGAGCTTGTGCTTGGAATATATCTGGTGAACGGTGGGCTTTAGCGTAAACAAATCGAAAATGATTAAATGCGTTGATATGGCTGTTTAGCGCAAGTCTGGGGGTGATTGTTGTGCCAATTTGATTGTCTTCTTCAGCAAGTGTACTCAGGTTGACAATGTTTCTCGGGTTGATTTTATATTCGGCATTTGCGAAGGCACGGTTAATGGTGTTGCTGGCTTCGCCGTTAATGTAAGTTTCACTTGCTAGTCCGTCTTCTCGATAGCTTAATCCGGTGGCCACCCTGAAACTGTCGTTAAAAAGGTAGGTGTCCTGAAGTTCTATATCCACCCTTGATTCGCGCGTATCTTGATTAGATAAACCGCATACTTCGCTGGCGGCATCCCCTCCTAGCTCGAAATATTTCACAACAGCCTGTTGGGCAACAAGGTTGTCAGCATTGGATGCGCCCGCGAGAGGAAATTCGTTATTTAATATCCTATCAACGTAGCTGGGGTCTAAGAGGTATAACTGTCGCAGTTCATCACTAATGAATATAGGGTGCAAGCAAGTTGTCCATTGCTGCACCTGTTTGTGCTCCATTTTGTAAGTTCGGATGTAGGCCTGATGTTGATGATTGAAATCATGTGTCCACTGGGCCTGGAGGTAATAATCTCTTGTGTCTATATTTGGCTTGCTGGTGATAACGGGGTCCCAAATATCCTCTTGCTTATCTCCCTTAGTGTATCCCGCCTGCAAAGCTAACTGATTATTATCGTTAATGTTTGAGTCAGAGTGGAATCTGATGAAGTTTGCACTTAGGCCATCTTGAGTTGGCTTGTTATTTCTATCGTGGATAAATCCTTCTTCTTCTCGACCACCTATGTTGATGCCTATTGTTGTGTTGTCGAAATGAAGGGTTTGATGAGCATGATAGAGTTTAAGACCATTACTCCCCGTGGTGTATTTAATTTGGGAACTAGAAAAATCATCAGGGTGTTTGGTGATGATATTTATAACGCCTAAAAAGGCATTAGCACCATAGGTGGCCGACCCAGGGCCCCGAGTTATTTCTAATTTGGCAATGTCGTCCACCGTAATCGGCAGCATTTCCCATTTCACCCGAGCAAGCCCAGGAAGGTATACCGATCGACCGTCAATCAATACCTGCTGGCGTATAGCAGATTCCATTTCGGTGCCGTGATAACTGATTGAGGAGCTATGCCCTTCATTGCTCTGATCGTAGCCCACGACCATGCCAGGAACTAATCGTAGTACCTCGGGGATGGTTGCTATTCCTAATGATTCAATAAGTTGGGCGTCAATGCTTGTTACCGAGGCGGGTGTTTCGGAGCGGGCTTGTTTTAATCTGGATGCTGACAATATCATTGGCGGGGCATCGGAGAGACTAAAACTATCCTCAAGGTTGAGATCAAGCTCGTTTACCTCGCTCGCGAATGTTGCACCGGTGGCGCCAAGTGAAATTAATAGGCCTCGAGCTAATAAACGCTTAAACCGGTGTGCTGTATTGGTGTGTTCGATTTGATGAGTCTGAAGAGATGGGGAAATAGGCGCTGTGGTTTTTTTTGTCATTATTATGGTTCTAGGCTTTGTTTATATTATGATCGCTGGCCGCATTATGGGCTTGTCATGGACTATTCATCAAGCAGATATTTCTTTAGGCTCCGTTATTATCCCATTGATTTTTTTTGTTGTTATTGGCGTCTTCTCATTGGTTATTTTAGCTGGGTATGCGCTCGTTTCCTCCTTTTCAATGAAAGAACAAGTGGTTGCCATTCGCTGGATTACCGGGTACATTTCACCGTCTCGTCACATAGCGCTTTAACTTTGATCAAGTTTGCGTAACAGTGCGTCGTTGTGTAATGGCATTATTTCCAACAAAAGCGAGCAAGGAGCCAAAAGCTCCTGCGAATATCAAGGAGTATCAGATGGATGGGATAGCATCTCAGGCAATAGACTTGCTTGTTGTTGGTATGGGCACAGTTTTTTCTTTTCTCGCGTTGCTTATATTGGCTACCTCTCTGATGTCCCGGTTTGTAGATCTAATTTCTCGTCCAGAGACTCGCCAGCCTTCCGCTTCTTCAGCACCTACTCAAAACCCGCCAAATATGGAAGACCAACAGCTTATTGCTGCGATTTCCGCTGCCTTGCACAAGCATCGTACCCGCAAGCACTAGTATCTGTATGAATCAAAAGGAATTACACATGACTTCTGCGAATAAGTCTCTCGGAATTACTGATGTCGTATTACGCGATGCCCACCAGTCGCTCTTTGCTACACGCCTTCGTCTGGACGATATGCTACCAATATGCGAAAAGCTTGATCAGATGGGCTACTGGTCAATTGAGTCATGGGGCGGCGCTACGTTTGATTCCTGCATTCGTTATCTTGGTGAGGATCCATGGGAGCGTATTCGCAAACTCAAGGAAGCGATGCCTAACACGCCTCAGCAAATGCTTTTCAGGGGGCAGAATATTCTTGGTTATCGTCACTATGCCGATGACGTGGTCGATAAGTTTGTAGAGCGGGCTGCGGTAAACGGCGTGGATGTTTTTCGTGTTTTTGATGCAATGAACGACCCGCGTAATCTGGAAACTGCCATTAAATCTGTGATCAAGCAGGGTAAGCACGCCCAAGGAACACTTTCCTATACGGTGAGCCCCGTTCACGACATTAATAGCTGGTTAAATTTAGGTAAACAAATAGAGGCGATGGGTGCGCATTCTGTTTGTATCAAGGATATGGCTGGCTTATTAAAGCCCTATGTGGCTTTTGAGCTTGTTAGCAAACTCAAAAAAGAACTCTCTATCCCGGTGCATTTACACTGCCATGCCACAACCGGGCTTTCCACTGCTACGCTTCTCAAAGCCATCGAAGCGGGAATTGATAATGTCGACACCGCAATTTCCTCGATGAGCATGACTTACGGTCACTCACCTACAGAATCCATCGTCTCTATATTAGAAGGCACAGAGAGGGATACTGGGCTTAATATTCACAAGCTCGAAGAAGTTGCCTCCTATTTTAGAGGCGTGCGTAAAAAATACGCCCCCTTTGAAGGTGCGCTAAGGGGAGTGGACTCTCGAATTCTGGTAGCACAAGTGCCAGGCGGTATGTTAACAAATATGGAAAGCCAGTTAAGAGAGCAGGGGGCCGCTGACAAACTGGATGCGGTACTAGAAGAAATTCCCGCTGTGCGAAAGGACCTTGGTTACCTTCCGCTGGTGACACCCACATCTCAAATCGTCGGAACACAGGCTGTTCTCAACGTATTGACTGGAGAACGTTATAAAAGTGTTTCAAAAGAAACGGCGGGTGTATTAAAGGGCGAATACGGCAAAGCACCCAGTGAATTTAATAAAGAGCTACAGCAGAAAATACTCGACGGGCAAGAGGCTATAAACTGTCGGCCAGCTGATTTACTTGAGCCAGAGATTGAAAAACTAAGCGCGGAGCTTCTCACGCTTTCAAAAGAAGAGGGTTTTGCCCTTGCTGAAGAATCAATTGATGACGTGCTTACCTACGCGCTATTTCCTCAAGTTGGTTTAAAGTTTCTCAAAAATAGAGGCAATGCAGACGCATTTGAGCCTGCACCTCAAGCCAAAAAACCTGGTGCAGCCCAAGCTAAAACCGCCGCACCATCTTCGTCTGCCTCTGACTCGGGTGTTTATACGGTTTCGGTTAATGGGCAGTCGTACGTGGTGGAAGTAAATGAAGGCGGTGACATAAGCGCCGTTCAGCCTGCTGTTTCACCTGTAGTCGCTGCCCCAAGTGCCCCGGTTTCCGGCGGTGAAGCGGTGGCAGCCCCTCTTGCGGGGAATATTTTCAAAGTACATGTTAAAGCTGGCCAGGTTGTTCAAGAGGGTGATGTGCTAATTATCCTTGAGGCGATGAAAATGGAAACAGAAATACGTGCACCACGAGCCGGAACCATCGGTGGTGTCGAGGTAAGCGAAGGTGATGCCGTTGTGGTGGGTGACCCCCTTTTATTTCTTTAATCGGTATTAGTATTTCAATGCAATAGGGAGCTCGGCATTACGTGGAAAGTTTGATTTCGCTCTGGCAGGGCACAGGCATTTACTATTTGATAAATCAAATAGAGCAGAATGGGCTAAGTGGCTTCGGCCCACTATTTATGATTGTGATAGGCCTATCGCTGCTTTTTTTGGCGATTCGCAAGGGCTTCGAGCCCTTACTACTTGTCCCTATCGGCTTCGGCTGTATATTAGTTAATATTCCTGAGGCTGGTTTTTATAATGCGCCGACTGAAACGGAAGCAGGTGGTCTTCTTTATTATTTGTTCCATGTAGGTATTGCCTCAGGGGGTATTTTTCCCCTATTGATTTTTATGGGGGTAGGGGCAATGACAGACTTTGGCCCGTTGCTCGCCAACCCTAAAACATTACTTCTTGGTGCTGCCGCGCAATTCGGAATTTTTGCCACTTTGCTTGGTGCGGTGGCACTTAATTCTTTTGATATAGGTTTCAATTTTAGTTTAAAGGAAGCGGCCGCTATCGCTATTATAGGTGGAGCCGATGGCCCCACTGCTATTTTTGTGGCAGGTAAATTAGCCCCAGAATTGCTCGGTGCCATTGCCGTTGCTGCTTATTCTTATATGGCGCTGGTTCCCCTCATTCAACCGCCCATTATGCGAGCACTGACCACGGAGGAAGAGCGCGCAATCGTAATGACGCAGCTAAGGCATGTTTCGCGGACAGAAAAAATATTCTTCCCCTTGATGCTGCTTTTATTGGTGGCGCTTTTATTACCCTCAGCCGCTCCCCTTTTGGGTATGTTTTGTTTTGGGAATTTGATGCGCGAGTGCGGCGTGGTGGATCGCTTAAGTGATACGGCCCAAAATGCCTTAATAAATATTGTCACCATTTTTCTCGGTCTGGCGGTAGGCGCCAAACTTAGTGCGGATAAGTTTCTGGACTTAAATACCTTGGGCATTTTAGTGTTGGGCATTATCGCTTTTTGTATCGGTACAGCAGCGGGTCTCTTGATGGGTAAGTTGATGAATAGATTATCGGGTGGGAAAATTAACCCACTAATAGGTGCCGCCGGAGTGTCTGCCGTGCCGATGGCTGCGCGCGTAGCGAATAAAGTGGGCCTCGAGGCAAACCCTCAAAACTTTTTGCTTATGCATGCCATGGGGCCAAATGTAGCTGGGGTGATCGGCTCGGCTGTTGCGGCAGGCGTTATGCTGAAAATGGTGGGTTAAAAATGCTGTTTTTTTCGCCTTGCCTCTAAGCTATGCACCTTGGCTTCGGGCAAGGCGGTCTTTCTTAAAAGCGCTCTCTTTTTTGCCAGGTTTTTCTTCTCTACATAATCATCCGATAGTTATTTATTCTAAATAAATTTAAAAACCCCCTTTATTAGGCCTAAACTTGATGGTTAGTTTGTTTAGAATAGATGCTTTTCTTTCTTGAGCAGGCATCACTCTAAAGGCGGAACAAATGCTAGATATCGCATTAACCATCATCACTCTCGCGTTGCTGATCGTGTTGCTGGTTTTTTCAAAAGTCAGTACCGATCTAATTTTTGGTGGCGCCATTGTCGGGCTGATTACCTTTCAGGTTATCACTCCCGAACAGGCCTTTAGTGGTTTCACCAATCAAGGTTTTCTTACCATTGCTGCCTTATATATCGTAGCGGCTGGTCTGGTTCGTTCAGGCGCATCTTTTTCCATGACTCAGAATATATTTGGCAACACCAATCACCTGCGCTGGGCTCAGTTTAGAATGTCGGTAATTATTGCCTTATTGAGCGCCGTCGTTAATAACACCGCCGTTATTGCTTCCTTATTAGCAAATGTCCGTGACTGGGCAAGGTCGCACAATATTCCTCAAAGCCAACTGCTTATTCCCATGAGCTACGCAGCTATGCTGGGCGGCAACTGTAGTTTATTCGGCAGCAGCACCAATGTCGTCGTATTCGGCTTGCTGCTGGCCTCGCATGACAGTTTGAACCTTGGGATATTTGATATTGCCCTCGTTGGGCTGCCCATCGTGTTTGTCGGTATTCTTTATATGGTCGTCTTTGCAGGCCGAATTCTTCCCAATCAAGCGAATGGGAGCGACCAGTTTAACAACACCTTAAAGGAATACACGGTAGAGGCAGTTGTCGAATCAGGCAGCCCCGTTATAGGGAAAACCATTGCCCAGGCTGGCCTGCGCCATCTTGAAGGTTTATTCCTGGTAGAAATTCAAAGGGGAGCATCCATACTCAGTGCAGTGGGGCCGCAGACGGTATTAAATGAAAATGATCGACTGATTTTTGTTGGTGACACGAGTGCCATTGTCGATTTGCGAAAAATAAAAGGCCTTAGCTTGCTTGATGCCGTGTTCTTCCCGGACAGTAGCCAAAGGGTTTTTGTAGAGGTTGTGGTTGCTCAAAACTCCAGGCTGGTTGGTAAATCCATAAGAGAGTCAGCATTTCGCTCTCATTTTAATGCGGCGGTTTTGGCTGTTTCCCGTCACGGCCAGCGTCTAGAAGGGCGAATAGGGGATATTGTTATCGCTCCCTCTGATGCGCTGCTTTTAGAGTGCGACGAATCCTTTGTAAACCGATTTGGCAGAACCCCCGAATTCCTTTTAGCCAGCAACGTCGAAAATTCAGAAGTGCCTAATTTTGAGAAAGCCAAGCTTGCCCTGTTCATTCTACTATCCATGCTTGCACTCGCCACAAGCGGCATGACCAGCTTTTTTAACGCCTCCATTTTGGCAGCGGGCGCTATGGTGCTTACACGTTGCGTTTCCGGCAGGGAGGCGCGGGAAAGCATCGACATGGTGGTTATGCTGAGTATCGGTCTTTCCTTTGGCTTGGCTGAAGCCGTCAATGCCTCGGGCCTTACCGGCATTATTACTCAATCGCTTCAAAATTTGAGCGGCTTAACGACATTTTCCTTACTCGCTTGCACATTTCTGTTTACCTCACTTCTGACCTTATTAATCACCAATACCTCTGCCGCAATTTTGGTATTGCCCACGGTGATGGGCATTGCCGAGAGTTTATCGTTATCACCGCTGCCATTCGCCATAGCGGTAATGATCTCGGCATCTGCGAGCTTCGCCTTACCCACTGGTTATCAAACCAACCTCATGGTTTATTCCGTCGGTGGATATACCGTTGGCGATTTTATTAAATTTGGCTTGCCATTGCAGATTCTGGTTTTCTTGATTGCAATGATTATCATACCTTTGGCCTGGCCGTTTCAGCTTATTTAGCGTTTCAGCTCAAACATCTTAAAAAGAACAGGCGCTACAACAGTATTACGCTGTGCGTCTAATATAGGCAGATGGGAGGGTGCATGATTACTCCCCCTATGGCGTTTGAATATTTGAAGGCTTGAGTCTTTCAAACGTGACGTAGCAAGAGCTTTCCTATCTCTGGATATTAAGTCTCTATCCAGGCTACAAAAAATTACTTTGAATTCCACATGAAGCATCTGCAGTCGTAATGCATTGCTGCTAATACTTAATTAAAGGGAAAAGTCTGGTCTCTTTTATTTCGATGTTTAGCGAGGGTGAGAGATGCTGCGTGTAGATGTTCTTCACAAAAGTAATGATTTTGAGAGCCATGAACTTCAAGAGTTAAGGTCACGGGTTCTGGCTGCATTTAAGGAATCAAAATTGCCGCCTCACTGGCATGAGTGGTCGGTTGATGAAGAGGGTTTACCATATTACCTTCGGGGCTTTGATCCGTTTTCTATTTTTATCAATGGCAAGCGAGTGAACCCTGGTAAGTGCGGTGATTTGTCTGCTGATATGCGAGTTCGGGCGGTGCGATACAATTTGCCAAGTAAGAGTATTCTTCTTCAGGTGCTGGAAAAGCGGGGCAGTTGGCCAAAGATGAAAATGAGCCTAGGGCCTAAGCTGTTTTCATTTATGTCTGTGTTACCATTTTTGTTTCTTATGATGATGCCCATGTCGGTATGCAGTGATTGCTGGATTGGCTACACCGATGGTTCACTAGAGTCCTTAAGGCAAGTTAATTTTTCAAAATTGAATAACCTTGTATATCCCGCTTTGTTGATGTCGACGAGTCTCGCGGTTCTGTCGGCTTTCTTGCGGTCTTTTTTCCTCCAGCAAATGGGACTTTTTGTGGTGGTTTTGGTTTCGATGCTGGCGGTACTAAGTAGTAAGCTGGTCAATATGGATATCGTGCTTGAATATGGCGGTGTGGGTTTGTTTTTAGCTTCGAGTATTTGGCTGTGTTTTGTGGATAAACAGCCTGAGCCATGCCCTGGCTGTGCGGCGCTGAGAATTGATAATTCTCATTAATCCGTAGCGTCCTAATAGTTCTCCCTTTTACATAGTCCTAGAAACCGCAATTGGGGTACAAAATTCTGCGCACCGACAGTAGGCGCTTTAGGCGAGCTCTTGCCGCACCTAGAAAATTTTAAAAGTTCTCATCTCCAGCCGTATACGGCGCTTACGCCCAATAAGGTGAGCACGAATTTTGAAAATTTCCTATGTACGCCAATATCTCGCCTAAGAGCGCCTAGAGCCTGCCCCATGAGCACAGCGAGTGCATTGGGTACTGTCCGGTGCACATCTTTTTCGCACCCAACTGAGGTTTCTAGGATAATGTCGTGTACAATCGTTGTAGATTTCAAAATTAACAATGATAAGAATGACTTATGGATAGCATATTACAAAGAAAAGAATTGGCGCTGGAAGATGGCGCAATCTCCTATCTGTGTGGCGAAATAAAGCCAAATCGCCCCAGTTTTCATCTGCTTCACGCTACCGGGTTTAACGCCCATACCTATCGGCAAATTCTTGAACCTTTGTCGGAACACCTTAACGTTTACGCCTCTGATTTACGGGGGCATGGTTTGGGTTCAGTCGCTGCAGACCCGGCAGCGCTTAGCTCTTGGGATAATTACCGCCAGGATTTCTTCCGTCTGCTTGATTTTATTAATGAACCTATCTACCTCATGGGGCACTCGGTGGGCTCGGTGGTATCCATTGCAGGCGCGCTTCATAGACCGGATCTCGTGAAGGGGCTTATTTTAACTGAGCCGCTCATTTACCCTGAATCTATGATGCAGATGTTCGATCAGAGTAACGCCGATGTTAACCCTATGGTGATGGGTGCGCTGAAAAGGCGTGCTGTTTTCGCTTCGAAAGAAGAAATGGTACAAAACTACCTGGGCCGTGGGGCATTTAAGACCTGGAGTGAATCCTGGATTAGAGATTACGTGGAAGGTGGTTCGATTCCAAATGAGGATGGAGGAGTGCAATTAAGCTGTCGGCCAGAATGGGAGGCGAGGTCGTTTCAGGTGGCTGAAGATACACCTTGGCATGATATTAAGCAGTTATCCTGCCCCAGCTCTATCGTTTACGCTGAGGGTGCTGCATTTTCCACCTGCCATAAGGAGGGTGTTGATAAATATTTAAGCCTGCAGCCAGAGACGAAGGTAACCGTAAGCAATGAGGCTTCTCACTTTTTACCGATGGAGCAGCCCGCTATGGTGATTGATGCGGTGCTGGAGATGCTGCGCAATACGCGGTAAGTCCTGCCTAGACTCTATCTTGCTTTTTGGCACTCTTTACTGGCATGGGTGCTGCTAGTTTTTTCAAGCGGCGTGCTAAACATTGTTTTAAGGGCGTCCCTAAAAATTAGAATTTTTATTCGAGAGCAAGGAAGCACCGCACGGAAACCCGCAGTGTACAAGGGCTACATGAGGAGTTGAGTACGGAGCTGACGCCGCTATCGGGTAAAAAGGCAATTTTTAGAGA